>Ga0187893_10003373_pt1 | contig 32575 bp, 29 predicted proteins | sample MA1701074metaG_FD_139574 | JGI IMG/M metagenome (GOLD analysis project Ga0187893, IMG submission 139574) | White microbial mat communities from a basaltic lava cave in the Kipuka Kanohina Cave System on the Island of Hawaii, USA - MA170107-4 metaG ...
CCGGTGATCGGGATCTGCAACACGTTCTCCGAGCTGACGCCGTGCAACTCGCACTTCCGCACCCTCGCCGAGTACGTGAAGCAGGGCGTGCACGACGCCGGCGGCTTCCCGCTCGAGTTCCCGGTGATGTCGCTCGGCGAGACGATGCTGCGGCCGACCGCGATGCTGTTCCGCAACCTCGCCTCGATGGACGTCGAGGAGTCGATCCGCGCCAACCCGATCGACGGCGTGGTGCTGCTCTTCGGCTGCGACAAGACGACGCCGGCGTTGCTGATGGGCGCAGCGAGCGCCGACGTGCCGGCGATCGGCGTGTCGGGCGGGCCGATGCTCTCCGGCAAGTTCCGCGGCCAGGACATCGGCTCGGGCACCGGCACCTGGCAGATGTCGGAGGACGTACGCGCCGGCAAGATGTCGCAGGAGGACTTCTTCGAGGCGGAGTCGTGCATGCACCGCTCGCACGGCCACTGCATGACCATGGGCACCGCCTCGACGATGGCCTCGATGGTCGAGTCGCTCGGGATGGGGCTGCCCGGGAACGCCGCCTACCCGGCGGTGGACGGCCGGCGCAACATGCTCGCGCGCATGGCCGGGCGACGCATCGTCGACATGGTCAAGGAGGATCTGCGCATGTCGAAGATCCTCACGCGCGAGGCGTTCGAGAACGCGATCATGGCGCTCGCGGCGATCGGCGGCTCGACCAACGCCGTCATCCACCTGACCGCGATCGCCGGCCGCATCGGCGTCAAGCTGGAGCTCGAGGACTTCGACCGCATCGGCAGCCGGCTGCCCTGCCTCGTCAATCTCCAGCCGTCCGGGCACTACCTGATGGAGGACTTCTGCTACGCGGGCGGCCTGCCGGTGGTGCTACGCGAGCTCGGCCAGGCCGGCGTGCTCCACAAGAACGCGATCACCGTGAACGGCAAGTCGATCTGGGAGAACAACAAGGAGGCGCCCTGCTACAACCGCGAGGTGATCTACCCGTACGAGCGGCCGTTCAAGCCCGCCGCGGGGATCGCGGTGCTGAAGGGCAACCTCGCCCCCGACGGCGCGGTGATCAAGCCCTCGGCGGCGACCCCGGCGCTGCTCAAGCACCGCGGCCGCGCGGTCGTGTTCGAGGACATCGCCGACTTCCACAAGCGGATCGACGACGAGCGCCTCGACGTCGACGAGACCTGCATCATGGTCCTCAAGAACTGCGGGCCGAAGGGCTACCCGGGCATGGCCGAGGCGGGCAACATGCCGCTGCCGCCCAAGGTGCTGCGCAAAGGCATTACCGACATGGTCCGCATCTCGGACGCGCGGATGAGCGGGACCGCGTACGGCACCGTCGTCCTCCACAGCTCGCCGGAAGCGGCCGCCGGCGGACCGCTCGCGTTCGTCCGCAACGGCGACATGATCGAGATCGATGTCGAGAAGCGGCGGCTGCATCTCGAAGTCGCGGACGCGGAGCTCGCGCGCCGCAAGGCCGAGTGGCAAGGGCCGCCGCAGCACCTTGCACGCGGCTACAACCGGCTCTACGTCGACCACGTGATGCAGGCGAATCGGGGCGCGGACCTCGATTTCCTCGTCGGCCGGAGCGGGTCGGCGGTGCCGAAGGACAATCACTAGCAGCGTGATGCAAAACGCGGATCAGGCACCGGGCAGGAACACGCGCACAAGCTCGCGTCAGAGCGAAGCGCGCGTTTTGCGTCACTGGATTTGAGGATTCAAAAGGAGCTGTGGCTCCTTTTGCATCAACTTGCTAGCGGCGGACGACCCCGGCGCCCCTGCCCGGCGCTCGACCGAGCTCAGAGCGGGTAGCTGTTCGGCGGCAGCGTCAGGCGCAGACCGAAGCGGCTCGTCGCGCTCCCGCCAGCGTCGGTGACGAAGCGGATGGTGCCGTCGAGGTCGACGATCACCACCTCCACCACGCCGTGAGCGAGGAACCGGGCTGCTTTGCTGGCGAGCCCCTTCTTCGTGTTCCGCGGCGAGCTCACCTCGACGACGATCTCCGGACGTTCGGCCGCGGGCGTGGTCATCGATGCCGCGCGGTTGCCGCTGAGCCAGGCGGCATCGGCGATCAGCACGCCGTCGACCAGCACCGGGCACTCGACGATCGCGCGGCCGCCGAGCTGCGCCTGGATCTGGCTCGCGAGATCGTTGGCGATGCGCTGGTGAACGAACGACGGCGGCGGCGTCAACGCGACCTCCCCGTAGGCATCGAGCTCGGCCCGGCCCTCGAAGTGCGCGAACTCCTCGTCCTCGGTCACCGACTGCCAGCGGCGCTGCAGCTCGTCCGGACTCAGCATTTCGACGGTTTGCATGGCTTCGTTACGCGCGGCTCCCCGCGCGCCCGGCTAGTTTAGTCCAAACCCTACGGCCCGAGCGGGCTCGCGAACGCAAGACTTCGCCGTGCGGGGGGCGCGGCCGTCCGGCGCCGAACGCCCCGTCCGGGCTGCTACCATTGTCGTCATGGCCGAGTACACCCTCTACTGCTTCGCCCAGTCCGGCAACGCCTACAAGGCGGCGCTGATGCTCAACCTGTGCAACGCCGACTGGACGCCGCGCTTCGTCGACTTCTTCAACGGCGAGACGCGCACGCCGGAGTACCGGGCGCACGTCAACGAGATGGGCGAGGTGCCGGTGCTCGAGTTCGGCGACCGGCGCCTCACGCAGTCGGGCGTGATCCTCGATTTCCTCGCCGCCGCGGCGGGGCTCTTCGGCTGGACGAACGGCGACGCGCGGCGCGAGATCATGCGCTGGATCCTGTGGGACAACCATAAGCTCACGAGCTACATCGCGACGCTCCGCTACCTGCTCCAGTTTCAGCAGACCGGCGAGACGCCGGTCACCGAGTTCCTGCGCGGAAGGGTCAAGAGCGCGCTCGGCATCCTCAACCTGCATCTCGCCCGCCAGCACTTCGCGGTCGGGGGGAAGCTGACGATCGCCGACATCTCGATGTGCGGCTACCTCTACTGGCCCGACGAGTTCGGCGTGAGCTGGGACGAATATGCGAACATCCGCGCATGGCTCGATCGCATCAAGGATCAACCCGGCTGGGTCCATCCCTACGAGCTGATGCCCGGGCATCCGCTGCCCGCGAAGCCGTAGTCCGTCACGCTGCGCGCGACGCTGCGGCGCGCGCAGCGGCGATCGCCGCGCTCGCGCTCGGCGCATGCGGCGCGCCGACCCCGCCGCCCGAGCCGCCGCCGCCGCCGAAGGTCGCGCCCGCGCCGCCGGCGCCTCTGGCGGCAACGCCGGCAATCGCGGCACCCGGGGCCGCCGGCGCGCCGATCGACCGCTACAAGCGCACGGTCGCGGAGCACATCCTCAAGCGGAACGCGGCGCAAACGTTCGCCGGCGTGCCGCCCCACTTCCTGCGCGCGGTGATCGTGCTGCAGATCACGGTCGACGCTCGCGGCACTCTCACGGAGGTCAGAACGCTGCGCTCGCGCAGCCCGGAGCACACGGCCGCGGCGGTGAAGAGCGTCCGCGCGTCGGGACCGCTGCCCGCGCCGCCGCGGGAGCTCCTGCGCGGCGGGCGGCTCGAGTTCTCCGAAACCTGGCTCTTTCGCGACGACGGCAGGTTCCAGGTCCGCTCGCTCGCCGAGCCCCAGGGCTCCGCCGTCGCGCGACCCTGAGCCGCGCCGGCACGGCACCTGACGACGCATGACCCGCCCCCGGATCGCGATCACGATGGGCGACGCCGCCGGCGTCGGGCCCGAGGTGATCATGAAGGCGCTCGCGCATCCCGAGGTGCACGCGTTCAGCCGCCCGGTCGTCGTCGGCGACGCGCAGCGGCTCGTGCGCGCGGGCGGGATCGTCGGCTCGCGGCTCGCCGTGCGGGCGATCGTCGCATCCGGCGAGGCACGGTACGAGCCGGGGACCGTCGACTGCATCGATCTCGCCTTCGTACCCGCGGACACGCCGTTCGGCGCGCTTTCGACGGCGTGCGGCGAGGCCGCCTACCGCTTCATCGAGCGCGCGGTGGCGCTTGCGCTCGCCGGCGAGGTCGACGCGATCTGCACGGCGCCGATCAACAAGGAGGCGCTCAACGCCGCCGGCCATCGCTTTCCGGGCCACACCGAGCTGCTCGCCGAGCTCACCGGCACGCCGGAGGTATCGCTGATGCTGATGGCGCCGGACCTGCGGGTCATCCACGTCACCGCGCACATGGGCCTCGTCGACGCCGTCGAGCGGATCGACGCCGGCCTCGTCGAGCGCACGATCGCGCGCGGCCGCGACCTCCTCCGCCGCGCCGGGATCGAGGAGCCGCGGATCGCCGTCTGCGGCATCAACCCGCACGCCGGCGAGGCCGGCCTCTTCGGCCGCGGCGAGGAAGAAGCGAAGATCGCGCCGGCAATCGCCGGCGCCCGCGCGCGCGGCTGGCAGGTGGAAGGTCCGCTGCCCGCGGACACCCTCTTCTACCGCGCCCGCAGGGGCGACTTCGACCTCGTGGTGGCGATGTACCACGACCAGGGCCATGCTCCGGTGAAGGCGGTCGCCTTCGACACCGGCGTCAACATCACCGCGGGGCTGCCGGTACTGCGCACGTCGGTCGACCACGGCACGGCGTTCGACATCGCCGGGACCGGCAGGGCCGACGAGCGCAGCATGGTCGAAGCGCTGCGGCAGGCCGCGGCGCTCGCGCCGCGGTAACAGGCTGCTCATCCGCAGGGGGCGCGCGATGCAACCCAACCCGGTCAAGGCACGGCTCGCCGAAGGCGGCACCGCCTTCGGCACCATGGCGTTCGAGTTCTTCACCCCGAGCCTCGCGCAGATCGTGAAGGCGGCGGGCGCCGACTTCCTGCTCTACGACATGGAGCACAGCGGCGTGAGCGTCGAGACGATCAAGGCGCAGTTCGCAAGCTGCCGCGGCATCGGCCTCCCCGCCTTCGTGCGCGTGCCTGCAACCGAGTACCACTTCGTCGCCCGCATGCTCGACGCCGGCGCGATGGGCATCATGGTGCCGATGGTCGAGACGCGCGAGCAGGCCGAGCGCATCGTCTCGTTCACGCGCTATCCCCCGCTCGGCCGGCGCGGCGCGGCGTTCGGGGTCGCGCCCCACGACGACTACCTCCCGGGCGGCGTGACCGAGAAGATCGCCGCCGCGCACGAGCGCACGCTCGTGATCGCGCTGGTCGAGACCGCGGTCGGGATCGAGAACGTGGACGCGATCGCCGCGGTGCCCGGTGTCGACGTCGTCTGGCTGGGCCACTTCGACCTCACCAACTTCCTCGGCATCCCCGGCGAGTTCACCCATCCGCGCTACCTGAAGGCGGTGGACGATCTCCTCGCCGCCTGCAAGCGCCACGGCAAGACGCCCGGATTCATGGCGGCCGACGACGCCTGGGCGCGCGACTACCGGGCGAAGGGATTCCGCGCGCTCGCCTACAGCATCGACGTGCTGCTGATGCAGACCGCGCTCGCGAACGGGCTCGCGGCCCTGCGGAAGAACGAGGCGCGGCCGGGCTAGCCCGGCTATCCCGACGGGTCGGCCCCCGACCGGCGCTAGAATCCCTCCGTTCGAGGAGGTTCCCGCCATGCTCCAGGCCGCCGAGCTCGTCATCCGTCTCAATCCCGCCGACGACGTGGTGATCGCGCGGGTCGACATCCCCGCGGGCACGATGCTGCTGCGCGAGAACGTGCGCACCGCAGTCCGGGTGCCGCCGGGGCACAAGATCGCGGTGAAACCCGTCGCCGCCGGCGCGCCGGTGCGGCGCTACAACCAGATCATCGGCTTCGCGACCGGCGCGATCGCGCCCGGCGACCACGTGCACGTCCACAACCTCGCGATGGGGAACTTCGAGCGCGACTACGCGTTCTGCGCCGACGCGAAGGCGACGCAAGGCGTGAGCCGGCCGGCCACCTTCCAGGGCATCGTCCGTTCCGACGGACGGGTCGCGACCCGCAACTACATCGGCGTCATCACCAGCGTGAACTGCTCGGCGACCGTCGCCAGGCTGATCGCGCGCCAGTTCGAGAACCGGCTCGACGATTTCCCGGGGGTCGACGGAGTCGTCGCGCTCACCCACAAGACCGGCTGCGGGATGGCCTCCGAGGGCGAGGCAATCGACCTCCTGCGCCGCACGACCGCGGGCTACATCCGGCACGCGAACTTCCACTCGGTCCTTCTCGTCGGCCTCGGCTGCGAGTCGAACCAGATCAACCACCTCCTCGCGGCGCAGGGCCTGAAGCGCGCCGATCACCTCCACGCCTACACGATCCAGGACAAGGGCGGCACCCGGAAGGCCGTGGAGGAAGGCGTCGGGCGGATCAGGGAGCTGCTTCCCGACGCGAACCGCGTCGCGCGCGAGACCGTCCCCGCGAGCCACCTCGTCCTCGGCCTCCAGTGCGGCGGATCGGACGGCTACTCCGGCATCAGCGCCAACCCCGCGCTCGGCGCTGCGGTCGATCTCCTCGTGCGCCACGGCGGGAGCGCGATCCTGTCGGAGACGCCCGAGGTGTACGGCGCCGAGCACCTGCTCACCCGCCGCGCGGTCTCGCGCGAGATCGGCGAGAAGCTCGTGCGGCGGATCCACTGGTGGGAGGAGCACACCGCGCGGATGGGCAACGAAATGAACAACAACCCCTCGCCGGGAAACAAGGCGGGCGGGCTCACGACGATCCTCGAGAAGTCGCTCGGCGCGGTCGCAAAGGGCGGCACGACGAACCTCGTCGACGTCTACGAGTACGCCGAGCCCGTGACCGCGAAGGGCTTCGTCTTCATGGACACGCCCGGCTACGACCCGGTGTCGGCGACCGGCCAGGTCGCCGGCGGCGCGAACATGATCTGCTTCACCACCGGGCGCGGGTCGGCCTACGGCTGCAAGCCCGCGCCCTCGCTCAAGCTCGCCACCAACACGCCGCTCTTCGTCAAGCAGGAAGACGACATGGACATCAACTGCGGCACGATCATCGAGGGCAAGGAGTCGATCGAGGCGGTGGGCGCGCGCTTCTTCGAGCTCATCCTCGGGACCGCCTCGGGCGAGAAATCGAAGAGCGAGCAGTGGGGCTACGGCGACGACGAGTTCGCGCCGTGGACCCTAGGCGCCACGATGTAGTGGTCGTGGCGCCTTCGTGACGGGGCGCGCCACGATGTAGTGGTCGTGGCGCCTTCGTGACGGGGCGCGCCACGATGTAGTGCGATGTAGCGGTCCTGGCGCCGGCCGCCGTCGCCGGCTGACGACGGCGAATCTCCGTCACCTTTCGCGTCCCCGTCCGCCCGCGCCGTCGCACCTTCGACACCGGCGTCGAATCCTGCGCGACGGCGAGCATTCGTGCCGATGGACGGTCGTGAACTAGGTCACGAACGGCCATGACGACGGCATAGGCGTGTGGCATAGTCGGTTCGTCCAAGAATAACAACACAGGCAGCACCGGGCCGGCGGTTTCGCGTCTCCCGCTGGCACCCACCGGGTGAAGGCGCTCGTAACGGGAAGAATCGCTACCACGTCGTCGCCGGCGGACCGCGCGCATCAAGCCGCGGGTCGCACGGCGCGTGCACCGGCATCGCACGGCGCCCGGGAGCGGTTCCGGCAGGGGTTTCTGTCATGCAAACGCCCGCGCGGCCCGCCGCTTCGAGCGGCGCTCGGCCGGCGACCGAGAGCAAGGCGCTGCTCAGCCAGTGCCGCGAGCTCGCGCGCTCGAAGCTGAGCCGGATCATCTCCGAGGCGCTCGACAAGGTCGAGAACGATCTCTTCTCCGCCGCCGAGGCTTCGACCTCGCGCGCCGAGCAGCAGGTGCTGTTCGAGGCGATGGCGCAGGTGAAGAACCATCGCACCGAGATCTCCGCCTCGTTCGACCGCTACTTCATCGAGATCTACGACCGCCGGATCGCGGTCCGCGGCCCGGCACTGCCCGGGGCCGGCGCGGCTTCGAGCCTCGGCGAGCTGACCCTCGTCGACGACGCGGCGATGGAGGAAGACCTCGTCGTCAACGACCTCGCGCGCAAGACCCGCAACCGCATCGACCCGGAGCAGCTCCTCGGCATCCGGGCGCGCTTCGGCCACCTGCTCTCGAGCGAGCAGGTCGAGGACGACACTGCCAACCCGCTCTGCCCCGAAGCGGTGTTCGAGGCGCTGAAGCTCGCGTGCGGGAAGATCCCCGGCGACTTCGCGGTCAAGCGTTCGCTCCTCAGCGCGTTCCAGCCCCACATCGCCGCCGGCATCACGACCGTCTACGCCGACGTCAACCGGAACCTGATCTCGCATCACGTGCTGCCGCGGATCCGGCACCAGGTGAAGCGCGCGGCCGATATCGGCGTGGCCGGATCGAACCCGGCGCTCGCGGCGAGCCAGGCGCTGAATCTCGCCCAGCTCATGGGCGGCGCGCAAGGCGCGGCGGCGTCCTCCGCCGCGGCGGCGGCGATGTCGCAAAGCCAGCTGATGAGCCTCGGCCAGCTCGGCCAGAACCCGCTCGCGATGAGCGGTGCGCTCGATCTGTCGGCGCTGCTCGCCGGCGTGATGAACGGCGGCGCGGCGCGCGCGCAGGTGACGCGCATGCTCGCCGATCCGGCGCGCTACGCGATGGAGGCGGCCCTGACCTCGACGCCGGCGAGCCCGGTGCTGATGAGCTCGCTCTCGGCGCTGCAGTCGGCGGCGATGCCCGCGGGCGGCGGCGCGTTCGACTTCATGTCGGCGCTCGGCGACCAGGTGCGCGCGCAGTCGAACCCGCTCGACCAGCTCACGATCGAGCTCGTGACGATGGTCTTCGACTACATCCTCGACGACAAGAGCGTCCCGGAGACGGTCAAGGGCGAGATCTCCCGGCTGCAGATCGTCGCGGTCAAGGCGGCGATCCTCGACCGCACCTTCTTCGCCCGCCGCCAGCACCCGATGCGCCAGCTCCTCGACCGCATCGCCGAGGTGGCGTCCGACCCGGACTTCGCGACCGAGGAGGGCACGCGCTTCATCCTCGAGCTGCGGGCGATGGTCGACTACATCGTCCACAAGTTCACCGACGACCTCGCGATCTTCACCGCCGCGCTCGACACCCTCGAGCAGATGGTCGAGGAGAACCGCGAGGCGCGCTCGCGCGAGCTCGCGCCGACCACGACCGAGCTCGAGCGCAAGGAAGAGGCCGAGATCGCGCACGCGACCGCGCTCGCCGAGATCAAGCGCCGCGTCACGCGCAAGACCCCGGCGTTCGTCCGCGAGTTCCTGTACCAGTGGTGGACGAAGACGCTCGTCGACGCGTACATGAAGGAGCGCGAGGGCGACGACTCCTGGACCCACCGGCTCGGCGCGGTGGACGCGCTGGTGTGGAGCGTGTCGCCGCTCAAGACCGGCGAGATCCAGCAGCTCGCCTCGATGCTGCCGACGCTCATGCGCAGCATGCTGCGCGGCATGAACGCGATCGAGATGCCGGCCGATGCGCGGCACGCGTTCTTCAACCAGCTCATGCAGTCGCACACGGCGACGATCAACGCCGCCAAGGCGCTGGCGAAGAGCCAGGCCGTGCCGACCGCCGCCGACATCGCGCGCGTCGCCGAGGCGCCGGCGATCGAGCCGGCCCTGCCCGAGGAATCGGCCGAGGAGGAGGCCCCGGCCACCGACGACTACTTCGTGCACACCGCGATGGCGCTCGAGCGCGGCGCGGTGATCGAGTTCGTGGACGGCGCCGCGGCGGTGCGCGCGAAGCTCTCGTGGGTGAGCCCGAAGCAGACGATCCTGCTCTTCACTTCGAGCGCCGGCGGGGCGCGCAAGCTCGCGCCGAAGGCGTTCGCCGAGCTGCTGCGGCAGAAGAAGGCGCGAGTCGTCGAGGTGTCCGAGGCGCTCATGGACCGCGTAGTGCACGCGATGATGGGCCCCGAGTCGGTCCCCGCCGCGGCCTAGGACGAGCCCCGCACCGGTTTCCGCCGCGACCCCGCAACCCGGCGGGCTGCCCTCTCGCCGCCAAGCAAGGCAGCCCGATTCCGCGGGGTCGCATTTTTATGCCGGCGGACGGGCCGGCGCACGCGACACCGCGGCGGCCGGCCCCGTCCGCCACCCTCCCCGGCCGCCATCCGTCCCCCCGGCCCCGCCGCCGCTCCGCCGATGCCCCCGCCGGCCGCTACAATCCCCGGCACCACCAACAACACACGGAGTACGCGAGAGTGTTCGTCTGGTCCAAGGTCAACGAGCGCGTCTTCGGCGGCTACCCGCTCACGCGCGGCGCAACGCTCCGGGTCTCGCGCGACCCGGAGCTCGGCACCATCGACATCACCATCAACGATCCGAGCTTCGGCGGCGACCCGAAGCTGCACGGCGGCGGGCTGACGCTCCGCCGCGACGACGCCATGTGGCTCGCCAACGCGCTGCTCCTCGCGCTCGGGCGGCGCAGGCAGTTCACCTACTCCCGGACGTCCAGGGACCAGGCCGAGCCGGCCGCCAGGTCCGTCCAGCGCAAGTGACGCGACGCTAGCGCGCCGGCGCGAGCCGCGCGACGAACCCGGCGAGGAGGCGGTTCACCGTCTCCGGCGCTTCCAGCATCGTGAAATGCCCGACGCCGGGGACGACCTCGATCCGCGCGTGCGGCGCGCGGCTGCGCACCATCTCGAACCACGGCGTGTTCGCGCCCGCCGCGAGCGGAGCCCGCTTGCGCTCGGGCGTGAGCATCGTGCTCTGAACGACGAGGAGCGGCACGCCGACGCGGCCGAGCGCGGAGGCCATGTGGCGCGCGTCCCAGCGGACCATGTCCGGAAAGAGCGCGGTGCCGATCGCTTCCGGCAGCCGCGCGGCCCGCGCGCGGATACGGTCCGCCGTCGGCCCCGGCGCGAAGAACATCTGCGCGAACAGCCCGCCCGCGAACGCCGCCCAGCCGGCCGAGGCGATCGCCCGGCGTGCCTCTTCTTCGGCGCGCTCCCCGGCGGCGGCCATGAAGCTGCCGTCGACGAGGACGAGGCCGGCGACGCGGTCGGGCGCATCGAGGCAGGCCTGCAGCACGACGCGGGTGCCCATGCTGTGGCCGATCAGCACCGCACCGCGCAGGTTGAGCGCACGCGCGAGCGCCGCCACGTCGGCGCCGTAGGTCTCGATGCTGCACGACGCCGGCTCGCCGGGCGAGGCGCCGTGACCGCGCAGGTCGCAGGCGACCACCTGGTGCCGCGATCCGAACGCCGCGACCTGCGGCGCCCAGTCCTCGTGCGCGCAGCCGAAGCCGTGGACGAAGACGAGCGGTGGCGCGCCGACCTTGCCGGCGGCGCCGGCGCGTTCGTAGAAGAGCTGCGTGCCATTCACGGTTGCCTGGGGCATTCGGGACTCCGCTCGCATTCGTCCGCGCGATTCTAGCCGCGAGCGCGGCTAGAATACGCCGGAGTGCCCGCATCGGCGGTGCGCGCGCCGGGGGAGGAAGCAGATGAAAACGAAAGTGACAACGATCGTCCGCGCGGCGGCCGTATTCGCGCTCGCGCTGGCCGCGAGCGGCGCCCCGGCCCAGACCGGCAAGCCGCTTCGCATCATCGTCCCGTTCGCGCCCGGGGGCACCTCGGACGTGCTCGCGCGGCTCTTCGCGCCGAAGCTGCAGGAAGGCCTCGGCCAGCCGGTGATCGTCGAGAACAAGCCCGGCGCCTCCGGCAATATCGGCGCGGACTTCGTGGCCAAGTCGCCGCCGGACGGGTCGACCCTCGCGCTGATGGACGTCGGCAACCTCGTGATCAGCCCGAGCGTGCTGCCGAGCGTCCCCTTCGATATCGTCAAGGACTTCGCGCCGGTGACGATCATCATGTACTCGCCGCACCTGCTCGCGGTGAACCCGTCGCTCCCGGTCAATTCGGTCGCCGACCTGGTGAAGCACGCAAAAGCGAATCCCGGCAAGCTCAACTTCGGTTCGACCGGCCTCGGCAGCGCGCCGCACCTCGCCGGCGTGCTCTTCGCCCAGGGCCAGGGCATCAGCTGGGTGGACATCCCGGCGAAGGGCGGGGCCGACTCGATCCTGCACGTGATGTCCGGGCAGGCCGACGTGCTCTTCAACGGCATGGTCGCCACCCTGCCGCACGTGAAGAGCGGGAAGCTGAAGCTGCTCGCGGTCTCGAGCGACCGGCGGGTTCCGGCGCTCGGCGACGCGCCGACCGTCGCCGAGGCGACCGGGATGCGCGACTTCAAGACCGGCACGTACCAGGGCGTGCTAGCGCCCGCCGGAACGCCGGCGCCGGTGGTCGCGCGCCTGCACGCCGAGTTCGTGCGGATCTGCGCCCTGCCGGACATCAAGGAGAAGCTCGACGCGCTCGGCGCCGAGCCGATGCTCAACACGCCGGCGCAGTTCGCCGAGTGGATGAAGTCGGAGTCGGCGAAGTGGGCGGCGGTGGTGAAGAAGGCGAACCTCAAGCTGCAGTAGTCCCCCGGCCGGCGGGGCGCGCCTTCGGCTCCGCCCGGGCTACTCCCCGATCTGCAGCAGCATCCCGCGCTTGCGCGCCCCTCTGAACGACGCGAGAAACACGCCGATCCCGGCGGCGAGGTAGACGGCGTTGAGCGCGACGGCGCTCCAGAACGGGTCCCACCGGAACTCGCCTTCGAGCAGCACCGCACGCATGCCCTCGAACACGTGGCTCGTCGGCAGGCACCACGCGACCGCCTGCAGCCACGGCGGCAGCACGTCGATCGGGTAGTAGATGCCGCTCAAGGGCGCCGCGACGAAGATCGCGCCCCACGCGAAGTTCTCCGCCGCGAGCCCGTAGCGCATCACCAGCGCCGAGACCATGAGCCCGACCGACCACGCCGTCACCAGGAGATTGGCGAAGAACGCCACGAGCGGCACGCCGAGGTCGAAGATCGACGTCTGGTAGAGGACGATCGCGAGGGCGATGGCGGTGCCGACACCGATCACGGTGCGGATCAGCGACACGCCGATCATCGCTGCGACGAGCTCCATCGGGCGCAGCGGGCTCACGAAGAGGTGCCCGAGGTTGCGCGAGTAGAGCTCCTCGAAAAACGACAGCGCGACCCCGAGCTGGCCGCGGAAGAGGACCTCCCACAGGAGCAGCGCCGACACGAGCACACCGGGCACCTGCGCGATCACCGAGGAGTTGGTGGCGAGGTACTTGGCGATGAACGCCCAGAGCACCATCTGCATGGTGGGCCAGTACGCCATCTCGACCACCCGCACCCACGATTTCTTGAAGAGGTAGAGGTGGCGCAGGATCATGGCGTAGATCCGGCGCAGCGAAAGACCCGCCGAGCTCATGCGGCCGCCTCTGCCCGTGCGACGTCGAGGAACACTTCCTCCATGTTGCGGCGGCCGTAGCGCGCCACGAGCTCGCCGGGCGCGCCCGAATCGACGATCCGCCCGGCGCGCATCATCAGCACCGCGTCGCACATCCGCTCGACCTCGACCATGTTGTGCGAGGCGAGGAGCAGCGTGGCGCCGGCGCCGCGCTGGTACTCCATGAGCTGCCGGCGCACCCGGTCGGCGATGTCGGGATCGAGCGAGGCGGTCGGCTCGTCGAGGAGCAGCAGATCGGGCTCGTTGAGGAGCGCCTTCGCGATCGACACCCGGGTGCGCTGCCCGGCCGAAAGGGTGCCGTACGCGCGCTGCACGAACTCGCCGAGGTCGAGCGCCGCCACGAGCTCGGCGATCCGGCGGCGCGGGCGGGCGACCCCGTAGAGCCGGGCGAACACGGTGAGGTTCTCCTCGACGGTGAGCTTGCGCGGCAGGTCGACGTAGGGCGAGGTGAAGTTCATCCGCGGGAGGACGCGGTACCGGTGGCGCGCCATGTCCTCGCCGAGCACCGTGATCCGCCCCGCGGTCGGCAGCAGCACGCCGAGGAGCATCGAGATGGTGGTGGTCTTGCCCGCGCCGTTGCCGCCGAGGAGCGCGGTCGTGCTGCCCCGCCCGACGGAGAACGAGATCTCGCTGACCGCTGCGACGGCGCCGAAGCGCTTGGTGAGGCCCGCCGCCTCGACCGCGTTCACGCGCTGGCGTTCACGGACGTGGACGCGGGCCGGTCAGCGCGTCCACTTGATCGAGCAGCCGAGCGCGGCGGTCTGCTCCGCAGGGCCTTTCCCCGTGCGCGCGATCGCGGCCATCGCCTCGTAGAGCTCGCGCCGGGCGTCGGCGATCGGTGCCGTCTTCGAAGCGTCGAGGCGGCCGTGGTACTGCAGCTCGAGCGCGGCGTTGTAGCCGAAGAACTCCGGCGTGCAGACCGCGCCGTAGGCGCGCGCCACTTCCTGGCTCGCGTCGAGCACGTACGGGAACGGGAAGGCGAGCTCGCGCGCGACCCGCTGCATGTTCTCGAACGAATCCTCCGGATAGTCGGCCGGATCGTTCGACATGATCGCGATCGAGCCGACGCCGTGCGTGGAAAGCTCCGCACAGTCGCGGACGATGCGGCTGCGAATCGCCTTGACGTAGGGGCAATGGTTGCAGAGGAACATCACGAGCAGGCCCTGCGGCCCGCGCGCCGAAGCGAGCGTGTGGCGCTCGCCGTCGGTGCCCGGCAGGTCGAAATCGGCGGCCTTGCGACCGAAATCGCACACCTGGGATTGCATCGCCATGGGAAAATTTCCGCGGAAGAGAACGATCCGACGATCCTAGCATGCAGCGCACCCCCGCCCGTCCGCCCCGGTTCCACTGCGAAGCCGTGCTCTCCCCCGGCGCGGGCGTCGAGCTGCCCGAGCGCGCCGCGCGCCACGTCGCCGCGCTGCGCCTGCGCGCGGGCGACGAGGTCGTGCTCTTCAACGGCGACGGCGCCGAGTCGGCCGCGACGCTCGTGGCGATCGGCAAGCGCGGCGCGGTCGCGGCGGTGCGCGAGCGGCGGCCAGTCGACCGCGAGTCGCCGTTCGAGATTCACCTCGCCCAGGGGATCTGCGCCGGCGACCGGATGGACCTCGTGCTGCAGAAGGCGACCGAGCTCGGGATCGCGTCGATCCAGCCGGTGGTCACCGCGCGCTCGATCATCCGCCTCGACCGCGAGCGGCGGGAGCGGCGGGAGACGCACTGGCAGAACGTGGTCATCGCCGCGTGCGAGCAGTGCGGCCGCAACCTCGTCCCGCCCGTCGCCCCGAGCACGGGCTTGCCGGAGTTCGTCGCGCTGCCGGCGCGCGGCGGCACGCGCATTCTCCTCGCCCCCGACGGCGAGGCGACCTTGCGCTCGCTCGCGCCACGGCCGCCGGTGACGGTGCTGATCGGCCCGGAGGGCGGGCTCGCCCCGGAAGAGCGCGAGATCGCCACCGCGCGCGGGTTCAGCGCGGTGCGGTTCGGCCCGCGGATCCTGCGGACGGAAACGGCGCCGCTCGCGGCGCTCGCCGCGCTGCAGTCGCTCTACGGGGACTGCTGAGACGCGGCTACTTCGGCGCGGCCCCGCCGAGGAGCGCGATGATCCCGGGATCGCCGCCGCGCCGCGCGAGGTCGAGCGCGGTGTTGCCCCACGCATCCTTCGCGCTCGCGTCGACGCCGCGCCCGGCGAGGAAGAGCCGCACCGCGATCGCGTCGCGGCGCCTGACCGCATCCAGGAACTGGTCGCGGTCGTGGTAGACGAGCCCCATCGAGGTCAGGTCCCGCCGCGCGCGGATGGCGGCCGATTCGCCGGGACCGCCGCCCTGCGCCTCCGCCGCCATCTGCTTGCGGTTCATCGCCGCCATCGTGCGGCCGATCGCCAGCATCTTCTCCCGCTCGGCCGCCGGGACCTCGGCGAAGATCTCGAGCAGGAGCGCGTTCGCGTCCGCGTTCCGCCCGCTCAGGATGTCGTCGACCGTACGCTGCGCGGCGTTCGGGTCGCAGCCTCCGGCGGGCGCGCTCCCGGGCGGGCAGGCCGTCTGCACGACCACCTGGACGAGCGAGAGGAAGCGGCCGATCGTGGCCCAGTCGGTGGCAGGGGCGGGGGATTGCGCCGCTGCGCTGCCGGCGGCGGCCGCGGCAAGGGCGGCGATCAGGTGCGTGCGGAGCATGAGTCGGTCCTCCCGTTCGCGCGGAGTCCTCGGTAACGCGGGAGTCTACGCCCGGGTTGACCGCCCCGCCGATCGACTAGAATCGGGCGCGTTTCCCGCGCCCCCGATCCCGTGCGACCCGACGCCAATTTCGTGACCTGGTTCCGCTCGGTCGCGCCCTACTTCCACGCCTTCCGCGGCCGCACGTTCGTGATCGCCTTCGGCGGCGAGCTCGTGGCCGAAGGGCGGCTCGTCGCGCTCGCGCACGACCTCAACCTGCTGCACAGCGCCGGGATCCGGCTCGTCCTCGCCCACGGCTCGCGCCCGCAGATCGAGGCGCAGCTCCGGCAGCGCCGGCACCGCTCGCGCTACCACAAGGGCCTGCGCGTCACCGACCCGGTCGCGCTCGAGTGCGTGAAGGAGGCGGTCGGCCTGCTCCGCGTCGAGATCGACGCGCTCCTCTCGCTCGGCCTGCCGTCGACGCCGATGGCCGGCGCGGCAATCAACGCCGTCTCGGGCAATTTCATCGGCGCGCGGCCGCTCGGCGTGCACGACGGCGTCGACTACCAGCACACCGGAACCGTACGCAAGGTGGACGCGGCAGCGATCGCCGGCTGCCTGGATGCCGGCAACATCGTGGTGGTGTCGCCGGTCGGCTACTCGCCCACCGGCGAGGTCTTCAACCTCGCGATGGAGGACGTCGCGGTGGCGACCGCCACGGCCGTGCGCGCGGCGAAGCTCGTGTTCCTGTCGGACGCAGCGGTGCTCGAGCGCGACGGGGCGCTCCGCCCCGAGCTGACCGCGCGCGAGGCGGAGCGGCTGCTCGCCGACGGTCGCCATCTTTCGCGCGAGACGCGCGCCGCGCTCACCCGCGCGGTCGCGGCGGTGCGCGCGGGAGTCGAACGCGCGCACGTCGTCCCGCGCGACGCCGACGGGGCGCTCCTGATCGAGCTCTTCACCCACGCCGGCTCCGGCAGCATGGTCACCGCCGACTCACTCGAGCGGCTGCGCCCGGCGACGATCGACGACGTCGGCGGGATCCTCCGGCTGATCGAGCCGCTCGAGGCCGACGGCACCCTCGTGCGGCGCGGCCGCGAGCTGCTCGAGCAGGAGATCGACCGGTTCATCGTGCTCGAGCACGACCGGCTGATCCTCGGCTGCGCGGCGCTCTACCCGTTCCCGAAGGCGCGCGCCGGCGAGCTCGCGTGCCTCGCGGTGCACCCGGACTACCGCGGCGTCGGCCACGGCGAGAAGATCATGGCGGCGATCGAGGCGCGCGCGCGCGCCGCGCGGATGAAGCGGCTCTTCGTGCTGACCACCCGCGCGACCCACTGGTTCGTCGAGCGCGGCTTCGGCGCGTCCGGGGTCGACGCGCTGCCGGCGGAGCGCAAGCTCCTGTACAACCTGCAGCGGCGGTCGAAAGTGCTCGCGAAGCCGTTGCGATAGGAGAAGCGCCGATGGCAAGAACGGTGAAGTGCGTGAAGCTCGGACGCGAGGCCGAGGGGCTCGATTTTCCGCCGCTGCCGGGCGAGCTCGGCAAGCGGATCTACGAGAACGTGTCGAAGGAAGCCTGGCAGGGGTGGCAGGCGCAGCAGACCCGGCTCATCAACGAGAACCGGCTGCAGCTCGCCGACCCGCGCGCCCGCAAGTACCTGCTGGAGCAGACCGAGAAGTACCTCTTCGGCGGCGGCGCCGACGAGGCGTCGGGTTACGTGCCGAAGAAGTAGCGGGAAGGGGGGCGGGGCGGCTATTCGTTCGCGGCGCGGGCGACGTCGCCGGTGCGCAGGTGCCGCACGTCGCGGCCCTCGACCATGTAGACCACGTACTCGGCCATGTTCTTCGAGTGGTCGCCGATCCGCTCGAGCGCCTTGGCGACGAACAGGATCTCGAGGCAGCGGCTGATCGTGCGCGGGTCTTCCATCATGAACGTGATGAGCTGGCGCAGGATCGACCGGAACTCGTTGTCGACCACGTCGTCCTGGCGCACCACCTCGTTCGCCGCCTGCACGTCGAGCCGGGCGAACGAGTCGAGCGCCTTGCGCAGCATCGCGACCGCGAGCGCGGACACGTGCCCCACCTCGATCCGGGGCATGTGCATCCGGTCGGCCTCGTGGATCAGCTTCGCCATGCGCGCGATCTTCTCCGCCTCGTCGCCGATGCGCTCGAGGTCGGTGATGGTCTTGATCACCGCGATGATCAGCCGCAGGTCGCTCGCCGCGGGCTGCCGGCGCGCGATGATGTGGCTGCACGCCTCGTCGAGCTCGACCTCCATCGCGTTGACCCGGTGGTCGTTGTCCTTGACCCGCTCGATCTCCTCCATGTTGCCGGTGGAGAGCGCCTCGATCGCGCGGCGGATCTGCTCCTCGACGAGGCCGCCCATCTGCAGCACGCGGGTGCGCACCGCCTCGAGCTCGGCGTCGAACTGCTTGGAAGTATGTTCGGGCATCTCGTTTACCGGCGGCGAGCCGCCGTCCTGGACAATCGAGGGTAGGGTATCACCGTGACCGTATCGTGACAGTCGTGACAGTCGTGACAGTCGTGGCAGTCGTGGCAGTCGTGGCAGCCGTGACAGCCGTGACAGCCGTGACAGTCGTGACAGTCGTGACAGTCGTGACAGCGGCGCCGGACCGCCCCGCGCTCGCGCGCCTGGGGGTCACGCGCCGGGCCGCCGGAGCGTTTGCACGCCGTCCGTCCCGGCGAGCAGCAGCACGTCCGCCCCGCGCCGCGCGAAGAGGCCGTTGGCGACGACCCCCACGACGTTGTTGATCGTCGCCTCGAGCGCGGCCGGGTCGGGGATCGCGAGTCCGGCGACGTCGATCACGACGTTGCCGTTGTCGGTGGTGAACCCCTCGCGGAGGCGCGGCGCACCGCCGAGCCGGGCGAGCTCGCGGAACACGTAGCGGCGGGCCATCGGGATCACCTCCACCGGCACCGCGAACCGCCCGAGCGCCGGCACGAGCTTCGACTGATCGGCGATGCACACGAACGTGCGCGCCACCGCGGCGACGATCTTCTCCCGCGTGAGCGCGCCGCCCCCGCCCTTGGTCATGGCGAGCGCCGGCGTGATCTCGTCGGCGCTGTCGACATAGACGGCGATCTCGTCCAGGTCGTTGAGATCGAAGACCCGGATGCCGTGGCCCGCGAGACGCGCGGCGGAACGCTCCGACGCGGCGACCGCGCCGCGGACCCGCGCCTTGACGCGCGCCAGCTCGTCGATGAACCGGTCGACGGTCGACCCCGACCCGACGCCGACGATCGTGTCCTCGACAAGATGCGCGAGCGCGGCGCGCCCCGCGGCTGCCTTCAGTTCGTCCTGCGTCATCGCGTCGTCACCCCCGTCACGCCGTCTGTCGCCCCGCCGTCGCCCTGACGAGCCGGTGTCTCGCCGCCGCAACGATGCGATTCTACGCGGCGGCCGGCGGCATTCCGCCCTGTCGCGCCGGATCCCCGCGGGCGTAGAATGACACTGTCGTTACGGTACCGATCATGATGTCGCCGCGCCTAAGCGCCCTCCTCGCCGTCGCCCTCTGCGCAGGGTTCGCGCTGCCGGCCGCGGCGCAGGTCCGGACGGTGCCCCCCGCCGGACCCGCGCTCGGCCTGCGTGCCGCCGACACCGGCTGGATGGGCGGCCTCTTCGTCGCCGGCCAGGGGTTCAATCCAGACCGGGCCCGCATGCCAGACACGGGCTTCCGCCTTCCCGCCACGCTGCCGGCCGCGCCCGGCCTGCCACCGCGCGTCGGCCCAACCGCCGATCCGGCGAGCCTCGCGCAGGCCGTCGCCTACCTCGGCTACCGGCGCGACGCCCTGACGCTCTCCTCCGGGGTTCGCCAGGGGGTCGGCGCCGCCGCGGGCGGCACCCGGCTCGACCTCGGCGCGAGCTACGGGTTCAACGTCGCGACGCGCCACCTGATCACCCTCTCGGGCGGGCTCACCCTGGGCGCGTCGACGCCGGCCGCGGCGTACTACGGCGTGTACGGCACCGATGCGTTCTGGCGGTCGGGCTACCGGGCGGGCGAGCCCGGCGCCGGCCTGCGGCTCTCGTGGCGCTACAGCTTCGATCGCAGCACGGCATTCGTGGACACCGTGCTCGGCTACGACCGCGCCCACGGCGACGCGGACGGCCTGCAGGGCCTGGACCGCAGCACGACCACCTTCGGCACCACCTTCGGCTACCGCTGGTAGCCGGCGGGCCGCGGGCTGCGCTTCGCCGCCTCCGGGGGCGGCTATTTCTTCTTCGGCACGTACAGGTCGGTGATCGAGCCGACCGCCATTTCCGCGGCGAAGAACGTCGTCTCGGAGAGGGTCGGGTGCGGGTGGATCGTGAGCCCGATGTCCTCCATGTCCGCCCCCATCTCGAGCGCGAGCACGGTCTCGGCGAGCAGCTCCCCCGCGTTGGTGCCGACGATCCCGGCGCCGAGGATCCGCTTCGTCGCCGGGTCGTAGAGGAGCTTCGTCAGCCCGTCCTCGCGGCCGATCGACAGCGCCCGGCCGCTCGCCGCCCAGGGGAAACTCGCCTTCTCGTACGCCACGCCGTCGCGCTTCGCGTCGGTTTCGGTGAGGCCCATCCAGGCGACCTCCGGGTCGGTGTAGGCGACCGAGGGCACGGTCATGGCGTCGAACGCGACCTTGTGGCCGGCGATCGTCTCGGCGGCGACCTTGGCCTCGTGCGTCGCCTTGTGCGCGAGCATCGGCTCGCCGCAGACGTCGCCGATCGCGTAGATGTGCGGCACGTTGGTGCGCTGCTGCTTGTCGACGGGGATGTAGCCGCGCTCGTTCACCGCCACGCCGGCCTTCTCGGCGGCGAGCTCGCGCCCGTTCGGGCGGCGGCCGACCGCGAGGAGCACGCGGTCGTAGGTCTGCGGCGCGGGCGCGTTCGCGCCCTCGAAGGTGGCGACCAGTCCTGCGGACTTCGCCTCGAGCTTCGCCACCCTGGTCTTGAGGTAGATCGACTCGTAGCGCTTCTTGATCCGGTTCTCGAGCGGCCGCACGATGTCGCGGTCGGCGCCGGGAATGAGGCCGTCGAGCAGCTCCACGACCGAGATCTTCACCCCGAGGGCGTCGTAGACGCACGCCATCTCGAGCCCGATGATCCCGCCGCCGATGACGAGCATCCGCTGCGGGATGCCGGCGAGCTCGAGCGCGCCGGTCGAATCGACGAGCCGCGGATCGTCGTCGGGGAAGCCGGGGATCCGGGCGACCGACGAGCCGGCGGCGATGATGCAGGACTCGAACGCGATGCGCTTCGGGCCGGCGGGTGTCTCGACCAGCATCGTCTTCGGCGACTCGAACCTGCCGAAGCCCTGGACGACGGTCACCTTGCGCTGCTTCGCGAGGCCGGCGAGCCCCTTGGTGAGCCGGCCGACGACCGATTCCTTCCAGCCGCGCAGCTTGTCCGCGTCGAACCTGGGCTTCCCGAACTCGATGCCGTGGCCGGCCATCTCCTCGACCTCGGTGACCACCTTGGCTGCGTGCAGCAGCGCCTTCGAGGGAATGCAGCCGACGTTCAGGCAGACCCCGCCGAGCGACGCGTAGCGCTCGACGAGCACCGTCTGCTTGCCCAGATCGGCCGAGCGGAACGCGGCGGTGTAGCCCCCGGGTCCCGAGCCCAGCACGAGCACCTCGCAGGTGAGGTCGGCGCCGCCGGCAGCGGTGCCCGCGGCGCCCGCCGGGGCGAGCGCGGCCGCCGCACGCGGAGGCGCCGCGGCGGGTGACTTCGCAGCCGGCGCGGCCGGAGCTCTCGCCTCCGCCGCATCGAGCAGCAGGATCGGCGAGCCCTCGGACACCTTGTCGCCGATCTTGACGATCAGGCTCTGCACCTTGCCGGCGGACGGCGACGGGATCTCCATCGTCGCCTTGTCGGACTCCAGCGTGACGAGCGACTGCTCGGGCGCGACCTCGTCGCCCGGCTTCACCAGGATCTCGATCACGTCGACGCTCTGGAAGTCGCCGATGTCGGGAACTCTTACCTCGACCATGCGGGCCGCTCCCTACAGCATCACTCGCCGGAAATCGGCGAGCAGCTGCGCGAGGTAGGTGTTGAAGCGCGCGGCCGAGGCGCCGTCGATCACGCGGTGATCCCACGAGAGCGACAGCGGCAGGATGAGCCGCGGGGCGAACTCGCTGCCGTCCCACACCGGCCGCGTCGCGGTGCGGCACACGCCGAGGATCGCCACTTCGGGCGCGTTGATGATCGGCGTGAAATAGGTCCCGCCGATGCCGCCGAGGCTGGAGATCGAGAACGTGCCGCCCTGCATGTCGCCCGGCTTCAGCTTGCCGTCGCGCGCGAGCTGCGCGAGCTCGGAGGTCTCCTTGGCGATCTCGAAGACGCCCTTCTTGTCCGCGTCCTTCACCACCGGCACCACCAGCCCGCCGGGGGTGTCGGCCGCGAAGCCGATATGCCAGTAGCGCTTGACGACGATGGACGCGCCGTCCGGGGCGAGCGAGCTGTTGAAGTCGGGAAATTTCTTGAGCGCGGCGACGCACGCCTTGATCAGGAACGCGAGCATCGTCACCTTGGCGCCCGATTTCTCGTTCTCCCTGTTGAGCTGCACCCGGAACGCCTCGAGCCCGGTGACGTCGGCGTCCTCGTGGTTGGTGACGTGCGGGATCGTCACCCAGTTGCGATGCAGGGCCGGACCGGAGATCTTCTTGATCCGCGGGAGCGGTACCGTCTCGACCGGGCCGAACTTGGCGAAGTCGACCTGCGGCCACGGCACGAGGCCGAGGCCGGCGCCCGCCGCGGGCGCGGCCGCAGGCTGCGGGCCGCGCGCCAGTGCGCCCTTCACGAACGCCTGCACGTCGGCGAGCAGGATGCGGCTCTTCGGCCCGCTCCCGCGTACCCGCGCGAGGTCGACGCCGAGCTCGCGCGCGAACTTGCGCACCGACGGGCTCGCGTGCGGCTTCGCGCCGGTCGGCGCGGCGGCCTCCATCGCGACCGCGGGTGGCGGCGCGGGCGCGGGTGCGGCCGCCGGCGCGGGCGCCTCGGCCTTCGCGGCCGGAGCACCCGCCGCGGGTGCCGGGGCAGCCGGACGCGCCGCCGTCGCGCCCGACTCCTCGAGCACGAGGATCGGCGAGCCCTGCGCGACCTTGTCGCCGACTTTCAGCAGGATCTCCTTCACCCTGCCGGCCGCCGGGGAGGGCACTTCCATCGTCGCCTTGTCGCTCTCCAGGGTCACCAGCGACTGCTCGGGCGCGATCACGTCGCCCGGCTTCACCAGGATCTCGATCACGTCGACGCTCTGGAAGTCGCCGATGTCCGGGACCTCGATTCGCCGTGTACCCCCGACCTCCGCGGCCGGGGTTGCCGGTGCTGCAGCCGGCGGTGCAGCTGCCGGCGGTGCCGATGCGGCTGCGGGCGGCGCCGATGCGGCTGCGGCCGGTGGCGGTGCGGGCGGCGCTTTCGCCGGTGCGGCAGTTGTCGCCGCGCCCGTTGTCGCCGCGCCCGTTGCCGCCGCGCCCGTTGCCGCCGCGCCCGTTGCCGCCGCGCCCGCCTCGAGCACCAGGGTCGGGCTGCCCTCCGAGACCTTGTCGCCGACCCTGACCCGCACCTCCTGCACGACGCCCGCCGACGGCGACGGGATCTCCATCGTCGCCTTGTCCGACTCGAGCGTCACCAGCGACTGCTCCACCGCCACCGTGTCGCCCGGCTTCACCAGGATCTCGACCACGTCGACGCTCTTGAAATCCCCGATGTCGGGGACGAAGACTTCCTGCCTGGCACCCATGGTCGTCGCGGAGGGAGCGCCGCTCGGGCGACGCCCCTCCTCCTCCCCTCTTCAGACGGTTACCGGATTCGGCTTGTTCGGGTCGATGCCGTACTTCCTGATCGCGTCGGCCACCACCGCGGGCTTCAGCGCGCCGTCGTCGGCGAGCGCCTTGAGCGCCGCCACCGTCACCCAGTAGCGGTTCACTTCGAAGAAGTAGCGCAGCTTCTCGCGCGTGTCCGAACGCCCGTAACCGTCGGTCCCGAGCACGCGGAAGGTCCTGCCCTTCGGCAGGAACTGCCGGATCTGGTCGGCGAAGCTCTTCATGTAGTCGGTGGACGCAATCACCGGCCCCTCGCGCCCCTCCAGCCGGCTCTCGACGTAGGACTTTCGCGGCTTGTCCGCCGGGTGCAGCAGGTTCCAGCGGTCGGCGTCCAGTCCCTCGCGGCGCAGCTCGGTGAAGCTCGGGCAGCTCCAGAGGTCGGCGCCGACGCCCCAGTCCTTCTCCAGCAGCCCGGCGGCGGCGATCACCTCGCGCAGGATCGTGCCGGAGCCCATGAGCTGTACCTTCTGCTTGCTCTTCCCGCCATCCTTGAGCAGGTACATGCCCTTCAGGATCCCCGCCTGCACGTCCTTGTCCGCGGCGTCGGCCAGCGCCGGGTGAACGTAGTTCTCGTTCATCACGGTGATGTAATAGAACACGTCCTCCTGGTTCGTCACCATCCGCCGCAGGCCGTCGTGGATGATCACGCCGACCTCGTAGGCGAAGGTCGGGTCGTAGGAGATGCAGTTCGGGATCACCGACGAGAGGATGTGGCTGTGGCCGTCCTCGTGCTGCAGACCCTCGCCGTTCAGCGTCGTGCGGCCGGCGGTGCCGCCGAGCAGGAAGCCGCGCGCGCGCTGGTCGCCCGCCGCCCACGCGAGGTCGCCGATGCGCTGCAGGCCGAACATCGAGTAGAAGATGTAGAACGGCACGGTGACGACGTTCGAGACGCTGTAGCTCGTCGCCGCCGCGATCCACGAGCTGAACGCGCCCGCCTCGTTGATGCCCTCCTCGAGGATCTGTCCGGCCTTGTCCTCGCGGTAGTACATCACCTGGTCCTTGTCCTGGGGCGTGTACTTCTGGCCCTCCAGCGAGTAGATGCCGAGCTGCCGGAACATGCCCTCCATGCCGAAGGTGCGCGCCTCGTCGGGCACGATCGGCACCACGTTCTTGCCGAGGTTCTTGTCGCGCACGAGCGCCGTGAGCACGCGCACGAATGCCATCGTGGTCGAGATCTCGCGCTCCTGGCCCTTCAGCACCTGCTCGAACGCCTCGAGCGGCAGCACCTGCGGCACCGCGTCGACCTTGCGCCGCCGCTGCGGCAGGTAGCCGCCGAGCGCCTTGCGCCGTTCGTGCAGGTACTTCATCTCCGGCGAGTCGGCCGGCGGGACGTAGAACGGCAGCGACTCGATCTTGTCGTCCGGGACCGGGATGCGGAACCGGTCGCGGAATTCGCGGATCGAGTCCAGGTCCATCTTCTTCTGCTGGTGCGCGGTCATGCGGCCTTCGGCGATCCGGCCCATGCCGTAGCCCTTGATCGTCTTGGCGAGGATGACCGTGGGCTGGTGCTTGTGGTTCACCGCCCGGTGATAGGCGGCGTAGATCTTGTGCGGATCGTGGCCGCCGCGGTTCAGCCGCCAGATGTCCTCGTCGGTGAGGCGCGCCACCATCTCGGCGAGCTGCGGGTGCTTGCCGAAGAAGTGCTTGCGCACGAACGCGCCGTCGTTCGCCTTGAAGTTCTGGTACTCGCCGTCGACCGTCTCCTCCATCACCTTGAGGAGGATGTTCTCCTTGTCGCGCGCGAGGAGCGGATCCCAGTACGAGCCCCAGACGAGCTTGATCACGTTCCAGCCGGCGCCGCGGAACTCGCCCTCGAGCTCCTGGATGATCTTCGCGTTGCCGCGCACCGGCCCGTCGAGTCGCTGCAGGTTGCAGTTGATGACGAAGATCAGGTTGTCCAGCTTCTCGCGCGAGGCCATGCCGATGGCGCCGAGCGACTCCGGCTCGTCGGTCTCGCCGTCGCCGAGGAACGCCCAGACCTTGCGGCCCTCGGTGTTCGCCAGAGCGCGCGCGTGGAGGTACTTGAGGTAGCGCGCCTGGTAGATCGCCTGGATCGGCCCCAGCCCCATCGAGACCGTCGGGAACTGCCAGAAATCGGGCATCAGCCACGGGTGCGGGTAGGAGGAAATGCCCTTCCCGTCGACCTCGCGGCGGAAATTGAGGAGCTGCGCCTCGTCGAGCCTTCCTTCGAGGAAGGCGCGCGCGTAGACGCCCGGCGCGGAGTGGCCCTGGAAGAGGATCAGGTCGCCGCCGTGGTCGGCGCTCGGGGCATGCCAGAAATGGTGCTGCCCGACGCCGATCAGCGTGCCGAGCGAGGCGAAGCTCGCGATGTGGCCGCCGAGGTCGCCCTCGACCTTGTTCGCCTTCGCCACCATCACCATCGCGTTCCAGCGGCAGTAGGAGCGGATGCGTTCCTCGAGCGCCGCATCGCCCGGCGAGCGCGCCTCCATCTGCGGCGGGATGGTGTTGATGTACGCGGTGTTCGGGTTGTACGGGATGTGCGCGCCCGAGCGGCGCGCCTTGTCGATCAGCTGCTCGAGGAGATAGTGGGCACGCTCGGGCCCCTCGCGCTCGAGCACCGTCTCCAGCGCCTCGAGCCACTCCTGGGTCTCGAGGGTGTCGGGGTCGTTCGCGGCGTTGAAATCGGGAACGGCGGCCATGGCCGGGTCCTCCAGTGCGTGCGTGGACGGTCGCGAGAGCTCGCGGGCGGCGCGTGCGGTGTTCTTGTTTGGTCGGAAAGCTTAATCCCGGTCGCCTGCGCAGGCAATTTCGGGGCACCGTCGGGGCACCGTCGGGGCACCGTCGGGGCACCGTCGGGGCACCGCGCCGCTTGCCCGTTTTTTCGTACTCCGGAAAGTCGTTCCGAATAGTACAATAACTGCAGGCACCGGTTCAAGGGCCGGGCGCGCCGGGCACCCCTGCTACACTGGTCCGGCCCGTCGCTCCCTCCCCTTGGCAACAGCGTTCCGCTCGTGCAACCCGAGACCGTCCCTACGCGCGTCATCGATGGCAAGGCGCTCTCGGCGCGCCTGCGCGGCGCGTTCGCCGAGCGCGTCGCGCGGCTCGCGGCGTCCGGTATTCGCCCGGGGCTCGCCGCGATCGAGGTCGGCGAGAACCCGGCCTCCCGGGTCTACGTGCGCAACAAGATCCGGGCGTGCGAGGAGATCGGCCTGCATTCGGCGCACCTCGCGCTGCCGGCGTCGATCCCCCAGGACGAGCTCCTCGCGCGCATCGCGCGGCTGAACGCCGATCCGGCGATCCACGGCATCCTCGTGCAGCTGCCGCTCCCGCCGCAGATCGTGGCGGCGCGCGTGCTGGGCGCGGTGGCGCCGGCGAAGGACGTGGACTGCTTCCACCCCGAGAACGTCGGCCTGCTCGCCGCGGGCACCGCGCGGTTCGCGCCGTGCACTCCGGCCGGGGTGATGGCGATGCTCGAAGCGGAGAGCGTGAACCCCTGGGCAAAGCACGCGGTCGTGGTCGGCGCGAGCAACATCGTCGGCAAGCCGCTCGCCCTGCTGCTCTTGCAGAAGGGCGCGACGGTCACCATCTGCAACTCGAAGACGCCGGATCTCGCCGCCCACACCGCCCGTGCGGACATTCTCGCGGTCGCGGTCGGCCGGCCGAAACTCGTGACCGGGCGCATGGTCAAACCGGGCGCCGCAGTGATCGACGTCGGCATCAACCGCCTCCCGGACGGCAAGCTCGCGGGCGACTGCGACTTCCAGAGCCTCCTCGGCGTCGCCGGGGTCGCGACCCCGGTGCCCGGCGGCGTGGGCCCGATGACGATCACCCTGCTCCTCGCCAACACGATCCGCGCCGCCGAGCTCGCGCTCGGTGCGGGATGAATCCGCCTTCCCCGCCTTCCGGGAGACACCGATGCTGATGGACGCGAATCCGCTCCTCGATTTTTCGGGCCTGCCGCGCTTCGCCGAGGTGAAGCCGGAGCACATCGCGCCCGCGGTCGACCAGCTGCTCGCCGACAACCGCGCGCTGATCGAAGAGCTCACCCGGCCCGAGACGCCCGCGACCTGGGACGAATTCGCGCAGCCGCTCGAGGACGCGAACGAGCGGCTCGGGCGCGCGTGGGGCGTGGTCGGGCACCTGCACGCGGTGCTCGACTCGCCGCCCCTGCGCGAGGCGTACAAGGAAAACCAGCCGAAGATCGTCCAGTACTGGACGGCGCTCGGGCAGAACCTCGCCCTGTTCGAGAAGTACAAGGCGCTGCGGGCGGGCCCGGCGTTCGAGCACCTGACGGGCGCCCAGTGCCGCATCGTCGACAACGAGATCCGCGATTTCCGCCTGTCCGGCGCCGAGCTCGCACCCGCGGAGAAGGCGCGCTTCGCCGAGATCCAGGAGGAGTCGGCGAAGCTCGCGACCAGCTTCTCGGAGAACATGCTCGACTCGACCAACGCGTTCGTCGTGTACGTTACCGATCGCAAGGCGCTGACGGGCATTCCCGACGACGTGCTCGAGGTCGCGCGCGCCGCGGCGGAGAAGGAGGGCCGGGCGGGCTGGAAGCTCGTCCTGCACATCCCGTGCTACCTGCCGGTGATGCAGTACGCGGAGAACCGGGGCCTGCGCGAGATCATGTACCGCGGCTCGGTGACGCGCGCCTCCGGCGAGTTCGCGCAGGCATTCGCGGCCGAGAACGAGTTCGAGCGCGTCACGAACGGGACGCCGCAGGCCGCGCCGCCGGCGCCCGAGGCGATCGCGGCCTGGGACGACACGCCGCTGATCGAGCGCATCCTCGGGCTGCGGCAGGAGGCGGCGCGCCTCCTCGGTTACGCGAGCTTCGCCGAGGTGTCGCTCGTGCCGAAGATGGCCGAGACCCCGCGGCACGTGCTCGACTTCCTCGAGGACCTCGCGCGCAAGGCGAAGCCCTACGGCGAGCGCGACTGGGCCGAGCTCAACGCCTTCGCCGCGGCCGAGCTCGGGCTCGCGCAAGTCGAGGCCTGGGACGTCGCCTTCGCCTCCGAGCGGCTGCGGCAGGCGCGCTACGCGTTCTCCGACCAGGAGGTGAAGCAGTACTTCCCGGAGCCGAAGGTGCTCGCCGGGATGTTCCGCCTCGTCGAGACGCTGTACGGCATCCGCATCGAGGAGGCAGCGGCGGAGACCTGGGACCCCACGGTCCGCTTCTTCAACATCACCGACGGCGGCGGCGAGCTCGTCGGCAGCTTCTACCTCGACCCCTACGCGCGCGAGACGAAGCGCGGCGGGGCCTGGATGGACGAAGCGCTGACGCGGCGGCGCACCCCGAGCGGCGTGCAGCGGCCGGTCGCATACCTCGTGTGCAATTTCTCCGCGCCGGTGGGCGGGAAGCCCGCGCTCCTCACCCACGACGACGTGCTCACGCTGTTCCACGAGTTCGGCCACGGGCTGCACCACCTCCTCACCAAGGTCGAGTCGCTCGGTGTCTCGGGCATCCGCGGCGTCGAGTGGGACGCGGTCGAGCTGCCGAGCCAGTTCATGGAGAACTTCTGCTGGGAGTGGGACGTGGTGCGGCACATGTCGGCGCACGTCGACTCGGGTGCCCCGCTCGCGCGCGTGCTCTTCGACAAGATGCTCGCGGCGAAGAACTTCCAGTCGGGCATGCAGACGCTCCGTCAGCTCGAGTACGCGCTCTTCGACATGCGGCTGCACTTCGACTTCGACCCGGCGGCGGGCCGCACGCCGCTCGAGCTCCTCGAGGACGTGCGGCGCGAGGTCGCGGTGGCGATGCCGCCGGCGTACAACCGCTTCCCCAACACGTTCTCGCACATCTTCGCCGGCGGCTACAGCGCGGGCTACTACAGCTACAAGTGGGCCGAGGTGCTCTCGGCCGACGCCTACAGCCTGTTCGAGGAGAAGGGCGTGCTCGACCCGGCCACCGGCGCGCGCTTCCGCGACGAGATCCTCGCCGTCGGCGGCAGCCGGCCGGCGATCGAGTCGTTCCGGGCGTTCCGCGGCCGGGAGCCGAGCCCCGAGGCGCTGCTGCGCCACAGCGGCATGACCGGCGCGCCGGCCGCGCCCGCGTAGCCGCCGCACCTCGCGCAGCTGCGAGGCGGCGCAGCCGTGCACTTTGACGCGACCGGGGCGCGCGGGCGGGAAGCGCGGCGGAAGCGCGGTGCTATGATGCCCCCGTCATGAAACCGGGGGTTCCATCATGATCAGGCTCACGATCGCCCTCGCCGCGATGCTCGCCGCCGCGGGCGCCGGGGCGCAGATGTACCGCTGGGTCGACAAGGACGGCAAGGTCCATTACACCGACTCGCCGCCGCCGGCCGCGGCGAAGAGCGTGCAGAAGCGCGCGGGCGCGCCGGCCTCGCCGGCCGACGCGGGCGGCACCGCGGGAGTGCCATATTCGGTACAGCAGGCCGCGAAGAATTTTCCAGTCGTCGTCTACACCTCCTCGAACTGCGGCCCGCCGTGCGCCGACGGCAAGGCGCTGCTCGCGGCGCGGGGTGTGCCCTACCGCGAGATCGCGGTCGGGCCCGACACGAGCGTGAGCTCGGAGGATCTCAAGGCCGCCACCGGCGGAACCACGGTGCCGGTGATGATGGTCGGGAAGAGCCCGACGCGCGGGTTCGAGACCGACATGTGGCACAGCGCGCTGGATGCCGGCGGCTATCCGCGCGGCGCACCGCCGCTCACCGCGCAGGCGCAGAAGGCCGCGGCGGCTCCGGCTGCCGCGAAGGCCGAGGCGCCCAACGCGAAGCCCGAGCCGGCCGAGCCGGAGAAGCCGAAGGGGCGGTACGCGCCGCAGTAGCGGTGCGCGCCCCGGCGCCACGCCGGGGGTGACGTAAACTCGCGCGATGAGAATCGCGACGTGGAACGTCAACTCCCTCAAGGTCCGTCTCCCGCATCTCCTCGACTGGCTCGCAACCGCCGCGCCCGACGTCGTCTGCCTGCAGGAGCTGAAGCTCGAGGACCGCAATTTTCCCGCCGCCGAGATCGCAGCGGCCGGCTACCGGCCCGTGTTCGCAGGGCAGAAGACCTATAACGGCGTCGCCATCCTCGCGCGCGCGCCGCTCGAGTCCGTGCAGACCGGCATCCCCGGGTTCGAGGACGAGCAGAAGCGCGTCGTCAGCGCGAACGTCGGCGACGTGCGCGTGGTCTGCGCCTACGTCCCGAACGGCCAGGCGGTCGGCTCCGAGAAGTACGAGTACAAGCTCAGATGGCTGCGCGCTTTCCGCGACTGGCTGCGTGCGGAGCTCGCCGTGCACCCGAACCTCGTCGTCCTCGGCGACTACAACGTCGCGCCCGAGGACCGCGACGTGCACGACCCGAAGCTCTGGGCGGGCCAGGTGCTCTGCAGCGAACCGGAGCGCGCGGCGTTCCGCGCGCTGCTCGACCTCGGGCTGGCGGACAGCTTCCGGCTCTTCGATCAGCCGGAGAAGTCCTACACCTGGTGGGACTACCGGCTGAACGCGTTCAAGCGCAACCTCGGCCTGCGCATCGACCACATCCTCGTCTCGCCCGCGCTCGCCGCGCGGACCACGGGCTGCGCGATCGACGTCGCGCCGCGCCGGCTCGAGCGGCCGTCGGACCACGCGCCGGTGATCGCCGAGCTCGCGGCGTAGCGCACGGGCCGGTGCCGGACGCCGCATCCGGCGGCGGACTCCGGGCGTACACTCCGCATCTCCCCGCGCGCCCGCCCGCCGTGGAACTCGCCGACCACATCCGCAAGCGCGGCTTCAAGAAATGGTACGAGCGCCAGCTCATCGAGAGCCACGCCTACCTCGTCACCTGCTTCCTCTGCATGATCCTCGTCGCCGCGCTGCTGGAGACCGTGAACCTGCGCGCGCCGGGGCTGAAGGGCCTGCTGATGCTCGCGCTGATCGCCGGCGGCGGCGCGATCGGCCTCTTTTCCTGGCTTCGCTTCCGCGCGATCATGGTCGCCGCCGAGCGCCTCGGCGACCGCTCGGTGTGCGAGCAGTGCCACGCGTACGCGAAATTCGAGATCGTCGAGTCCGGCGGCAGCCGGTCCAACCCCGAAGGCGTGCTCGACCCCTGGCTGCGGGTGCGCTGCCGGAAATGCGGACACCTCTGGACGATGCCCTGAGCGGCGGCGGCCGCGAGGCGGCGCCGGCTTGCAGCGGCCGCGACGCAGCCGCGTGCGTCGCAGTGCTCGCCGCCGCGCTCGCGCTCGAGTGGGCATCGCCCGTCTGGGGCCAGGTCGCCGCGGGCTTCGTGCTCTGGGCGTTCCTGCTCCGGCGGCTGGCGCGGGCTTCCGGGCTCGAGCGCCGGACGTTCTTCGCCATCCTCGCGTGGGCGACCGCGGGCGAGCTCTTCTGCTCGCTCGCGTGGGGGCTCTACACCTATCGTCTGGGCAACATCCCGCACGCCGTCCCGCCGGCCCACGTGATCGTTTTCCTGATCGGCCTCGCGCTCTCGCGCTTCGTGACGCCGGCTTCGGCCGATCGGCTGACCGCCGCCTATGCGGTGCTGACCGTGGGCGCCGCGTGGTTGCTCGGAGACGAGCTCAGCGTGTTCCTCTTCGCCGTCTATCTGCTCGCCTACCGCCTGCGGCCGGGCATGCGCCCGCTGCTCGCGACGATGTTCCTCGTGACGCTCGTGCTCGAGTTGACCGGGACCGCCCTCGGCACGTGGTACTGGGAGCCGGTCGCGCCGGTGCTCGGGCTCGCGACCACGAACCCGCCGGTCGCGGTCGCCGCGTTCTACTGCGTGCTCGACGTGCTGGTGTTCGCGACGGTGCGCGGGCGGCTGCGGCGGTTCACGGCGCTCAGGCTATCCATTCGCTGACCGGCGCGCGCGCCTGCTCGAGCGGCTGGCACACCACGTCGACCAGCGCCGGCGCGCCGAGGGCGACCGCCGCGGCAAGCGCTTCCTCGAGCTTCGCCGGGTCCTCGACCCGCCAGCTCTTCACGCCGAACGCCGCCGCCACCGCGGCATGGTCGGTCGCGCCGAAGTCGACCGAGTAGTAGCGCTCCCCGAACGCCGCCTTCTGC
>Ga0187893_10003374_pt1 | contig 32557 bp, 24 predicted proteins | sample MA1701074metaG_FD_139574 | JGI IMG/M metagenome (GOLD analysis project Ga0187893, IMG submission 139574) | White microbial mat communities from a basaltic lava cave in the Kipuka Kanohina Cave System on the Island of Hawaii, USA - MA170107-4 metaG ...
CACCGACTTCCCAGGCCGCGGAGCACCCGGAGGCCCGCCTGCGACGCCGCAACGAGGTCGAGCAAGCCGTCGCCGTCGTAGTCCAGGAACTGGGCCGCCGACGTGTCCGAGGAGCCCCACGGTGCTGGCCCCACCGTGAAGCGGCCCCGGCCATCGCTCAAGGCGAGCTGGTCGCCGGCCGCGGCCCCGAAAAAGAAGTCCGTGTAGCCGTCCTTGTTCACGTCCCCGGCGGCCACGCTCAGGAGCCCGGAGGCCGTCCCCAGGCCGACCTCCGCCGCGACGTCCTGGAAGCTCCCGTCCCGTCGGTTGCGGAAAAGTCGGGGCGGACCCCCCTCCACGATCTCCAGCAGGTCCATGTCGCGGCCGTTGTCGAAGTCCGTGGGGACGAGGGCCAGGACCCGGGCGGGTGCGGCTATCCCGGCGGCGGCGGCGACGTCCTCGAAGCGCGCGTCCCCCGTGTTCCGGAACAGCCGGTCGCCGCCGTCCCAGCCGCCCAGCAGCAGGTCGAGGTCGCCGTCGTGATCGAAGTCCACCAGGGCGGCCGAACGCGCGGCGCCCGCGCTGGCCAGCCCGGCCTCGGAGGTGATCTCCACGAGGCCGCCGGCCTCGTTGCGCAGCAGCGACACGCCGCCCGCTCGCAGCAGCAGCAGGTCCGGCCGGCCGTCGTTGTCGACGTCCCCGGCGACGGCGGCCGAAGCGTCGGTGATCGCCGCCAGCGCCGGGGCCGTCGCCTCCGCGAAGTGGCCAGCGTCGTTTCGGTACAGCCGCTGCCGGGAGGGCCCGACGACCAACAGGTCGAGCTGGCCGTCGGAGTCGAGATCGAAGAGGAGCGGGCGGCCGCCGTCCGCTCCGGTCCCGGAGAGCGCCTCCGGCGTGTCGTCCACGAAACGCGCCACCGGGGTCGCGGTGTCCACCAGGTCCACCTCGGCGCCGGTCGAGGCGAGTGCCTCGGCGTGTCGGCCCTGATCGGGATAGGTCGGGCCGATCAGGGTACCGGCGCCCTCCTTCAGGGCGCGGAAACGCTCGAGCTGCTGAGTGCCCTCCTCCGCCTGGCCCGCGCGTGTGAGCGCCAGGCCGAGGTTGTAGTGGGCGGTGGCGTTCCATGGCTCCACCTCCGCGGCAGACCGGAAGGCCGCGATCGCCTGGTCGTAGCTCCTCTCCTGCAGCAGCAGCTGGCCCAGGTTCACGTGGGACGCGACGTCGAGCGGATCCGCCGCGAGGGCCTTCCGGAACGCGGCCTTGGCCTCCTCGGCTTGGCCCAGGGCCCGAAGCGCGAGGCCGAGCACGAAGTGCACCTGGGCCGAGTTGATGCCGGCCGCCAGGGCCGCCTGCGCCTCGCGCCGCGCGCCCTCGGCGTCCGGCGCGTTGAGCAGCGCGATCGCAAGGTTGACGCGGGCGAGACCATTCCCCGGGTCGAGGCGCAGTGCCTCGCGGAACGCCGCCGCTGCCTCCTGGGGGTCGAACTGCTCGAGGCGAGCGACGCCGCGGTTGTTCGCGCGGTAGGCCGCCTCCCGCGTCTCCCGCGAGACCGGTGCGGCGCCCGGCAGCACCAGGACCATGACGGCGAGTGTCCACACGGAAGTGCGCTTCACCGGGTCGCCGGCCCGGCGGCGAGGCCCTTGCCTTCTTCCACGGTGATGGTCCCGTCGGCCGGGACGTCCGTCAGCACGTCGATTCGGCCGCTCGGCCACACGACCTCGACACGTTCGGCCCGGGTGGCGCTCCCGAGACCGAAGGTCAGCACGAGCTCGCTCTGGGAGCAGTAACTGGAGCCGGTCTTGACCAGGCCCCAGCTCTTTGCGCCCCCCGGCCGGATCACGCTCACGCGTGCGCCGATCCCGTCCCGGTTCGAACGCGTGCCCAGGGTGCGGACGCGCAGGGAGTGGTTGCGGTTGCCGCCGTCGTTGCGGAGCAGGCGCGCCGGACCGGCGTTGCTCGTGACCAGGAGGTCGAGGTCTCCGTCGCCGTCGTAATCGCCGTAGGCCGCACCGCGGCCGACCATGGGCTGCTGCAGGGCCGCGCCGGCGGCGGGCGCGGCCTCGAAGCGTTTGCCGCCCAGGTTGCGGAACAGGTGCGGCGGCTGGGCGTACCGCACCTTGGGCTGCACGGCCTCGATGTCGTCGGCCACGTGGCCGTTGGCGGCGAAGATGTCGGGGAAGCCGTCGAGGTCGTAGTCGAAGAAGAAACACGCGAAGCTGAGGGACAGGAGGGTGGCCTGCCCCAGGCTCGAGGCGGGCGCTTCGTCGATGAACAGACCCGAGCCCTCGTTGTGGTACAGGGCCATCATCTCGTTGGAGAAGTTGCCGATGATCAGGCTCGGGCGCCCGCTGCCGTCGTAGTCCGCGGCGTCGACGCCCATGCCCGCCCGCGCCAGGCCGGACTCGCTGAAGGCGACCCCCGAGGCCACGCCGACGTCGCTGAAGCGGCCGTCGCCGTGGTTCTTGTAGAGCTTGTTGGGCTGCGTGTCGTTGGCCACGAAGAGATCGAGCCAGCCGTCTCCGTCGTAGTCGAGGACCGTGACGCCCAGGGACTTGGAGGCGGGGCTCAGCAGGCCGGCGCGCTGCGTGACGTCCTCGAAACTGCCGTCGCCGCGATTCCGGTACAGGGTGGGGCTCTGGCCCTTGTAGGATTCCGGGGTGCAGTAGCTCTTGCTCTTGCCGTCGAGGGTGCAATAGAGGTCCTGCTCGATGCTCCACTCCACGTAGTTCGCCACGAACAGGTCGAGGTGGCCGTCCTTGTCGTAGTCGAGGAATGCGGCGCTGGTGGAGAAAGCCCCGTTGCGGACGCCGGCCCGCGCCGTCACGTCGGCGAAGCGGCCGCCGCCGAGGTTGCGGAACAGCCGGTTGCCGCCCAGGCCCGTGAGGTAGATGTCCGTTCGGCCGTCGTTGTCGTAGTCGGCGGCGGCGACGCCCATGCCGTAGATCTCGACGTCGAGCCCGGCCGCCTTCGTCACGTCGGTGAAACTCCCCTTGCCGTCGTTGCGATACAGCGCCGGCGTGGCGCGAGGTCCGGGGCGTTTCGGCCAGTTCTTCGAGTTGACCAGCAGGATGTCCTGGCGGCCGTCGCCGTCGAAGTCGAGGAAGGCGCCGCCCGATCCCATGGTCTCAGGCAGATACTTGTTCCCGAAGGCGCCGCTCACGTGCCGGAAGCGGATGCCGGCCTGCTGGGTCACGTCGCTGAAGACCACCTGGGTCGGCGTTTTCGCGGCCAACGCGATGGCCGCCAGGGCGCCCAACGCCAGGCTGGGAGCCAGGGGTCTCAAGGCGCGCCGCCGGCCTCGAGGCCCGGCCGCTCCGCCAGGCCGTGGGACCTGGTCGCGTAACGCGTCCGCGGCGTCCCGCCGGCCCGTGCGTGCTCGTGAATCGCCTGCCGCTCGTTGTTGTCGTGGGGGTGGAGCTGGCGGTACGGACCCGTGATGAACTGCGCCGACTCGTCGACCTTGAAGCGCTCGTAGAGAGCCTGCTCCCGGCGCGCCATCTCGGCGTTCCCGAGGCCCTGCCAGCACAACATCAGGTTGTAGTGGGCCTGCAGGTCCTCGGCGTCCACCTCGAGGACGCGCCTGAAGGCGTCGATCGCCTCCTGGTACTGGCGCTTGAGGAACAAGGTCCGTCCGATCTGGTTGAGCACCACGCGGTCACGGGGGTATTGGGCGCCGGCGCGCTTCAGCTGCTCGAGCGCCGCGTCGTAGCGACCCAGGCTCTTGCTGACGGTGCCCAGGAAGAAGTGGGTCTTGGCGAGGTTCGGGTCGCGGAGCAGTGCCTGCTGGAGCATCTGCTCCGCGCCAGCCAGGTTCCCTTCGGTGATGCGCGCCCGCGCCACGTTCACCCAGCCGTCGGCGTAGGCCGGGTCCATCTCCGTCACCTTGAGGAAGCTGGCCTCGGCGGCCTTGATGTCGCCCTGCAGGAGCAGGCCGATGCCGTAGTCGTTCCAGCGTTCCCGCACCGACTGGTGGAGGAGCGGTCGGTCGTCGGGCGCTGGGGCGCCCTTCGCCGCAACCTTGAGCGTGGCGGTGGCCTCGGCCATCACGGTGATCGGGATGTCCGGGATGGCCTTGATGTTGCCCGAGACCCGCGAGGTGTCCCCGGCGAAGATCCAGCGCCCGTCGTCGTGGTCGGCCGCCACGGAGGGGCTCGCGTGCTCGGGGTCCCGGATGCCCGCGAAGGCCCACTGGGTGTTCCACCAGGCGAACTTCCGGTAGTTCACCTTGGCCTTCAGGGTGATCGTGTCCCCGCAGTCCTCGGGGACGTCCAGCCGGTAGTGCACCGTGTCGGCGGCCCCGGGTGGGATCAGCCGCACGTAGGCCACCGAGCGGGTCATCCAGGCGTTGCGCTTGTTGATCGGGTTGCCATGCGCGTCGAGCATCAGGCTGCGGTAGAAGTGCGCCCCCGGCTCCACCGGCCCCCTGCCGCCGTCCTCCACCGAGCCGCTGTGCAGGAGCGTCCGGCCTCGCTCGTCCACCGCTTCGAGCTCCACCCACACGTCGAAGGCGTCGACGGTGCCGCCCGGGAAGAAGTGGCCGACCTTGCGTGTCCTGACGACCACCTCCACCCGCACGGAATCGCCGCGCCGCACGGTCGGCGTGACGGGGCCCAAGGGTGCGATCACCTCGGCGGGCGGCGCCAGGAACGCCTGGGTCGCCCCGAAGCTCCCCGACTCTTCGCCCTGGGCGAAGGTGCTGGCGAGTCGCGGCTCGGAGCCCGGCGCGGCCCGCGGGGCGGTCAGGGCCGGGCCCTCGCCCCGCACCAGGCCGAAGACGTCCACGGAGACCTGGCCGTCCCGCAGGAACTCCTGCGTGACGCGGAGCTGCTCGTGGTCCTGGTTGACGAAGGGCAGGGCGGTGTTGGCTCCGGGGAAACGGTGCGAGCGCACCGTGCCGTTCACGGCGGTGGGATCCCGCGCCGGAACCCGGGGCATGTGGCAGTCGGCGCACTTCTGGGGGGCCTTGGGGTAGTAGAAGGACCGCGCGCCCTCCCCCGACACGCCCGAAGCCTGCCAGTTGTCGTACTCGTTGAATCCCCGGAACCACCGATAGGCATTGACGGGCACGTCGAGATGCACCTTGTGGCACGAGGAGCAGAACTCCGGTGTTTGCTCCCGGTGGAAGGTCTTCAGGAATGTCTGCCGGTGCGGTTGCGGGTCGAGCCTCAGCAGGGTGTCGTGGGCGAAGCTGAGGATCGGGTTGTCACTGACCGCCAGGTCGTGCAGCGGAGGGTACTCGATCGTGAAGTCGCCCTGGCCCATCGTGCTCTTGACGTGGACGATCGAATGGCAGGAGGTGCAGGCCAGGCCGGCCTGGGCCTCGGGTGTGTCCACCTGCTCCTTGATGGGACGGTCGAAGCGCCCGTTGAAGAACACCGCGTGGTCGTGGCAGCCGGCACACCACTTGGAGGGCCTGGTTCCCACCACGTCCTGCATGTACTCGACCGACTTGCGGTACCACTGGTTGTTGAAGGAGGAGAAGTGGTGGGCCGAGGAGTTCCATTGGTCGTAGATGTCCGGGTGGCAGCGGGCGCAGGTCTTGGAGGTCAGGAAAAAATTGGCCGGTATCGTGCCGCCGACGTTGGTCTCGGCGGACGACGGGAAAAACGGGCTCTCCGGCCCCGCGCCTTCGCCTTCCATGGACAGGGGTGGTGTCTGCGGGTTGACGATCCGGTAGCGCTCCCTGGCGGCCCGCTGCTCGTGGGCGCGGAAGCCGGCGCCCATCACGGCCGCGACACAAACCGCGCCGATCGCCGCGCGCGCGGCGGCGGCCCGGGTTCCGAGTCGGCTCGCCGCCGCCAGCAGGTGAAGCAGCACCGGCGCCGCGCCCGCGACGCTGAGCGCGATGTGGGCGACCAGCAGCCCGCGGTAGGGACGTGTGGCGCCCGTGAAGCAAAGGACGAAGCCGAGCGCCACCCCCGCGGCGAGCAGCCCGAGGCCCGCGCGCAACCCGATCGCCAGGCCGGTCCAGGCCCGTCGCAGCCTGGCGGGTGCGGCCAGGCTGAGGACGGTTCCCAGGGCCACGTGGAGGGCGACGTTGGCGAAGTAGAACGGCGTTGCGTCAGCCCGCGCGGCGAGGTACGCGCTGTTCACCACCAGCACGAGGAAGCCGACCGCCAGCCGCTTCATGGCAGCCCCATCGTACATCCCGGTCCGCACCGTCGGGGAGAGCGACGGGTCGAGTGAGGGTGCGCCAGCATCGGCTCGGGCTTGGGTCAACGAGGCGCCCAAAGCCTCAACAGGTCCTCCGCCGGCTTGCGACGCGGTTCGTAACCGGTATCGGCGGGCCCCGGCGCGGCCACCGCCCAGGACCACCAGAAGACGCCTCGCAGCCAGGAGCCCTCGCGGGTCCAGACCTCGAAGGCTGCGGCGTAGCAGTCGGCCTGTTCGTCGGGGTCCGGCGCCAGCGCGACACCGAAGTCCCAGGGTGCCGAGTTCGCCCCGTCGCCGCTGCGGTATCCGATCTCGGTGAACACGACAGGCTTGTTCCAGGCCCCCTGCCAGTTCCGGAACGCCGCCAGCATGTTCTCCCCGAACCGATTCCGAGACCAGCCCGCCACCAGCTCCTGGCGTGTCGGGTCGAGGCGGTCGGTCAAGGGTGTATAGGCGTCGAGGCCCAGATAGTCGAGTTGGTCCCAGAACGACACGGCCGTGAACTCGTCGGCCGCGGCGACGGCGTTGGCGGCGTAGGTGAGCGGGCCGCGGTAGCGGTCCCGGACCGCCGCGATCACCGAGGACCAGGCGGCGCGGTGACGCGCACCGGACAAGCCGACGAGCTCGGTGCCGACGCAGAACAGCCCGACGCCGGCCTGCTGCGCCAGGCTCGCGTAATGAGAGGCGAAAGCCAGGTAGCTCGCGAACCAGGACGCCTCGTCCGTCGGGGCGATGGTGCCGCGCCAAGTGCCGTCCTGGAGGTCGACGTGAGCCTTGAGCATCACCTGGAGTCCCGCGGAGCGCAGCTCGGCGATGGCCTGTCGCACGGCGGCGTCGCTAGGCGTGCGCTGCGGGTCGGGTCCGATGCGGCTCGAGGCAGGGTTGTCCATGTACCAGGTCACGAGCACGCCGGCCCAGTTCGCACCCGTGGCGGCGAGCTCACGCCGGGAGGCGCTCGCGTCGGCGGTCTGGTATTCGTCGTGCCACCAGGAGACGTGGGTGAGGCCGCTGAGCGGGAAAGGCATCGGCGCCGAGGGCACGAGCGACGGTCCCCCGGGCGAGCCGCACGCGAGGAGGGCGGAGCACAGCAGGACGGCCGCGCCCCCGCCGGCCGCACGGGCCCCGTGCCGCCGGCGTCTCATTCGAGAGCCGAGTGGGTGAGGCACCAGCTCCGCGTCCAGACCGCCGACGCCTCGCCAACCGCCCCGGAGCCGTCTCCACCGACCTCGAGGCCCTCGGTGCAGTCGCTGTCGGCCGGGCAACCCCGCTCGCAGCCCCGGATACGGTCGATCCGGATCCGGAAACGCGTCCCTTCGCGCTCGTCGATGCGCCCACAGAACCCCGCGCCGCCCCAGCGCAAGACACAGACCCTGTCGCCCACCGAGCGGCCCGAGCCCTGCGCTCCATGCCGGCGCAGCAGGCCCACCAGCGCCTGATGCCCGGCGCGTTCGGCGATCTCGAGGGCGGTGCCCAGCCCACGGTCGCGGGCGTCCGCGGGCGCTCCTGCCGCGAGCAGGCGGCGCGCCGACTCGAGACGCCCCTGGGACACCGCCGCCATCAACGCCGTCCAGCCGGTGAGCCGGCGGGCGCCGGCGTCGGCGCCGGCGTCGAGCAACACGCCCACAGCCTCAGCGCTGGGGGAGGCTGCCGCCCGCATCAGGGCCGTGAAGCCGTCGGCGTCGCGGGCCTCCAGTCGAGCACTGGCGCCGATCAGGCGACGGATCCGCGCCGCATCGCCAGCGCCTGCGGCCTCCAACAGCTCCTGGTCGAGCTCGGAATCGGCTGTCTGGGTCGCGCCCGGCAGTACTGACAGGACGGAGAGGACGAGGGCACGCCACACGATCGGTGCTCAGTCTACCAGCTGCCGCGGGCGGCCGCCCCCGCCGCGCTGGTGACCACCTGCCTTCTGTGGCACACTACGGGATTCACATTCAGCGTTCCATTCGGAGGTAGCGAAATCATGAAGTTGGGTAGACACGTTTTGACGGTGGCGCTGGCCGCTGCGCTCGGGGCCTGGAGCTGCGGAGGCAAAGCGCCCACGGAGGCCACACAGGACGCGGCCCCCGCCGCCACGGCGGTGACGCCCGCGGGTTCCGGAACGGGTGACGAGGTCACGGCTTCGGCCACGTTCTCCGCGATGCGCTGGAAGTTCAAGGACGCCTGCCGGGACGGCAAGGGCATCCAGGCGCGGCTCTTCGACCGATCCGGCAGGGGGGAGGCCGTTTTCCCCGACAACGGGGGGACCTTCAAGGCGCGGAGCAACGGCGGGGTGCAGAAGGCCATCCGTTGCCGGACCGGGCACAAGGTGTGTCCCGGCGTCACCACCGCCCCGCAGTCGAAGCTGTTCTGGGGTGTGGGCATCGACGGCGACAGGAAATGCGACAACTGCTGCCGGTTCTGCTCCGACAAGTTCATCTTCGTCGAGGTGAGCTGCCCCCGCAGCGGACCCACGGAGTTCGTGAGCAAGGTCCAGGACGACCTCTCCCTCTCGGGCGACGCGGGCCTGGACATCTCGGGCGACGAGTCCGAAGCCACCAGCTCGTTCTGATGTCGTTCCGGACCGGCCCCGGGGGCGGGGTCGGTCCGGCGCCCTGCGGCGGGCGCCTACAGCAACGGCCGCAGCGCTCCCCACACCACCTCTGCGATCCGCGCCTGGCCCTCCGCGTTGGGATGGATGCCGTCGGGCAGGTTCAGCGTCGGGTTGCCGGCGACGCCTTCGAGCAGGAACGGCAGCAGCGCGACGCCGTTCTGCCTCGCGAGTTCGGGGTAGATCGAGCGAAAGCGCCGCGCGTACTCGGGGCCGTAATTGGTCAGGGTCCGCATGCCGGCCAGCAGCACGCGTGGCGGGGGCTGTTGCTGGCGCACGCGCTCGAGGATGGCCCGGATGTTGTCGCGGGTGGACTCCGGGTCCTGCCCCCGCAGGCCGTCGTTCGCCCCCGTCTCGAGGACGAACACGGCCACCGGGCGCCGCATCAGCCAATCGACCCGCCGCAACGCGCCCGCAGAGGTCTCGCCCGAGACGCCGGCGTTCACCACGCTGTAGCCACGCCCCTCGGCGTCGACGCGGCGCTGCAAGAGCGCGGGATACGCTTGCTCGGGGTCGAGGCCATAACCCGCGGTGAGGCTGGTGCCCACGCACAGGATGACCGGACGATCAGGATCGGCCGCCGGCGTGGCGGCGGCCCTCTCGGCCGCTCCGGGCTCCGCGCCGCGGCAGCCCCACAGGGCCAGCACCACAACCTTTGACACGCTGCGCACGTTCCTCACGCCGGGGGTGATCCCTTGATCCGCTGCGAGCGCCTCAACCAGACCTACCTGTCGGCCGGTCGCGAGCTCGCGGTGCTCAAGGATATCAGCTTCGACCTGGAGGCCGGCGCGTTCCTCGCCATCGTCGGGCCCTCCGGCAGCGGGAAGAGCACGCTGCTCGGGCTCCTGGCCGGCCTCGACCGGCCCAAGAGCGGTCGCGTCGTCCTCGACGGCGAGGAGCTGACCGCCCTCGACGAGGACGCCCGAGCCCGCATCCGCGGGCGCAAGGTCGGCTTCGTGTTCCAGTCCTTCCAGCTCCTGCCCAGCCTCACGGCCCTCGAGAACGTCAAGGTGCCGCTGGAGCTGCGCGGCCTTCCCGCGGAGCAGCGCGCCCGTGAGCTGCTGGCCCGGGTCGGCCTCGCGGAGCGGGAGCAACACTACCCGGCCCAGCTCTCGGGCGGCGAGCAGCAGCGCGTTGCATTGGCCCGCGCCTTCAGCATCGAGCCCAGGGTGCTGTTCGCCGACGAGCCCACCGGCAACCTCGACGCCGAGACCGGCGCTTCGGTGATCGAGCTGATGGCGGCGCTCAACCGCGAGAGCGGCGCGACCCTGGTGCTGGTGACCCACGACCCCGACCTGGCCGGCCGGGCCCGGCGCGTGATCCGCCTCCAGTCGGGGGCCATCGTCTCGGACTCGGGCGCTTGAGCGGCGCCCGCTTCGTGCTCGCCATGGCCTGGCGCGAGGCCCGCGGCGCCCGCAACAGCCTGTCCCTGTTGCTGGCGGCGGTGGCGGTGGGCGTCGCGGCCCTGGTCGCGATCCGTGGCTTCGCCGAGGCCGCCCAGCGTAGCGTGCGCGCCGAGGCGCGCGCCCTGCTGGGCGCGGACCTCGTGGCGGGCAGCGCCGCCCCGTTCTCGGCCTCGGCCGAGGCGCGCCTGCTCAAGATGCTGGCCGAGGCCGGACCGCATCGAACCGCTCGCGTCACGAGCTTCGGCGCCATGGCCCGGCTCGCCGGCAACGGCGCGACGCGGCTCGTCCAGGTGCTGGCCGTCGAGCCGGGGTATCCGTTCTACGCCGAGATCGAGACCGAGCCCGCGGGACGCTGGGAGCGCCTGGCTGACGGCCGCAACGCCCTCGTCGACCCCGCGCTGCTGGCGGCACTCGACGCGCGCGTGGGCGACGGTTTGCTGCTCGGCGAGGCCCGGCTTCAGATCGCGGGCGTCGTGACGCGTTTTCCGGGCGACGTCGGCCTGCGCTCGGCCCTGGGTCCGCGGCTCTTCATCCCACGTGGGCTCGCCGAAGAGACGCGGCTCCTGGGACCCGGCGCCCGGGTGCGGCACGAGCTCTTCGTGCGACTCGAGGCGGGTGTGACGGCGCCGCTGCTGTTGCGGCATCGCGCGCCGTTGGCGGCGGAGCGGATCAACCTCCGCACCGTGGACGAGGACCGGCAGCGTCTCGGCGAGGGCCTGGTGCGGCTCGGTCGTTTCCTGGGCCTGGTGGGGCTGGTGGCGCTGCTGCTCGGCGGCATCGGTGTGGCGAGCGGCGTCCGCGTGTTCCTGAGGCGCCGCAGGGAGACGATCGCCGTGTTGCGCAGTCTGGGCGCGACCTCCACGCAGGTGCTGGCCGTCTACCTGTTCCAGGCGGCGTCCCTCGGGCTGCTGGGGGCGATCCTGGGCACCGCTCTGGGCCTGGCGGCGGCCACGGCGCTGCCGGGACTCCTGGCCGGGCTGCTGCCCGTCGGAATCACGGTGTCGGGCTCCTGGAGCCAGATCGGCGTGGGCCTCGGTGTGGGCACGGGAGCGGCGCTGGCAGCGGCGTTGCCCTCCCTGCTGGGCGTACGCCACGTCAGCCCGCTCCTCGCCCTCCGCCGCGACGTCGAGCCGGGAGCCCTGGCGCGCGACGCCTGGGATCGGGCGGCGTTGGTCCTGCCCGCCGCGGCCTTGGCGCTCATAGCGGTGCTGCAGGCTGGGAGCGTCGGCCTGGGACTCGCCGTCAGCGCCGGGCTGCTCGTCGTCGCAGCGCTCTTGAGCCTGGTGGCGCTGGCGCTGCGCCGGCTGGCGCGACACGCGATCCCCCGCGGCTGGCCCTACGTCCTTCGCCAAGGCGTCGCCAACCTGCACCGGCCGGCGAACCAGACCCAGGCGGTCGTTCCGTCGCTGGGCTTCGGCGCCTTCCTGCTCGGCACCCTGCTCGTCCTGGAGCGAGGCCTGCTGGACGAGTTGCGCATGGATGCCGACTCCCGGCGGCCCAACCTCGCGCTGTTCGACATCCAGCCGGATCAGCGGGCCGGCGTCGAGGCGCTCGTGGCCGAGGCCGGCCTGGATCCGGGGCCGGCCACTCCGGTGGTGCCGATGCGCCTGTCGGCGGTGAAGGGGCGTCCGGTGGCGGAGGCACTGGCCCGGCTCGACGCCGAAGGCCGTCCGGGCGGCAACGCCTGGGCGTTCCGCCGCGAGTACCGCAGCTCCTATCGAGACACGCTCGGCCCTGCCGAGACCGTCGTGGCCGGCAGCCATTGGCCCCCGGGGTCCTGGCGAGACGCCGACGTCGAGGGGGAGCTGCCGGTGTCCCTCGACGAAGGGCTGGCCGAGGAGCTGGGCGTGGGTGTCGGCGACGCGCTGGTCTGGGACGTGCAGGGTGTGGCCCTGCGGAGCCGGGTGGCCTCGCTGAGGCGCATCCGCTGGGCGCGCCTCGAGCCGAACTTCTTCGCGCTGTTTCCCGAGGGGCCGTTGCGCCAGGCACCCCAGAGCCTGGTGACGCTGCTGCGACTCGACGACGCCGCAGCCCGCACGCGGCTGGAGCGCCGGATCGTGGCCAGCTTCCCCAACGTCAGCGCCCTCGACCTGGCCGAGCTGGAGGCGAGCCTGCGGACGCTGTCCGCCAAGCTGGCGTGGGCGATCCGCTTCATGGCCCTCTTCAGCGGCGCCGTGGGGCTGCTGGTGCTGCTCGGCTCCATCACCACGAGCCAACGCGAGCGCCGGCGCGAGGTGGTGCTGCTGAAGGCGCTGGGGGCCAGCCGCCGCCAGGTGCGCGGGATCGTGCTGGTGGAGTTCGCCGGTCTCGGGGCGTTGGCGGCCTTCGCCGGCGGCCTGCTCGCCGTGGCGGCCGGCTGGGGCCTGCTGCGTTTCGTTTTCGAGAGCCCCTTCGTGGCGCCACCCCTGGGACTGGCCGCCCTGTGTGCGGCGGTCGCAGCCCTGTGTGCCGGCCTGGGGGCCCTGGCCAGCAGGCAGGTCTTCGGCCACACGTCGCTGGAGCTGCTGCGGGCCGAGTGACGGGCGTTGAATTCACTCGGCTTCTAAGCTAGCGTCCTCACCCATGAGGGGCCTCGCGGCCGTCCCGCGCGTGGAGACCCTGCGGGGGCTCCTCCAAGACCGCCGCGGGAGGGCCTGACCTTGGTCGAGCTGCTCCATCGCGAGCGGACGATCAAGGTCAAGATTGTCTACTACGGCCCACCGGTGGGCGGGAAAACCACCAACCTCCAGGTGCTGCACCAGCACGCCCAGGCCCAGCGACGTGGCGAGTTCATCTCGATCAACTCGGCCCAGGACCGCACCATCCTGTTCGACCTCCTGCCGCTCAAGGCGCCCGGTTTCCGCGGCTACGACATCCGCATCCAGACGGTGGCCGTGCCGGGGCAGCCGATGTATGCGGCGACCCGGCGCCTGATCCTGAAGAACGCCGATGCCTGCGTGTTCGTCGCCAACTCCGCGGCGGATCGCTGGGAGGAGAACCTGTCGAGTTTCCGGGAGATGACCCAGAACCTGCTGACCCATCAACTCGACCCCGCGGGGCTGCCCCTGGTGCTGCAGTACAACAAGCGGGATCTGCCCGAGACAACCCCGATCGAGTTCATGGACCGGGCCCTCAACGCGCGCAAGGCCGACGCGATTCCCGCCGTGGCCCTGCGTGGCGAGGGCGTGCTGGAGACCTTCTCCGCGGTGCTGCTGCGTTCGATGCAGGACCTGTCCCACCGCTACCAGATCGTGCAGGGACAAAAGGGCCAGTCGCTCGCCCACTGGACCCAGACCGCCATCGTCGGCATGTTCGGGACCACCTCCCTGGCCCTGGAGCCCAACCCGCTCACCCAGGAACCGGTCCCGGCGTCCCGCGCGGCGCCCCCTGCCTTGGGCCAGGTTCCGCCGCCGCCGCCCGAGCCGCCGCCCGAGCGCCAGCTCGTGAAGGTCGCGCTGCCCGCCGAGGCCGAGAAGATGGCGGGCATGGGGCCCGACGCCAGGGCCAACGAGACGCTGGTCGAGAGCTACGCCAAGGCGGGCGAGCAGCTCTCCACGGCCCTCGCCTCCGCCAAGGAGGAGCGTGACGACATGCGGCGCCGGGTCGAGGACCTGCAGCAGGTCCTCTCGGCGGCCCAGGGCCTGCTGGCGGGGCAACCCCTCGATCCCACGCTGCGCGCGGTCCTGCTGCGGCTCTCCGACGCGGCCGGGGCCGGCGACGCCTCGTTCCTGATGGCGCGGCCCGACAAGAGCCTGCGCCCGGCGGCGTTCCGCGGCTCCATCTCCGAGGACCCCCTGCTGCGCAACACGACCGGCCAGCGTTACATGCAGGCGCGGATGCTGGGCGAGTATGAGCCGCGCCTGCACACCGTGGCGGACGCCCTCGACCTGGGTGACGCTCTGGAGGCATTCGAGCCGCGTTTCGGCGCCGTGCTGGCGGTGCCGGTGCGCACGCCGCGGACGCTGCTGGGCCTGGCGCTCCTGTATTTCGTTCCCGACGCCGCGATGCCCGGCCCCGAGGCCACGGCCCACCTGGGCCTGGTGGCGCGCGCCTTGTCGTCGTCTCTCGAGCTGCACGCTACACTCGAAACCGTGCGCGGGGCCGAGCGCTCCCTCGAGCTCGCGGTACAAGGCACGGCCTCCGTGCGTGGCTTGACCGAGCTGGTGTCGTTCCTCGAGAGCCTGCGCGACGAATTCGCGGACCTGCGCCGGCGTCCCGGGGTTCCGCCCTGGTTCCTCACGGAGTTCAGCAAGCTCTCGCCGGGCCTGGTGGGGGCCCTGGCGACCTCCCGGTCACTGGTGGCCTTCACCCGCGGCGTGATCGAGAAGGAGCCTGTGGCCCTCGACGAGATCGTTTCGGACCTCGAAAACGAGAACGTCCAGATCCAATCGAGCGCGGCGGGATGCTCGACCCCGGGAGACCGTGTGCTGCTGCGGCTCGCGCTGAAGGCGCTCGTGGACCAGGCCCGCCACGGCATGAGCGATCTGCGCGTGCCGCTGCGGATCGGCGTCGAGGCCGGTCGCCTGCGCCTGTTCTTGAGCGAGACGGCCCCTCCGGTCGGCTTCCTGGGCGCGCCGGTCGCGGACGGACGGGCGGCCCCAGGCCTCGCGGTTGGCTTCGTGAGGCGCGTGGTGGAGCTGCACGGCGGCCAGTTCGTCGCAGAGGAGGGCGCCCAGGGCGCCCGCTACTCGGTCAGCCTTCCGCTGGCCTCATAACGTCTCAGAACGCCTCGGAAGGGGCAGCGGTGGGCGCCGACAACGGCGCGGGCCCTCGCGGCGTTTTGCTACTCGTCCCGCCGCAACCAGGAGAAAAGCGAGAAGCTGCGCTCGGCCTCGCGCTCCGATTCGCTGCGTGAATCCTGTTCCCCGGGGCCGGCGGGGGTGGCCTCGGCCGGCGTGTCGTGGGACGGCTCGAGTGCCGCGTCGGCCTCGCGGGCCTCGTCCGCGGCGGCCTCCTCGTCGCCGTCGTCGTGCTCCTCCCCCTCGGCCTCTTCGGGCAGCGGGGCCGCCGCATCGGCTCCCGCGGCCGAGACCGCCGCCAAACCACCCCGGCGGCGTCCCCGGCCACGCCGACGGCGTGGCCGCTGCCCGTTGGCCTCCGACGCCTCCGCGGGCCCGGACTCGGACGGCGCGCCGGCGGGAGCCGCGGCCGCCACAGGTTCGGGCCGGGCCGTGGGCGCGGCCGGCACGGGCGCGGGCGCCGCGATGGACGATCCCGCGCCGAGATCCTCGACGATGTAGCTGCCCGATTTCTGGTCGCGGCGCAGCACCACGATGCCCTTGCGTTGCGCGTCCTCCAGCAGGTGGCTGAAGGTGCGGAAGCCGAAGTAGGTCTCGTTGAACTGGGGCCGCTTGCGCTTCATGGTCTCCTTGACCATGGAGCCCCACAGGATCTCCTTGTTCTCGCGCTGCAACGCCAGCACCGAGTCCACCAGCAGGCGGAAACACTCCTGCTGCTTCTCGGTCAGGTTGCCGATCTGCGGCAGCGGCCGCTGCTGGCCGCGCACCAGGTCCTCGTAGAAGATGAACTCGTCGCAGTTCTCGATCAGCAGGTCGGAGGTGGAGTTCTTCACCCCCAGGCCGATCACGTACTTGTTGTTTTCCTTGAGCTTGGAGACGAGGGGCGAGAAGTCCGAGTCCCCCGACGCCACCACGAAGCAGTTGATGTGCTCCTTCTGGAAGCTCATGTCCATCGCGTCGACGACCAGGCGGATGTCCGCCGAGTTCTTGCCGCCCACGGATTTCTGAGGGACTTCGATCAGCTCGATCGCGGCCTCGTGGAAGCTGCGCTTGTAGTCCGAGTAGCGGCTCCAGTCGGCGTACGCCTTCTTGACGAGCAGCTTGCCCTTGTCGAGCAGCCGCTCGAGCACCAGGTTGACGTCGAACTTGCGGTAGTGGGCGTCCCTGACGCCGATCGCGATGTTCTCGAAGTCGATGAAAAGGGCGAGGCGTTGTTCGTCCTGGGTGTTCGTGGCCAGTGTAAAAGTCCTCCTGTGGTGTCTAGTACACGGTCAGGATAACACCAGGCCCCTGGGCCGCCAAGGGAACGCGTGGGGGCTCCGCCCGATCCTCTCCCAGCCGCCGGGCTATCTCCGGTGGAACATGGATCCGGATCTTTAACAAACCAATCGGGTTATCTCGCCTGCTCGCTACACGGCCAGGCCGGTTGCCGAACGCGACGCCGACCCTGACGGCGCACCACCCATGCCGGCTGCGCCCGAAGTAAGATCCCCGGATGGGGGAGCCTCCAGGTCCCGGCGGCCAAACCCCCCTCGCGCTCGAGTTGGGGCTCATCGCCGTGCTGATCCTGCTGAATGGCTTCTTCGCGGGCGCCGAGATCGCGGTGATCTCGGCTCGCCGTGGCCGGATCCAGGCCCTCGCGCAGGCCGGACACCGGGGCGCCGCGGCGTTGGTGCGCCTGAAGGCGGACCCCGACCGCTTCCTGGCGACGGTCCAGATCGGCGTGACGGTCGTGGGGACGCTCGCCTCCGCGGTCGGGGGCGTGGCGGCCGTCCAAAGGCTGCAGCCGATGCTTGCCACGCTGCCTTTCCCCTGGCTGGCGGCGATCGCCGAGCCGGCGGCGGTCGTGCTCGTCGTGTGTGCGATCTCGTACCTGTCGCTGGTCGTGGGCGAGCTCGTCCCTAAATCGTTGGCCGTCCGCCACGCCGACACGTTGGCCCTGGCGGTGGCGCGTCCGATTTTCGTCCTGAGCCAGGCCTCGGGTCTGCTGGTGGCGTTCCTCACGCGCTCGACGCGTCTCGTCCTGGCAGCCTTCGGACAGTCGGACCGCGTCGAGAACCCGTTCCACACGCTGGACGACCTGAAGGGCTTCGTGGACGAGGCCCAGGCCCAGGGGCTGATCTCGGGCGACGTGGTGCGGGGCGCCTTCGAGGTGCAGCGCCGCGAGGCCCGCGAGCTGATGACGCCCCGGCCGCGCATGGCCGCCGTTCCGCGCCACGCGACCTTCGCCGAGGCGCTGCGCATCGCCACCGACAGCGGCTACTCGCGGCTTCCGGTCTACGATCTCGACACCGCCAACGTGGTCGGCCTGCTGCACGCCCGGGACCTGCTGGCCCCGGGGCGCGCGCAGGACAGCGGCATCGAGGAGCTGATCCGACCCGTGCTCACCGCCACACCCCCCACGACCGGCCTCGCGCTGCTCAAACGCATGCAGCAGGAACGCGTGCATCTGGCCGTGGTGGTGGACGAACACGGCGCGACGCTGGGCCTCGTGACCATGGAGGACGTGCTCGAGGCCATCGTCGGCGAGATCCGGGACGAACGCGACGCCGAGAGCGAGCCGGCGCGGCAGCTGCGCCCGGGCGTCTGGGAGGTCGAAGCCGCGGTGAGCCTGGAGGAGATGCGGGAGCGATACGGCATCGCGTTGCCCTCGGGCGAGGGCTTCGTCACCCTTGCGGGCCTGGTGCTGGACCGTCGGGGCGCGCTGCCGGCGGTGGGCGACGAGCTCATCATCCCGCCCTACCGTCTCCAAGTCTTGCGTCTGGAGGGCGCGCGCATCGCCCGCGTGCGCATCGAAGCCCTGGCCGGCGATGGAGTCGGCGCTTCGGCCGTCCCTGTGGAGACGCCGCGCTCCCGTTGAGGAACACGCGGGCGCGTTGGTGGGGCTGATCGATTCGGCTAGACTACGCCTCTGGTGGTGAGGTCCGTGTTCGCCACGGACTGGCCCCGGATACGGAGATCCCATGCGACGCCTATTCCCCGCCCTCCTGGTGTTTTGCCTCGTAATGACCAGCCACGCCCAGTCCGACCTCCTCCCCTTCCAGGCCCACGAAAAGACCCTGCCGAACGGACTCAAGGTCATCGTCGTGCCCACCGGGTTTCCGAACATCGTCTCGATCCAGATCCCGGTCCAGACCGGCTCGCGCAACGAAGTGGAGCCTGGCAAATCGGGCTTCGCGCACTTCTTCGAGCACATGATGTTCCGCGGCACGCCCACCGTCTCGCCCGCTCAGTACCAGGCCCTGATGACGCGGGCCGGAGCCCGCTCCAACGCCTACACCACCAACGACTACACCAACTACCACACCACGTTCGCCAAGGAGGACCTGGAGGCGGTCCTGAAGGCCGAGGCCGACCGCTTCCAGAACCTGGCCTATAACGAGGCGGCCTTCAAGACCGAGTCGCGGGCCGTGCTCGGCGAGTACAACAAGAACAGCGCCGACCCGGTGAACAAGCTGGTCGAGGTGCAGCAGGACAGTGCCTTCAGCACCCACACCTACAAACACACGACCATCGGCTTTCTCAAGGACATCGAGGACATGCCGAACCAGTTCGCCTACTCGAAGACCTTTTTCGAGCGCTGGTACCGGCCCGAATACACCACGCTGATCGTGGCAGGCGACGTGGAGCCCAGCTACGCCTTCGGCCTGGTCGAGAAGCACTGGGGCGGCTGGCGGCCGGGCAACTACCGGGTCGAGATCCCGCGGGAGCCCGCGCCGAAGGGCCCGGTGTACGCCCACGTGCCCTGGGATGCGCCGACCCTGCCCCTGGTGGCGGTGGCCGTGCACGGCCCGGCCTTCTCGGCGCTCGAGAAGGACTTTGCGGCCTTCGACACCTTGCTGGACCTCAACTTCGGCCCGACCTCCGACCTGTACCGGCGGCTGGTCGAGCGGGAGCAGAAGGTCGACCAGCTCTTCACGTACTTCCCGCAGACAGTCGATCCGTACCTGGCGACGGTGTTCGCCCGCGTCAAGAAAGGGGACGACGCGGCCTGGGTGCGCGACCAGATCCTGAAGACGTTGGCGGAGGCGACCGCGAGCCCCGTCGACGCCCGTCGCCTGGCGGACTTCAAGGCGAACGCCCGCTACGGCTTCACCCGCGGCCTCGACTCCACCGACCGCATCGCGGGGACGCTGGCCCGTTTCGTGCGGTTCGAGCGTTCCTTCGACACCTTGAACCGGTTGTTCCGGGTGTACGACGCATTGACCCCTGCCGACCTCCAGGCGGCGGCGAAGAAGTACGCGACCGACGCGGGGATCACGGTCACGACCCTTGCGAAGGACCCGCTCCCCGACGCCGTGAAGGCCCAGCCGGCGCTGGCGTCGTTCCTGCCTGCAGCGGGCGCGGCCGCCGACCTCAAGACCGTCAGCCTGAAGGCCACGCTGCCCCAGGTCAACGTCAAGCTCCTGTTCCTGGCGGGCTCGGCCTACGACCCGGAGGGCAAGGAGGGACTGGCGGCGCTCTCGGCGGCGATGATCGCTGACGCCGGATCCCAGGCGCTCAAGATCGACGAGATCAAGAAGGCGCTGTTCCCCATGGCCGCGAGTCTGGACGCACAGGTGGACAAGGAGATGACGGTCTTCACCGGCAGCGTCCACCGGGAGAGCGCCCGCGCCTTCCTCGAGGTGGCGCTGCCGCAGCTCACCGAGCCCGGCTTCAGGGAGGAGGACTTCGCACGGCTCAAGGACGCACAGCGGAACGCGTTGACGGAGGACCTGAAGGCCTCGAACGACGAGGAGCTGGGCAAGGAGCAGCTCCAGGTGGAGGTGTTCGCGGGTACCCCCTACGGCCACCCGGTGTTGGGCACCGCTGCCGCCCTGGACGTGATCAGCCTGGACGACGTGAAGGAGTTCGTGAGGGCGCACTACAACCGTGCGAACCTGACGCTGGGCGTCGCGGGCGAGTTGTCGGAGGGCGCGAACGCGAAGCTGCTGCAGGAGGTCGCGAAGCTGCCCGAAGGCCCGGCCCCCGCCGCCCCCCAGGGCATCGTGGGCCACACGCCGAAAGGCCGCCAGGTGACGATCGTGGACAAGGAGACCCGGGCGACCGCGATCTCGTTCGGCTACCCGATCCCGGTGAAACGCGGCCACCCGGACTTCCCGGCGTTGTACCTCGCGCGCACCTGGCTGGGCGAGCACCGCTCATCGATGTCACACCTGTACGACCGGATCCGCGAGCTGCGCGGGATGAACTACGGGGACTACGCCTACATCGAGGCCTTCCCCCGAGGCATGTTCCAGTTTTTCCCGGACCCCAACCTGGCCCGTCGCGCCCAGCTGTTCGAGGTCTGGATCCGGCCCCTGCGCAGCCACGAGGACGCCCACATGGCGCTGCGCATCGCGATCCACGAGATCGACCAGCTGGTGAAGACCGGTCTCTCGGCGAACGACTTCGAGGCCACCCGCAACTACCTGATGAAAAACGTCTTCGTGATGACCGCCACCCAGAACCAGCAGCTCGGCTACGCTCTCGATTCGGGTTTTTACGGCATTCCGGAGTTCACCGAGTACATGCGCACCGGGCTGCAGAAGCTGAAGCTCGCCGACGTCAACCGCGTGATCCGGCAGTACCTGCAGACCCGTGAGCTCCAGGTGGTGATGATCACCAAGAATGCGGAGGCCCTGCGCGACCGGCTCGTCTCGGACCAGCCCTCGGCCGTCCGTTACGATGCGCCGAAGCCGGAGCTCGCCGCCGAGGACAAGCTGATCGGGTCCTTGAAGCTCGGGATCCGTCCGGAGGCGGTCCGCATCGCCCCCCTCGAGGAGGTGTTCGGCCGCTAGCGGCGCCCAGTTCTGGCTTTACTTTTCACCGGCCTTCCTGCTATACGAGCGCCGAGTCCGCCTGCCACGGGAGCGAGGGGCCCATGGACAAAGTCGTGGTGAAGCGTTTTGGCGCGCCCGACGACCGGCGTGAGTTCGAGAAGGGGGGCTTCGAGCTGCTCCACGTGGGGCCGATGACCCTGGGTCGCGCCCGCTACGAGCCCGGCTGGCGGTGGTCCGAACACGTGGGCCCGCGTGCTCGGGCCACCAGCTGCGAGGTCGGGCACGTCGGCTTCGTGATCTCGGGCCGGGCGGTGGTGCGCATGGACGACTCCGGCCAGGAGACGGTCCTGGAGCCTGGGGATCTGTTCCACGTACCGCCGGGCCACGACTCGTGGGTGGTCGGGGATGCGCCGTACGTGTCGCTCCACCTGATGGGTGCCGAGCGGTATGGGTTGCGGGGCCGGGGCAAGAGTCGCAGCAGAGTGCGGAAGAAGGCCGCCGCGAGCAGGGTGCGGAAGAAGGCCGCCGCAAGGCGCCCCGCCCGTCGTTCCCCGCCCCGCCCGGCCCGCGCCCGGCGGGCGGTCCGCCCGCGGAAGAAACGCTAGGCTCGGACGCGCTCCTCCTCCAGGGCGGCGTAGAAGCCCACGCGCTCCAGCTCGTCGGCCATGATCCGGGTCGCTTTGCGCACCGACGGCAGCCGTGGCGGCCCCAGCAGCAGCGCCGCCTCCGACCGGAACACCGTGGCCCAGGCCGCGACACCCTCCACCGTGCCGCGGGGCAGGCGGATGCCGGAGAGCGTCGTGCGGGTGGACTCCTTCGGAAGCACCACGTCGATGTGGCCGCCGTGGTCGACGCTGAAGCCCGCGAGGCTGGGATGCGAGGCCATCAGCTCGCGCCGGCTCTGCCGCAGGAGCCCGGTGGTGGGCACCAGGCCCAAGCGCACCTCCACGACGTCGCGGAGCAGGGCCATCACCCAGACCAGGACGGAGCCCTCCACGCCGCCCCCGGCCACGTCCCAGATCTTTCGCTGGCCAGGCGGCACGAAGCCGCCGTCCTCGACCATCGAGAGCACGCTCGCGTGCTGGCGGTCGACCTGCTCGCGCACGGCCTCGGCGTCGGCGTTGCGTTTCATCGGGTGGGGCCAGACGGTTTCGATCTTGCGCAGGCCCTGGCCGGAAACCGCCACCACCGTGACCACGGCGAGGTTCGGGGCGTGGAACGCCTCGGTGTAGACCTGGTAGCGGCGGCTCTCCTTCTCGATGAGCGAGAAGCGTCCGGCCGCGCCGCCGCCAGCGGTAGCGAAGGCGCCCTTCGGGCCGGAGCCCTGGCCTCCGCCCTGGACCCGCCTTGGCTCGAAGACGTAACGCCCTCCATCGGCGCTCAGCAGGCGCTCCAGGGGGTCGCGATCGTTGCGTTCGGGGACGGCCCCGCTCGAGACCGGCATGCCCGCCAGGTAGTCCACCCACAGCTGCTCCAGGCGCGTATCGACTCGAAAGCGGCCCGTGAGGCGAGCGTCCTCGCACAACTTCAGCAGGCCGAGCAGACCCGGGCGATCGGTCTGGCCCGAGAGCGTGTGGGGCTGAGGCACCTCGGCGCGGGCGTGGCGGGCCACGCTGCGCAGGCGTTGCAGCAACGTGGGAACCGGGACCGGCTTCACGAGGCAGGTGTCTCGCAGCCCCAGCACCAGCTCAACCTCGCGGCGGGTCAGTGGGTCGTTGGCGAGCACGATGAACGCCAGGTTGGGGAAGCGACCGCCGGCCCGGACGCCCCGCACCAGGTCGGCCGCCCGCACCCCCGGCAGGCGCTCGGCGCACAACACCACGTCGGGGTCGAGGGTGTTCAGCTCGATCAAGGCCGCGAAGGGATCCTCGAAGGAGCGCAACTCGAACTCGGGAGGCGTGATCGCCTTTTCGAACAGGCGTTTTACGCGCGGGTCGTGATCGATCAGCACCACCCGCAGGCCACTCGCCATGGGAGACGCATTCTAGCGCCTCGCGGCGCGCTGCGTTTCAGGGCCTGGGGAAAACCGGCCGGTCCCCGGGCGGGAACCCCGGCGGGCGCGTCAGCTGATACGGGCCACCGGCAGGGGCAGGGCACGAGGGCCGAACTTCACCTCACGCTCTGGGGCCAGCAGGCTCTTCAGCGTGAGCTGCCCGAGCACCTGGTCCACCACGTCCTGCACGGTGCGCAGCACCGGACGGATCGAGCAGTCTCCCAGGTTGATGCACAGGGACTCCACACCGGCGTGGCGTTCGCAGAAGCCGGCGTCGAAGAGGCGCTCGCCCAGCATGGTGAGGGCCTCCTTCACCGAGATGTCCTCGGGCTGCCGCGACAACGCGTAGCCGCCGGCCTGGCCACGGGTGCTGCGGACGAGGCCTCCCGTGCGCAACACGCGCATGATCTTGGCGGCGTTGGGCACGCTGACGCCCTCGGCCTGGGCCAGCTCCGCGATGGTGAGGCTGGCGGGTGTACGCCGCGCGAGCTGGAGCAGGAAACGCAGGCCGAACTCCTCCTGGGAGGTGAACTTCATTACATCAGACCCAGCTGCAGGCGCGCCGCGTCGGACATCATGGCCTGGTTCCAGGGCGGGTCGAAGACGACCTGGGCGTCGACCTCCTTCACGCCCGGGATCTGCAGCAGCTTGGTGCGGATGTCCTCGCGCAGGTAGTCGCCCATGCCGCAGCCCGGCGCGGTGAGGGTGAAGCGCACGCTGATTTTCTCGCCGCCGTCCTCGGTCTTGCTCGTCTCGCAGGCGTAAACCAGGCCCAGGTCCACCATGTTGACCGGGATCTCGGGGTCGTAGCAGGTCTTCAGCTGTTCCCAGGCCATCTGGTCGACGCTGCGGCCGTCCAGGTCCTCGACGCTCAGCGCCTTGACGGGCGTCTCGCCGATCGCATCGGCGTCCTTGCCCTCGATGCGCACCATGTAGCCCATGTCGGTCATCACGGTGTACGACCCGCCCAGGGACTGGGTGATGAAGACGCTCTGGCCGGCCTTCAGCTCGAGTTTCTCCCCGTAGGGGATGGCGGCGACCTCGATGTCCCGCGTGAGCGTGCGTGCTTCTCTCAACGGTTCACTCCGTGGAAACCGGCTCGGCAGCGCCTTGCAGCGCCGCCTTCAAGGTGTGCCAGGCCAAGGCCGCGCACTTCACGCGTACCGGGAACTCGCACACACCCGAGAACACCGCGAGTTTGCCCAGACTCTCCCCGGCCCGCGGCGGCCTCGAGGGATCGCCGGTGATGAGGTCGTGAAAACGCTCGAAGAGCTGGTCGGCCTCGTCCAGGGTCTTGCCCTTCACGCTCTCCGTCATCATCGAGGCCGAAGCGGTGGAGATCGAGCAACCCTGGCCCACGAAGCTGGCGTCGGCGATCCGCTCTCCGTCGAGCAACACGTAGATCGTGGCCCGGTCGCCGCACAGCGGGTTGTGGCCCTCGGCATGGCGGGCGCCGGGGATCTCCCGCAGGTTCCGGGGCCGCTTGCCGTGGTCCAGGATGACCTCCTGGTACAGCTCCCGCAGCTCGCTCACTTGAACATCTCCCGAACCTTGTGGATCCCCGCGGCGAGGGCGTCCAGTTCGGCCCGCGTGTTGTACAGGCCCAACGACGCCCGCACCGTGGCCGGGATCCCGAAGCGCTCCATCACGGGCTGGGCACAGTGGTGGCCCGTCCGCACCGCGATGCCCTCGTAGTCCAGGATGGTGCCCACGTCGTGAGGGTGGACGCCGTCGAGGACGAAACTCAGCACGCCGGCCTTGCGGGGTGCCGTTCCGACCAGCCGCAGGCCGGGGATCGCCGACAGCAGCTGGGTGCCGTAGTGAAGCAGCGCGTCCTCGTGGGCTGCGATCTGGTCGACGCCGAGGGCCGTGAGGTAGTCGAGGGCGGCTCCCAGGCCGATGGCGCCGGCGATGTTGGGCGTGCCCGCCTCGAACTTGTACGGGATCTCGTTGTAGGTGGTCTTCTCGAAGCTGACCGACAGGATCATGTCGCCGCCACCCTGCCAGGGGGGCATGGCCTTCAGCAGGTCGGCCTTGGCGTACAAAACACCGATGCCCGAGGGCCCGTAGGCCTTGTGGCCGGAGAAGCCGAAGAAGTCGCAGTCGAGGTCGCGCACGTCGACGGGGATCCGCGGCGCCGACTGAGCGCCGTCCACGAACACGGGCACGCCGCGGCCGTGGGCCAGGGCCACGATCTCCTTGACCGGGAGCAACGTGCCCAGGGCGTTGGAGATGTGGGCGACCGACACCAGCTTGGTGCGCGGCGACAGCCGGCGCTCCAGCTCCGCGAGGGGCACCTCGCCCGAGTCGGTGATGGGGACCACCACCAGGCGCGCGCCCTTCTCCTCACACAGGAGTTGCCAGGGCACGATGTTGGAATGGTGCTCGAGGCCGGTGATCAGGACCTCGTCGCCGGCGCCAACCTGGCTGCGGCCGTAACTCGCGGCCACCAGGTTCGCGGCCTCGGTGGTGCCGCGAAGGAAGACGATCTCCTTCTGGGAGGCCGCGTTCAGGAACCGTTGGGCCTTGGCCCGCGCGCCCTCGTAGGCATCGGTTGCGGTCATCGACAGCTCGTAGACGCCGCGGTGGACGTTGGCGTAGTTCTCCTGGTAGACCCGCGCCTCGGTCTCGATGACCAGACGCGGTTTCTGGGCCGAGGCGGCGCTATCCAGGAACACCAGCGGCTTGCCGTGGACCCTGCGGGCGAGGATCGGGAAGTCGGCGCGGACCCGCTCCACGTCAAAGCCGGGTGCGGGCCGCGTCACGCGGGCGCTGCTCACAGCGCCGCCTCGCGGATCTCGCGGTCGCCGCCCAGGCGACCGTGCAGGTGAGCCGTGACGGCGGCGCGCAACCCGGCGTGGGGCAGGGCGCGGATCACGTCGCTGGCGAAGGCATAGCTGAGCAGGCTGCGGGCCTGGGTCGCGTCCAGTCCGCGCGAGCGCAGGTAGAAGAGCGCGGCCTCGTCGAGCTGCCCGGTGGTGGAGCCGTGCTTGCACTTCACGTCGTCGGCGAAGATCTCGAGTTGAGGCGTCGACTGCACCAGCGCCTCCCGGGACAACAGCAGGTTGCGGTTGCTCTGGTGGGCGTTCGTCTTCTGGGCGTCCTTGCGCACCACGATGCGCCCGTGGAACACGCCGCGCGCCCGGCCGTCCAGGATGCCCTTGTAGAGCTCGCGGCTGGTGGCCGAAGGTGCCGAGTGGTCGAGGCGGGTGTGGCTGTCGGCGTGGCGCTCGCCGTCGACGTGAAACAGGCCGAACAGGGCGGACTCGCCGCCGGGGGCGTCGAAGCGGGCCTCGATGTCCGCCCGGGACAACGCGGCCCCCAGGGCAACATGGTGCTGGTCGAAGCGGGCGTCGCGGCCGAGGACGGCGCGAAGCGTCGCGACGTGGAAGGCACCCTCGCCCTCGCGCTGGAGTTTCACGTGGTCGAGACGCGCGCCGTCCTCGACGCGGATCTCCGTGGTGGCGTTGGCGAGATAACGGCCTCGGCCCAGGTGGCTCTCGACAACGGTGGCCTGGCTGGTCCGGCTGGCCAGCAGCAGCACACGCGTGTGGTTTGCGGTGGGCTGGGCCTGGTCCGAGGCGTAGTGGACCAGGTGGATCGGCTCCGCCACCCGCGCCCCCGGGGCGATCTCCACCAGGGCGCCATCCTCGAACAGGGCGGTGTTGAGGGCGGTGAAGGGCGTGAGGTCCTTCGCTTCCCGGCCCACGAGGCCGGCGAGCCGGCCGGGATCAGCCTGAAGCACCGCGCGCAGGCTCTCCACACGCGCGTCGGCGGCCGGCCGGGACAACCCGGCGTGGAAGCGGCCGTTCACGAACACGAGACGCGCTCCGGGCAGCTCAACCAGGCCCGCCGCCTGCAGATCGGTCTCGTGGGCGTCGAAGCGCGTCGCAGCCACGAAAGGCGTGCGGGCGATGGGCTGGAGGCTGGTGAAGCGCCACTCCTCGTCGCGCGTCGTGGGCAGGCCCTTGGCGGAGTACGCGGCGAAGGCTTGCTCGCGCAGGGACACGAGCCAGGCGGGCTCGGGCCGCTCGACCGAGCGCCGCTCGAAGGCCGCGCGGAACACGTCCGCCTCCAGAGCCGCGCCGGTCATCGCGCCCCTGCGGGCTCCTTCTCGAGCCAGGCGTAGCCCTTGGACTCCAGCTCCAGGGCCAGCTCCTTGCCGCCGGAGCGGACGATCTGGCCCTCCATCAGCACGTGGACGAAGTCCGGCACGATGTAGTTGAGCAGGCGCTGGTAGTGGGTCACCACCAGCATCGAGCGCTCGCCGCCGCGCAGCTGGTTGACGCCCCGCGCCACCACCTGCAGGGCGTCGATGTCCAGGCCGGAGTCGGTTTCGTCGAGGATCGCCAGCCGCGGGTCGAGGATCGCCATCTGGAAGATCTCGTTGCGCTTCTCCTCGCCCCCCGAGAAGCCCTCGTTGACGGGCCGTCTCACCAGCGCCTCGTCGATGTCAACGACCCTGGCCTTCTCCTTCACCAGGCTCAGGAAGTCCATGGCGTCCAGCTCGGACAGGCCGCGGTGCTTCCGGATCGCGTTGAGCGCCGCCTTGAGGAAATAGACGTTGCTGACCCCGGCGATCTCCACCGGGTACTGGAACGCCAGGAACACACCCTCCCGGGCGCGTTGCTCGGGGGTCATCTCGAGCAGGTTGCGGCCCTGGTAGAGCACCTCCCCCTTCGTGACCGCATAGCCGGGCCGGCCCGCCAGGACGTGGGCCAGTGTGCTCTTGCCCGACCCGTTCGGGCCCATGATGGCGTGGACCTCGCCGGCATTCACCGAGAGGCTCAAGCCGCGCAGGATCTCCCGCTCTCCCACCGTCGCGTGAACGTTCCGGACCTCCAACATCGGCGTTCTGGGTGCCTCGGTGTCCCTGTGGCGCTCCGCCCCCGGTGTCATCCGACGGATCCCTCGAGGCTCACGCCCAGCAGCTTCTGGGCCTCCACCGCGAACTCCATCGGCAGCTCCTTGAACACCTCCTTGCAGAAGCCGTTCACGATCATGTTGACGGCGTCCTCGGGGGCGATGCCGCGCTGCTGGAAGTAGAAGATCTGGTCCTCCCCGATCTTCGAGGTCGAAGCCTCGTGCTCCATGCGCGCGCTCGAGTTCTGGACGTCGATGTAGGGGAAGGTGTGGGCGCCGCACTTGTCCCCGAGCAGCAGCGAGTCGCATTGGGAGTAGTTGCGAGCGCCGTCGGCGGCCTTGCCGATCTTGACCAGGCCGCGATAACTCTGCTGGCCCTGGCCCGCCGAAATGCCCTTCGAGACGATCGTCGAGCGCGTGTTCTTCCCGACGTGGATCATCTTGGTGCCGGTGTCGGCCTGCTGGTGGTTGTTGGTGACCGCCACCGAGTAGAACTCGCCCACGGAGTCGTCGCCGATCAGGAGGCAACTCGGGTACTTCCAGGTGATGGCCGAGCCCGTTTCGACCTGGGTCCAGGAGATCTTGGAGTTGCGTCCCAGGCACTTGCCGCGTTTGGTCACGAAGTTGTAGATCCCGCCCTTGCCGTCCTTGTCGCCCGGATACCAGTTCTGCACGGTCGAGTACTTGATCTGGGCGTCCTCGAGGGCCACCAGCTCGACCACGGCGGCATGGAGCTGGTTCTCGTCGCGCTTGGGGGCCGTGCAGCCCTCCAGGTAGCTGACCTGGGCTCCTGCCTCGGCGATGATCAGGGTGCGCTCGAACTGCCCGGTGTTGGCGGCGTTGATGCGGAAGTAGGTGCTGAGCTCCATCGGACAGCGAACGCCCTTCGGGACGTAACAGAAGGAACCGTCGGTGAACACGGCGGAGTTCAACGTCGCGAAGAAGTTGTCGGTGTAGGGCACCACGCTTCCCAGCCACTTCTCGATCAGCTCGGGGTGCTTCTGCACGGCCTCGGAGAAGCTGCAGAAGATCACGCCCACCTCCTCGAGTTTCTCCTTGAAGGTCGTGGCGACCGAGACCGAATCGAAGACGGCGTCCACCGCCACGCCGGCCAGCTTCTCGCGCTCGCGCAGCGGGATCCCCAACTTCTCGAAGGTCTCGAGCAGCTTGGGGTCCACCTCGTCGAGGCTCTTGGGGGCGTCCTTGCTCTGCTTGGGCGCTGCGTAGTAGACGATCGACTGGTAGTCGATGGGACCGTACTTGATGTTGGCCCACTTCGGCTCGGTCATCGTCCTCCAGTGGCGCAGGGCCCGCAGGCGCCACTCGAGCAGGAACTCGGGCTCGTTTTTCTTGCTGGAGATCAGCCGGACGATGTCTTCGTCGAGTCCAGCGGGAACCGTCTCCGACTCGATGTCGGTGACGAAACCCGCCTGGTACTCCTTGTTCGCAAGTTCCTGTACGGTAGTGACTTCCCTGCTCATAACCTCTCCGCGCCCTGTGGGCGGAATCTGATCCTACCAATCTATACCAAAAAGTCAACTTAGCCGATCTCCCAGGTAGGAGCGTGGTATAAAGGCGCCCATGGCCTCGGTCGCCACTCTGCTCGCCAAGAAGGACTACACGCGGGCGATCGACCTGATCCAGAAGCACCTCAAGGCGCGGCCCGAGGACCAGCGGTTGCGGCTGCAGCTCGCCGACACCCTGATCCTGGCCAGCCGAGGTCGAGAGGCCGTGCCCACCCTGATGGCGCTGGCGGACGAGCACGCCCAGGACGGCTTCGCTGCAAAAGCCATCGCGATCCTGAAACGCATCGAGAAAATCGCGCCTGGCCGGCGGGACGTGGAGGAGCGCCTCGCACACCTGATCCGGGAGAAAACACGCCCGTCCCCGGGCGCAAGCGGCGCGCCAGCGGCTCCCGCCTTCGGCTTCGAAGAGTTCGATCCCAGCGCCGACCCATTGGGCGATGCAGGCCCCGAACTGGGCATACACGCCGGCCCCGGCCTCGAGACAGCCGAGCCGGAGGCCAGCGCAGCGCCGGAACCCGAGCCCTTGATCGAGGTGGCCGCGGAGGCCGATTTTTCCCCTGCCTTCGCCGCCGACTCCGACGAGGATCTGGCCTTCGTGGCGGCGGGCAACGAGGCCGGCGAAGGGCCGCGCCCCGGCGGGGACGCCATGCTCTCGACCCCGCTTTTCCAGGGCTTTTCGGAGCAGGACCTCGCGGCCGTGATCCACGACCTGGAGCTGGTCACCTTCGCGCCCGGCGACATCCTGGTCGCCGAGGGTGCTCCCGGCGACAGCCTGTTCATCCTCTCCACGGGCAGCGTCAAGGCCTACGTGCGCAACCCCAAGGGCCACTACGTCCGCGTCCACACCCTGGTCGAGGGCGACTTCTTCGGCGAGATCTCCGTGCTCACCGGGAAGCCACGCACCGCGACGCTGGTCGCCGCCACGAGCTGCGAGGTGCTCGAGCTGAGGAAGGACAAGCTCGACGCCCTGACCCGCACCCATCCCCAGGTCCGCGAGGTATTGCAGAAGTTCCGCGACGAGCGGGCGCGCAGCACCATCGAGGCCATGATGAAGAAGAAGGGTCCGTGACGGTCTCGGAGCCGGCGAGCGCCGAGGGTCCCTTCAGCAGCGGCGACACCAGCGGCATACCCCAAGGGTCAAGGCTCCGGCGGCGTGCCGCCGCCCGGCCCTGAAGCATGCGGCGCCTGGCGCCGCTCGCGGGGATTTTGCTCCTGGTCGCCCTCGTGTGCGGGCCGACCGCCAGGGACTCGCGCATGCGGGGCGTGTCCTGGGAGGGCGGCCAAGAAGTAGGCCCGACCAGCCTCGACCCGCTCCGTGGACTGGGGGCCAACTGGATCTCCCAGACACCTTTCGGCTGGAGTCGCGGCCTCCACGATCCGGACTTGATCCTGTCGCCCCGCCGGGGGCTGTGGGGTGAGACCGACGCGGGGCTGATCGCCACCACGCGCTGGGCCCGCGAGCGCGGGCTCAAGACGCTCCTCAAGCCGCACCTGTGGGTGCGCGGTGGCGCCTGGGTGGGCGGGATCGAGATGCGCAGCCAGGCCGACTGGAAGCGCTTCTTTGCCAGCTACGAGACGTTCCTGCTCCACTACGCGCGCCTGGCCGAGGCTCAGGGCATGGAGGCGCTGGCGGTGGGCACGGAGCTACCCAACGCGTCGAGGCGAAGCGAGGACTGGCGCCGCCTGATCACCCGGGTGAGGGGCGTCTACCGGGGGCGGCTCACATACTGCGCCAACTGGCACGAGGCCGAAGCGGTCGGCTTCTGGGACGCCCTGGACTTCGTCGGCGTGCAGGCGTATTACCCGCTGCGGATCGAGGGGCCGCCCAGCCCCGCCGCGATCCGCCGCGCCTGGGTCCCCATCGTGAAGGGACTCGAGGCGCTCCACGCCCGCACCGGCAAGCCCATCGTGTTCACCGAGGTCGGCTACAAGAGCCTCGCGGGCAGCCTGGCCGAGCCCTGGCGCTGGGAGACCCTCGGCGTCCGCGACGACGCTCTCCAGCGCGACGCCTATGCCGCGATGTTCGGCAGCGTCTGGGGCAGGTCCTGGTTCGGGGGGACCTTCGTATGGAAATGGCATCCAGGCATCGGCGCTCCAGCCACGCCCCCGGCGTCCGTCGAGCGCGACTTCACGCCTCAGGGCAAGTCGGCCCTGCAGGTGATCCGCGGTTACTATTCGCGGGGCCGTCCATGAAGGCGCTGGCTCGCACGGCGAGGGGCTGACGTCCATGCTCGCGGCCCTGCTCGCCCTCGCCCTGGCGGATCCATCAGCGCAGGCCCGGGAACCACCCACCGAGGTCTATTGCAGCCTCGCGCGGGAGCACGCGAACCTCCGGGGACCCGTGTACGATCGATACACCCGGCTGCTCCAGGAGTATCGAGAGGGAGAGCGCGAGGCGGCCGTCGAGTCGCTGCTCGCCTGGCCGCGCCCCTGCGTGGAAGCCGCGGCCGCTGCGGTCCAGGCGGCCTTCCTGGCAGGGAGCGAGCAACGCCCTTGCGACGTCCCGTGCCTGCGCACCGCCGCGATCGTCCAGATCGAGCTCGCCCACCGCCGACGGGTCGAGCTGCGCATCCAAGACGACCGTGAGCTCGAACGGGCAAGGAGTCTGGTGGCTGCGTTCCACGCTGCGACGGGCGAGGGCACCTTCATGGCGGGGTTCCTTGTCGCCGCCGCGTGCCTGATGCAGGACGCCATGCGTTTCCACGATTCGCTGCCGCCCCTGGAGGAGGCGCGGCGACTCGCGCCCGAGGACACCGACATACCGCTGGCGATCGGATCGCTGCACCTCGAGGCGGGGCTCAACGGAGGCTCGACCTTGAAGGTGGGGCTGCGCGACGCAGGCCGCGCGCCGCTCACGCCGGCTCGCCGGGAGCTGCGCCTCGCCGAGCAGGCCTTGCGCCTCGCCCTGCAGACGGCCCCCGGTCTCGCCGAGGCCCACCTCCGGCTCGGCCACGTCCTCCTGCTCCTGGAGAGGTTCGACGAGTCGGAGCGTGAGCTGCGCTGGGTGCTCGATCAGGGGTGGGACGCGCGCGACGTCCTGAACGCCCGACTTCTGCTCGGGGCGCTCTTCGACTGGCGGGGACAGCTGCAGCAGGCGGTGGATGGGTATCGAGGTGCGGGGCGGGCGCACCCGAGGCCCCGCACGGCCCAGCTCGCGCTCGCGGCGGCGCTGCTACGTCTCGGCGACCGCCGCGGCGCCGCGGCCGCGGTCCGTGAGGGGCTGGTGCCCGAGGCGTCGAGCCACGATCCCTGGATCCACTACAGGCTCGCCGTGCTGGTTCGCCTGGACCGCAACCTGGAGCGGCTCCGCGACACCTTGAAACCATGAGCGGCCTCGCGTGGTTGTGGTTCGCCCTGACGGTCCAGGATCCGTCGCCGCCACGCTTCGCCGCCGAGGCGGTTCGGGTCCGGCTGGACGTGTTCGTGGGGCACGGCGACGAGCCGGTTCCTGGGCTGACCGCGGAGGACTTCGACGTGCGCGACGACGGCGAGCGACAGCACGTCCGGCTGGTGCTCGCCGACGAGGCCCCCCTCCACGCGATCCTGGTGCTCGACACCAGCGCCAGCATG
>Ga0187893_10003375_pt1 | contig 32539 bp, 28 predicted proteins | sample MA1701074metaG_FD_139574 | JGI IMG/M metagenome (GOLD analysis project Ga0187893, IMG submission 139574) | White microbial mat communities from a basaltic lava cave in the Kipuka Kanohina Cave System on the Island of Hawaii, USA - MA170107-4 metaG ...
AAAAAAAACGTTGCGGCAGAAGTCCTCGCCACCATGTAACCGGCCTCACGCTCTCATCCCATGCGCGGATCGGAACGCCCAGAACACGCGCTTGAAACCAAATTGAGCGCTTCTTTCAGGCCTAGCTCGCGCGTCAACGAGCGACCGATTCAGACCTGTCGTCGATCGAGAGCGTTTCGGGCTGGCATGGGGCAGGTACGGGCGCGGCTCGCCTGTGGGTGGTATGGTTTGGACACGCTCGTGCGAATTCGGCCACGGCAGGGTCTGGCGTTCGTGCTCTCGGTAGCGCTGCATCTCGGTGTCCTGCTGTGGGGGTCGTTCACGCTGGGAAGTCAGTTCGAGATCCCAGAGTTCGAGCTGGAGTTCGCCGAGGTCGAGCTCGTTGATCCCGATCAACTCCAGGGTGAGGCTCCTTCGGTGCCGCCACCGCCACCTCCGGTCGTAGCGGCAGGTCCGACATTGAAAGATCCCAACGCATCCGGTGAGGCTGGCGATGATGGCAAACAGGACCAACCCAAGCGCGATTTCGGCAGCAAGAGCTCCAAGGTCGACGAGCTCGGGCCGACCAACGCGACCTACTTCATGATGCTCGCCAACAAGAAGGTGGCTCCGCTGCCATTTGCGGACTCCGCAGTCGAGATCATGGCACCGTTGCCCGACTTCGAGCTCATCATTCAAAACGGTGGCTTCCACGCGTTGCGAGATTTCGACTACATCGTGATTGCCAGCTCGGACATCCGTGATGCGACGCAAACGTTCCTGGCCGTACAGCACAAGATCCCCGTCGAACAGCTCAAAGCGGGATTGGTGCGCGCGGCCGAACACGATGACGAGCTCCTTCAATGGGAACAACGAAACGGGTTGACGATGGGCAATCCTCGTCCGAGAGATCCCGACCGTCCGGACCTCGATCCGAGATGGTTCGTGCTCATCGACCAGGATACCGCCGTATACGTGCGCGACGAGTTTTTGCCACACATCATTGCCGGTCCCGATGAGCGCAAAGGCAAGACCGCAGGCAATTTCGTGGCCAATCTGGCCAAGCTTCGTACGTTTGCCGCGAGGGAACCGCGAGCAGGGCTTCAGCTCGTCATGAAGGACCTCGAGGCCGCGCTCGAGCACGGCAAACTTCCGTTTGGTGCACCGATACCCGAAGACATCGAAGTCATGGCCGAAGCTGCCAAGGAACCCGAGCTCATGGTTCGCTTACGATTCTCGCTGCCGGAAGAGGCCAACCGGCTCGCGAGCGTATGGCGTGAAGATATCCGCAAGGTCGTCGACAACGATCTCCGCGCGAAGCTGATGGTCGGATGGCTCTACGAGCAAATCGAGATCATGGTCGATGGTAATGTCGTCACGCTGCGAAGCGCGTTCTCCGAGGAACAGGCTCGCACCATTCTCGACATGCTCGCGGACCTCTCGCGTCGCATGCTGCAAAAGACACCCGACGAGATGGACGAAGCCAAGCAGCGACGCGAACAGGCCTGGCGCGAGCGCATGGATGCCAAGCCACACCGATCGAGCACGCCCGTCCGGACGCCCCCGCCGACCGATGCGCCCCGTCCGGAACCGCTGCCGTCGCTGTCTCGCTCCCCATAGGGGGGGGATTCCGGGCTTGTGGGGCACCGAGATTCCAAGACGACGGCAATGGGTGGTACGATGGAGTTCGTACTGGAGGCTTGCATCTCGTGACTTACCGAATCATGTCAAAACATCCCACGTGCCTAGCACTATCTTCATTGTGGTTGAGTGTCGCTTGTGCCGGCCGAGCCCTTGGTGACACATGGGAAGATGACGACGGTGGTGATACCAGCGGAACCACGACGCAGCCCGGTACGTCGAGCATGGGTGACAGTGCGCCCGGCAGCGGACCCGATCCCGACAGTGGACCGAATCCAACGAGCGTGACGGCCAGCGAACCCGACACGAGCGCATCGGCCACCTATACCACGAGCACGGCCACGGATTCCGATACGGGACCCATGCCACAATGTGAACGAGATTTCGAGTGCGGGCGTTGTTATGTTTGTTACGATGGCCAGTGTTGGTACGATTCGAATTATTGTGGCCTCGACGACGGTGCCTACTACGAGTGTTATTCGGACAGCGACTGTGTGTCCGGCGCCATTTGCGACTACGGCAGCTGCTACTACATCCCGACGCTCGAGCCTTGCCAAGGCCCAGCGTTCGATGCCAAGCCATGGAATCTGAATCAAGGTTCTTATCCTGTGGCGTTGGCGTTTGGTGATGTCGATCAAGATCTCGACCAAGATGTGTGGGTTGCCCTTGCCGGCCACGAAAATTTGACGATTCTGGCCGGTGACGGCGCTGGAAACGTGTTGGGAGGCATCCCTCAGCATCCGCTGTCGCTCAGCCCGGTGGATCTCGCGGTCACGCAACTCGGGGGGGACGATATGCTCGATGCGGTCGCCCCGAGCGGTGGCAACGTTGCGGTGGCAAAAGGAGCGGGGGGAGGGTCATTTTCCAGCGAAATCGTCTCGTTGGGAGCCTACGCTTCACAGATGGAAGCGGCGGATCTCAACCTCGATGGCTTGGCGGATCTCATCGGTTGTTCAGCCGACGGAGTGTTCGTGTCCCTGGCTATGGGTCCTGGCGAGTTTTACGAGCCATCGTATGTAGGTGCAGCGTGTAGTGTCATAAGCGTGGCAGACGTGCTCTATGGAGATGGCATCCCGGACTTGATCGTCGGAAATCCTTACAATCGTTGGATTGACATCATGTTGGGCGATGGCACAGGTTGGTTCGCGTTCTGGGGAGGCGTAGCGATTTGGGGCGAACTGATCGCCGTGGATGTTGGGGACATGAACGGGGACAGTTTTCCAGACATCGTTGCAATGGCGAACGGCAATGGCGTCGGAGTGGCGAACATCATCTACAAAGACACATCGGAATCCTTCTACAGCGCCTATTTCCTGGGCGTGAATGGTGGCGTGCACAACGTGGCGCTCGGCGACCTCACCAGCGATGGCGATCGCGACATCTGGACCCATTCGAACGTCAGTCCGGTGTTGCAACGCGTGACAGCGGATTGTGTAGCGGAATATCCCCTCGCTCAAATCGGCGTCGATCTCGCTGCGGGGCATCTCAACGCCGACGGAAGAACCGACATTGCCTCGGTCGACGGGGTCGATACGGTAACTGTGTTTGTCAGCAAATAACGCGCGCGTGGCTTCAGCCGAGGCCGATTCCTAGCTGCCAGCGGCGTGCGATCGGAGCGCGTTTGGGGTCGGCGAATATGGATCGACGCGTGGTGTCGGTGGTTCCGAGCTCGCTAGCCTCATGTACGAACCCTACGATGCGCTCCATGGGGACTCCCTGAAAGGCTTCGAGCTCGTCGGATGTGACGCCGAACAACAACAAGAACAGTAGTGCACCGTGCACGGTGTCGATCTGTCCGAGTTGTGGATCGGGCACACACAGGAATCCAGTCAGGGCGGTGTCACAGCCTTGTAGAATCGGACCACCGAGATCCAGCACGTGCCCGGTATCGAAGCCCGTGCGGCTCTCGAGCACGTAGCGGCCCAAGGCTTGCAGCATGCGAAGCGCCTCTTCCGGAGGCATCGCTTGGTCAGGCTCGCGACGCAAGCGAAACGTCAGCTCGAAGCCGAATCCGCTCGTGTCCGCTATATTGGAGGTTTTTTCGAACAGCTCGCTCAACCCATGGCTCACGAAGTGCCACGCACATGGATGATTGGCCTCGTACACCGAAATTGCCGGCAGCGGGTTCGGTGAATCGAGCTCGTATGGTGTCCGGCTGGAGAATTGATGCGGTATTTGCCTGGGGTAGTGCCGTGCGAACGCGCGATCGATGGCTGCCCAGCCCGGAGCGTGGACGACATATTCGCGATCGTCGTTCACGCGCGTCGCTCGAATTCACGCATGAACTCGCACAATGCTGTCACCCCGCGCTCGGGGAACGCGTTGTAGATGGAGGCCCTGCATCCACCGACCGTACGATGACCCTGGAGTCCGTCGAACCCCGCCAGGGTGGCCTGCTCGAGGAACCGCTTGGTGGCCTGCTCCTGTTGTTGAGTGGACGAAGCCGCTAGCCTCCATGTCACGTTCATTTGCGATCGGCTACCGACCTGTGCATGCGGGCGATACAGCGTGCTGCCATCGAGCAACTCGTACAGCTTGGTGGCCTTGCGTGTGTTTCGTTCGGCGATGATCGCTAGGCCTCCCTCATCACGCATCCATTCGAGTACGAGTTGGAGCACGAGTACGCCGAACGTGTTCGGGGTGTTGTATACGCTGGGCTCCTTTGCATGAGTCTGGTAGCGCAGGATCATGGGAATGTGTTCGTCCTGCGCACGTGCAAGCACGTCCTTGTGCACGTAGACCAAGGTGACACCGGACGGTCCCAGGTTTTTTTGCGCGCCCGCATATCCTAGTGTCGCTCGCTCGAGCGACATGGGACGGCTTCCAGCGTGGCTCGAGAAGTCGATCACGACTGGCACATCGCCCGCGACTGCTGGCACGTCGGGATACTCCACCCCCTGGATGGTCTCGTTGGTGGTCAGATGCAGGTAACTTGCGCCGGCGTAAAGATTGGGCGTGGGAAACTGGGGTACGCGGTCGTATCCCGTATCCGACGCGCTGGCGATCACCCTCGTGTCACCGATGATCTGGCTTTCGTTGATGGCTTTTGTCGCCCACGATCCGGTATCGATGTAGGCCGCAAACTTGTCCGGGTGGGCGAGGTTCATGGGAACCATCGTGAATTGTAGACTCGCCCCACCTTGCAGAAACAGCACTTGATGGGTCCGCGGGATGCCGAGCACCTCGTGACAAAGCACTTGCGCATGTTGGAGGATCGCACCGAACGCTTTGCTGCGATGGGAAATCTCCAGAATCGACATCCCAGTGCCGGGTGCGTTGTGTGCGTGCCCGTCCATGCGAAGCTCATGGATGGCCTCGGCTGCGCGCGCGTACACTGGCGCGGGCAATAGCGCTGGGCCGGCAGAAAAGTTGTAGACCATGGGCGCCACCCTAGATCAAGACAGACTCCGATGGTAGCGTGCACTCCGTGCCAACCACCCGAACGTTTCCGAAGCCTTCGGAGCTCGTTCCCGGTCAGGGAGAGCTTCGCGCGACCGTCCACACTTCGATGGGCTCGTTTACTGTCAAGCTCTACGAAGACATCGCCCCGAACACCGTGGCGAACTTCGTCGGGCTCGCCACGGGGGGCACTGAATGGACCGATCCGCGGACCGGTCGTGCCGGTGAGGGTCCGTTCTATGATGGGGTGATCTTCCACCGCATCATCAGTGGTTTCATGATTCAAGGTGGTGACCGCACGGGGACGGGTCGAGGGGGTCCTGGCTACAACTTCGCCGACGAGTGCAACCCCAAAGCCCGTCACGTCAAGTCCGGCATGTTGTCGATGGCCAACGCCGGCCCGGGAACCAATGGCAGCCAGTTTTTCATCACGCTCGCTCCTACGCCTCACCTCGATGGCCGCCACACCGTGTTCGGTGAGGTCATCGAAGGCATGGATGTCATCGAAAAGATGGGCAAAGTGAAAACCGGCGCTGGCGACCGCCCGATCGATCCCCCGGCGATTCAGTCGATCGCGGTTGCCCGCGCGTAGTCGCTCGTCGCAGTGCGTCGGACGCTGCTCAATTTTTCGCTCCGAAGATCAAGCTCGTCAACGTGCTGTTGATGCTGAAGCCGCAGTACATCTCGAAATGGACGTTCAATCCGGCGAGCATCAAATCGGTTTCGAACGTCTTGGAAAGTTCTTCGAGCCGTCCGGCGGCTTCGGCCATCATGGTTCTGCCACTGCAGTGAAACAGTAATCCTGCCTGCGGTGATGGAACTCGAGTGGGGATCTCTTCATTGAAGAAGCGTCTTGTCATCTCGATCGGGTCACCCGCCTTCATGACTTCGTATTCACTGCCTTCCTCCAGCAGGTTTGCAAACAAGATCGAGCCGTCGGGCATAGGATACAATGGGGCACGGACGAAATATTCGCGTCCAACTTTGAGCGCCGTCGGGTTGGTCGCGAAACCGTTCGGCTTGCCGTACGGCAAATCATCGATCGCGACACCGAGGATTTCGGCATAGCGCGAAGCCGCTGGCCGACCATCGATTTCCAACGCACGCGTATGAGTGTCGTCGACCTTAGTGACACGCAATGTTTGGCCGGTGGCCACGAACCAATGCGAACGCAGCACTCGCCACGGTGCCTCCGTACGAATCATGACGACCGTTGCAGCGTCGGAAGCCACACGATCGCCGGCGTGCAGGAGCGCCGATCCCTTGGACATGTCACGTTCGGTATCAGCAGCGCCGCCACCGACCAACACGAGCGCCTGATTTTTCTCCAGAACGCCGAGGAGCAGCTCTTCCTTCTTTTGTTGAAACGCATCGTCCATGATCAGCCCCACGTGGTTGCGGGGGTTCAAATCTTCGGGCCGTTGCCCAAGCTGTGCGCAAGCATCGGCCATGGCTTTGGCCCCAACACCGGCGCCGGAGGACTTGAGCCCGGCGCCCATCCCCACGCCAACTTCCAGATCGCCGCCCAGCACCGAAAGCAAGACACTTCCAAAGTGCATCCCTTTGTTGTCGATCTCACCACCTGTAGAGGCGCCTACGAACGGCGTTCCCGTGGGCAGCCGTGCTCGTAGCGCATGGTTGAGGGCCACGTGGTCCCGATCCCGTGACGCAAACATGAACGCGATCTTCGGTTCGAACGAACCGAGCTGGTTCATGAGATCTTCGGCGACGACCCCGGGCTCCGTCCGAGTAGTACGAACCGTTCGCATCTGTACTTGAGGCATTCGTTTGCTCCTGTTTGCTGGATGCCGGTCGAAACCGGCGATGCCGTGCATCATGTGAGACCGTGAGCACTGAACGCTCACCGTGTGCGAGTATCGTCCTACGCCGGCATGGTGGTGTAGAATGCCACCAATTGTTGCACGGGTGTTCTTTTAGGCCGCGTGTTTCGAAAGTCGTGGTACTCGCAGTGTGCAACCAATGGCTGCATGGTTGAACGCGTTCTTGGCATTCACTATGGATATCAGTCGGTGTTAGTCCGGCATACAGGGAGAACGACTTTGGCAGCCTACCAGCACGCGCTACGAACCGAAGAGATCAGTTATTTCGAACACGGTGCCCAACGATTGGCAGCATTGTGCCATGCGAATGGTCTTGGGGCCAAGTACGACGAGGCTCTCGCGCTGTTCCGATGGATGATCGCACCGTGGGGCGATCGGCCGATCACACCACCCGGAGATGGGTGGATCTCGAACGTCGCGGATGACCATACTCCCTACGAATTCAGCGTTGTCTACGGTGGCGCGCCAGAAGTACGCCTGCTTGTAGAGGCTCAAGGTGAGCACGCATCCCTCGACGGCAATTGGCTCGCGGGCAAAGCTCTGTCGGAGCGTTTGGCCTCACAATTCGGGGCCTCGTTGAGCCGACACGATCGCGTGGCCGACTTGTTTCGTCCGGAACCAGGGGCTCACCTCGGGCTCTGGCACGCGGCATCGCTGTGGCGGGACGGACCACCGGCATTCAAGGCGTATTTCGACAGCCAAGCCCAAGGATGCTGGAAAGCGCCCGCGATCATGAAGGAGGCGCTGGATCGGCTCGGTTTTACCCGAGTGTGGCCCGCGGTCATGCGCATGGGTCAGCGAGGTCTCGAGCTCGACGAGCTGAGGTTCCTGGCCGTGGATCTGGCGAATTCCGCAGACGCCCGTGTGAAGGTGTATTGGCGTCACCATTGGTCCAGCGCTGCGGAGCTGGCCGAGCTCGTTGGTACACATGGGCCTACCAAGTCTGAGCTAATCGAATTCTGCCGCGCGATCACTGGCTCGGAGGGACCATACGAGCATCGACCGCTTTTCACTTGCACGACGTTCGTCGATCCACGGGCGCCGGAACCATACGCCACCACGCTCTACATACCCATCGTGGCGTACGCAACGAACGACACCATATCGGTCGACCGTATCAGTCACTATTTGGGAGCCGCGGGCCTCGATCCAGACGGTTATCGGGCAACCGTCGGACATTATGCCCAGCGGTCGCTGGATGCCTCATGTTCGCTCCACAGCTACGTTTCGCTGCAGCGGCGTAAAGGTCGAGCTCATGTCACGGTGTACTTTTCTCCTGAGGCGCACTGCGTCGAGTCCGCGAAACCTATGCTCGATTCCGTATCGTCGCCGTGCCGACGTGATGATGCCGAAGAGCTGGTTCGGCGCCACGAACACGACATCGTCCTTGCACACCATCCATTTTTTTCCCGGCTCGGGTGCGAACCAGTCAACCTTGGGCATTTATGGTTGATCTGTGCGAATTTCTGGGAGGCAATCGTCCACGACTTTCCCGCCCGCTTGGCTCACGTGGTCGCGCGCATCGACGACGACCGTATCCGTTGCATACTGGCCAAGCAGCTCAACGATGAGTTGGGCGAGGGTGACTTTTCCAAAGCGCACAAGCCGATGTTTCGCCGGCTTTTGTCTGCGCTCGAGCCATACCGCCTGACGGGCGACACCGGCCGGTTACTGGAGCCGGGAATCGCGCTCAGTCGTGCCCTGAACGTGCATATATTCAGTAACAATGTCTACCAGGCAGTCGGGGCATTGATGCTGATCGAGATCTACGGAAAGCAGGTGGACGTGCGCTTGGGCGCGGAGTTCCGTCGACAGCATCAGCTCGACTCGGAAGACCTCACGTGGTTGCACCTCCACGAGACGTTGGAGGTCGATCACGCCGACGACTCGCTCGCGCTTGCACGTATGCTTCCCCTTCCGGGCGACGGGTCGGATTCCGACGCGAAACTAGAAGCGGTCTGGGCTGGCGTGGATGGCGTGGCGCAGGCCTCATTCGCATACTTCAACGCACTCTACGCCACATGTTACGCATGAACGGCGACCATACCGACACGTTGCTGGCCTACCGGCAGCAGTTTCCAATTCTGGCGGAGCGCACCTACTTGGCTTCGCAATGTGTGGGCCCGTTTCCCAGAGCAGCCCACGCCGATATCGAGGACTACCTGCGCACCCGACATCTTCACAATCGTGCTCTCGGCGAGTGGTTCACCCGCATCGGGGAGTGCGCTCGATTGATCGAACGGCTCCTGGATGCGCCCGCTGGTTCGATCGCCCTACGCGACAACGCCACTGCCAGTCAGGCCGCAGTATTGGCGAGTGTCTCACCGTTCCCGGCCAAGAATCGGATCGTCGTGACGGAGCTCGATTTCCACTCGTCACTGCATCTGTACAGCGCGCAGCGTCGGCGTGGTTTTGATCTTCACGTCGTTCGATCACGTGATGGCATGCGTATTCACGCCGATGACGTGGTCGCAGCGATCGACGATCGTACGGCCTTTGTGAGTGTATCGCTGGTATCTCGTTACAACGCAATGCTCGATATCGTTCCGGTGATCACGCGCGCGCGCGAGGTGGGTGCGATCGTCGTGGTCGATGCCTACCAGGCTGTCGGTGTGGTCCCTCTCGATGTCACCAACCTCCAAGTCGACGTGCTCGTCGCTGGTACACACAAGTGGCTCTCGGGTGAAACCGGCTTGGCGTTTCTTTATGTGCGACCCGAGCTGGCAGAACGGTTGAATCCGGTTTATCCCGGCTGGTTCGGTCATCAAGATCTCGATGGTTTCGTTCACGTGCACGCGTTCGACGACGTTTACCGCCCGATGCCAGGAGCACGACGTTTCCAGCAGGGTACTCCGTCGATGCTGTCCATCTATGGTTCTCTCGCGGGACTTCGCTTCGTGCTGGCCGCAGGCGTCGAACGCATCCGTCAGCGCAATGTCGAGCTGACCGAATGCCTGATGCAGGGAGCTGCCGATCTCGGCTTGGACGTGATGACTCCGCGAGCGAGCGAACAACGTGCCGGGGGAATGTGTGTGAAGGTGCCCAATCCCGAACAGGTCGTGAATCGCTTGGCCATGCTCGGGATCGATGTCGATCAGCGACGGAACACGGTGATCCGTGTGGCCCCACACGCGTGCACGACCAACGATGAGTGTGATCACTTTCTCCACGAGTTGGCCCGCGTGCTCGACGAAGCCTGACAACGTTCACCCACACTTCGAGGAGGTCACAGTGCATTCGAGATTCAAGCATTGGCACATCGTACTTGCAGCCGCGCTCGCACCATCGATCGTTTGGGCTAGTCCAGTCGGCCTGAGCATCCGAATCCAAGATGGTACCTCCGGTACGGTGGAGCTGATCGGAAACGACTGGCGTTTCGTGGAGGAGCTCGACATCACGGCGGGCAGTGCCACGGCCACGGACCAGGGAATTGGGCCCGTGATCACGGCTGGCGACTTGGCCGAGCTGGACTGGACCGGCGTGCAGCTGGTCGACCAAGAATGGCGACCCGATGGTACCGGTACCTTCACGCGTCAGCGTTTCTATCGTGGGGCCGCTTGGATGGAGCAACCGAGCTTCTTTCTCGTGTTTCAAATCGACGAAAACGGCCGGTACTTGCCCGAGGTGCCCTTCGTATTTTATGCGGGCTCGGACGATCGATGGTCCGGGCTGGATGGGGGATTCATCCGTCGGTTCGCTGCAAGACAGATCACCACAGGATGCGTTGCGGTCGACGATTGCAGCACTGCGACAGGATACATGGCCCAGGGCTTGGTTCAGGTCCGAGAGCCGCAGCACGCGATCCTCGGTGCTCGGAGAATCTCCCAAAGGACCGCAAAGTTACGAATCCTGTGGACGGCGGACCCGACCCATGTGCGTGACGTGCCCATCGATCATGTCGACGAGGACGAAGCCATGTTTGGTTACGGCTTCGAGGCGAACATCGAGACTGCGACCGCGCCTCAAAACGGCATGTACTACACGCCCGGTGAGGCGATCACCTTCGAGCTCAGTTTCACGGACGGCGACGGAAACCCGCTGGACGACGACGGAGTGTTTCCCACGTACGCCGACTTTATGAATGGCGGGACCGAAAGTGGGCTGCGCTACCTCGACATCATGCTCAATCCCACACTTTACTATGCGCTCAAACACCGCGAGGGCAACATGCTGCTCGCCATGGGCGGACCGACCGATGCGTTGCGCGCGATCGACTACACGGTTCCTCTCACCGATTTTTTTCTGCCGCAAATCCAGACCGCGTTCTCGACCGAGCATGGCTTCAGTGCGGTGGCGACCGGGATCCCTCCATTCGGAATCATCTTCGGCGGGCTCTCCGATGCGAACCTGTGGAATGTGCCGATCTCGAACGAAGTGACACTCACCGTGCCCAATGATGCGCTTCCCGGGACCTATGTGGTCGCTCTCAAGGCGCGCCGTGAGTATGCAGGAGAGGCGATCAATAGCGGCGACGTCACGCGCATCCAGGTCGGTACCACCGAGCGCACCCAGTGGGAACCGACCACGGACGGCTGCCAGACCTGTCATGCGGGGCCCGCTGCTGTGGGCAATATCCTGCACGGGATCGGCGACCGCGAATCTTGTCTCGCTGGGTGCCATGTGTCGTTGGAGATCGAGCCCGACACCGCGCTCGACTATCGAGCCCATTTCGTGCACACGCGGTCGTCTCGCTATCCAGGCGATCCCGACGACTGTTCGACGTGCCACATCGAGCAGCCTGACGGCATCCCTCGTGGATACCCCGGCTTCGTATACCCGTTTTAGGGTTCGTGCGACCACAATGCAAGCGACCCTACGAGATGATCGATGTTGGCAATCACATGGGCAAACCTTCGGCATGCAGCATTTTGTTGCATTCCTGATACGCCAGATTGTCCGATAGAGCTAGCAAAGCTAGCAGGCGGTCCGCCACGCGGGGCGGACATATCCACACCCCAATGCCCTGTGAATCAGACTCACGTGTCGTGACACGCGGAGGAACACTGAATGACCAAGGAGCTTGAAGCACGCATCGAAGAACTCATGGCGGACAACCGACGCCTGTCTGCTGAGCTCGAGGCGGCAAAGCGCATGGGCAGTCGTGCACTGGCGAGCTACCAGCAACGCGCGCTGCAGATGGAAATCATCCGCCAGCAAAACGAGGACCTCGACCGACTGGCGGGTGATCTGGCAAGGGCCAAACGGGTCGAGGAAGAGCGTGCCCGCGAGGTCCTGGAAGCCGCGCGCCTGAAGAGTGAATTCTTGGCCAACTTTTCGCACGAGATCCGCACACCGCTCAACGGTATCATCGGCTATTGCGATTTGGTCGTTCGCGAAGAAGGATCGCGGCTCACTCCCCACGGTCGACGCGACCTGAATGTAATCAAGGCCAACGCCAAGACGCTGATGTCGCTGATCAACGACATCCTCGATCTGTCGAAGATCGAGGCAGGTCGTGTCGATGTAATCAAGGAACGGGTCGACGTGGAGGCCCTGTTCAGCGAGTGCGCGTCGACAGTGCGAGAAATGTTGAAGGGCAAAGAAGTCACATTGACGATCAATATCGCGGAAAACGCCCGCTACGCGTTCACGGACGCGCTCAAATTGCGGCAAATCACACTCAATTTGCTGTCCAACGCCGTCAAGTTCACGAACACGGGCGAGATCGTACTGGAGGCGACCGCCGATGCGGAGAACCTGTTTGTATCCGTCGAGGACACCGGGACTGGCATTCCGCCGGATCAACTACCATTTATCTTCGATAAGTTTCGCCAGGTCGACGGGACCAGCACGCGTCGCGTGGGAGGAACCGGTCTCGGGCTGGCTATCGTTCGTGAGCTCGCACGGGTGCTGGGTGGGACGGCCCAAGTGACCAGCATCATGGGCCGAGGTTCGCGATTCTTCGTGACCATTGCTTCACCGGCCGACAAAGCCAGGATCCGTGCACCGGAGCCCGAACGGAACCACCCAGAGGTGGAGGCAGCCCATAAGGGAGCCAAAGTTTTGGTCGTGGACGACGATCCGCTGGTTCAGCAACTCCTCAGAGGACAGCTGGAGCAGGAGGGGTTCGAAGTCGTGATGGCCCCCGATGGCATAACCGCGCTGCGGTTGATCCGGGATCACCGTCCAGCGACAGTGATTCTGGATGTCCATCTTCCGCGGCTCGACGGCTGGGGAGTACTTACGGAGGCCAAGTCGGATCCAGCGTTGGCGGAGATTCCGATCATCATTTTGTCGGTGGAGGAACAACGCGCCAAAGGCTTTTCGTTGGGGGCTTGTGAATATCTCGTCAAACCAGTGGAGCCGGAGCAGCTCGTCAGTGTGGTCCGGCGAGCCATGACGCCGGGGACATCCGGCGAGGTCCTCATCGTTGACGATGACAAGGCCACGCGAGAGCTGGTGGCTCGTCATCTGCATAAAATTGGCTTTTCCACCACCGAAGCTTCGAATGGAGAAGAGGCACTACTACGCGCACGCCTCACCTCGCCCGCCTTGATCATTCTCGATCTGATCATGCCCACGATGGATGGCATCGAAGTACTGCGTCGGCTTCGTGCCGATGGTTCGATCGTTCCTGTCGTCGTATTGACTGGAAAGGATCTGGATACAACCGACATGCAGATCTTGAGAGAAGGGCTGGCCCGGGTCGTCAGCAAGGGCGGCCAAGCCATCGATCTCGTGGTAGGAGAAGCCAAACGTTTGGCTGTGCAACAGCGTGTGATTCAGTCCGGTCGTATTCCTCGCGTGTTATACGTCGAGGATTCTGCACAAAATCGCGACATCGTTCGTCGTTATCTCCAGGATATGTTCGATGTCATCGAGGCCGAAGACGGCGAGCATGGTTTGCACCGCGCCGGCAAAGACTCGCCTGACATCATTCTCATGGATCTGTCATTGCCTCGAGTCGATGGTTGGGAGACGACACGCCGGATCAAGGCCGATCCCAAACTGGAACGCATTCCCATCATCGCGCTGACCGCCCACGCTAGGCAAGAGGACCAAGAGAGGGCACGCAGTGCCGGTTGTATCGACTACCTCACGAAACCGGTTGAACGTGAAACGCTGGTCACGACCATTCTGCGTCATCTAAAAGGAGAGACCGCGAATGTCTGATCCGCTGCGCGTCCTGCTGGTGGACGATGACGAGCTGCATCTGTCCATGCTCGAGCGTTCTCTGCGGTTGGACGGATTCGTCGTGGAGACGGCGTCGGTAGCCATCGGCGTTAGCAACATCGTGCGACGTTTTGTTCCCGACGTGGTGCTGCTCGACGTGAATATTCCAGCGCTGTCCGGCGATCGGCTGCTGGAGATCGTTCGACGGTATGCGCCGACGAACACCAAATTGTTGCTGTTTTCGGCATGCGACGAAGACGAGCTCAGTCGACGAGCTCTGGCAGTAAGTGCCGATGGTTGGATATCCAAGAGCAAGGTCGGTTCCGAGCTGGCCGCGCAACTTCGGCAGATATGCAGCTCGTGAGTTGCTCATTTGCGGGGTGGATAGCGGCGGAGCATGCGCTGGAGGGATTGGCGATGTTTGCCTAGCCTTCGGGCGGTTTCGGAGATATTTCCGTTGCAGTAGGCGAGCACGCGCTGAATGTAGTCCCACTGCACACGATCGAGTGTCGGCAGCTCGGGTGTCTTTGTCGGCACACCGTTCGTTTTTGCAGGCTTGAGTGCTGCCACCAGCTCGTCGGGTTCGACGGGCTTGAGTAGGTAATCGGCGGCACCGAGTCGCATCGCTTCTACGGCTGTGGCGATTGACCCAAAGCCCGTGACCAAAATTACTCGCGAGTGGGGAGCGACCTTTTTGACGTGGCGAATGAGGTCGAGACCATGGCCGTCCGGCAGCACGAGATCGATCACAGCGAAGTCGGGTGCGATTTCGCTCGCAATATTCACTCCCTCTGCGTAGCTGTACGCGCGATGGACTTCGAATCCTTCCAGATTCAGCCAACGATCGATCCACCCCATGCCGCGCGAGTCGTCATCGACAACCAAGACTCTCCCGACTTGAACGCTCATCGTTCAACGAGTGAAGCGAACGCTCGCTCTAGGGTCAAGACCCGACACCAAAAACCGAAGCGATTCCCATGAGTAAGATCGCGATCGCGATCACGATCGCGATCACGATCGCGATCACGATCGCGATCGAAATGAACTGACGCCGGGACGACGAGCAGAGCTCGATGCGCAGACGGGGACCGTGATTGGCCGCCACACATGTCGGAGCACGCACCAGAACGTCACACTCGAGTTACGTCAGCATGCGACGAAGCAACGCTGCGGCAGCATCCACCCACCCGGGATCCGCATTGAGCGACGGCACGAGCCGAAGCGTTTGGCCCCCGGCTGCACGAAATGCCTCCGCCGCGCGCAGTTCAATCTCCTCGAGGGTCTCGAGACAGTCGGCCACGAATGCTGGACAAAACACCGCTACGCGCGCGACGCCCCGCTTCGCCAGCTCCACGATGACTTCGTCGGTATATGGACGGATCCATGGGGTGCGTCCGAGCCGTGACTGGAAACACACGCTCCAGCGCTCCGGCGCAAGCCCAAGACGGCTTGCGAGCAAGCGCGCGGTCGCAAAACATTGTGCGCGATAGCAATTGCGGTTGACCTCACCGATCGTGTCGCAACAACTCGTGGAAGCGAAGCAGTGCATCCGCGAGTCGTCGCTCTTTCGGATATGTCGCTCGGGTAAACCATGAAAGCTCAGGAGCACGTGCTCTGGTGAGAGCTCGTCCAGCACCGGGCGACCCACACGGGCAAATGCATCGATGAAGCCCGCAAACTGCCAAAATGGTGGTACCACCTGCAGAAACGGCGTATTCCAAACCCGTGCTACCTTGCGGTAGACCGCCTCCACCGTTGACCCAGTGGAGCTGGACGCGTATTGCGGGTAGAGCGGAAATACGATTACGGCATCACAGCCGCGTGCTCGCAAGGCTGCGAGCCCACTGGTGAGTGACGGGTTGCCGTAGCGCATTGCGAGCTCCACCGGCACGTCGGGCAAGCGTGTACGCAACGCCGTCGTAAATGCTTGGCTTTCGAGCAAGAGCGGTGAACCGTTGGGCCGAAAGATCTTGGCGTAAGCTCGCGCGGCCTGTTGCGGTCGTGTGCGTAGAATCACGCAGTGAAGCAACATCCAACGAGCCAGCGCCGGGATGTCCAACACGCGGGGATCGGACAGAAACTCCGCTAGGTAGCGGCGTACAGCTTTCGGCGTAGGTGCATCCGGAGTGCCAAGATTGACCAAGAGCACGCCGGTTCTCGCTGCGTGTGAGTCCATGTTGCTGGTCCTCGGTTCGAGCGGTGCTCTCGATTCCGTCGGAACAGCCTAGCAGGCCATCGTGCATGTCCGCACTCCGACAACACTGCCGTGGCTGCGGAGCTACGAGTCGGCACAAAAGCTCGAAACCGGGCCGGGAGGCTTGCGTGTGTTGGCACGATTGGATGTTGTCCGCGAAGGTAGGCGATCGCGACGTGGCGTGCGCTCGTCACTCCATCGCCAGGGACGAGGTCGCCGGGACACCGACAGCAAGACACCGGCCGCGAGCATGCTGGTCAGCAGTGACGATCCACCGTAGCTGAGAAACGGAAGCGTGATGCCTTTGGCAGGAACGATCTCGAGTACCACGGCGACGTTGACGATGGTTTGAAGGCCGAACAACGTGCTGAGGCCGCTGGCGAGGTAGGTGCCGAAGCGATCGGGAGCATTGCGAGCGATGACGAGCCCGCGCCACACCAGCAGTGAAAACAGCACAATTACAGCAGCGATGCCTACCAGGCCCAGCTCTTCGCCTATGGCCGCGAGCACGAAATCGGTGTGATTCTCGGGAAGATGACCGAGCTTCTGTCGACCGTTGCCCAACCCCAGACCGAACCATCCTCCAGAGCCAATTGCGATTAGGCTCTGCTGTACCTGGTAGCCATCGCTCGACATGAATTCTTCGAGGCGCGCGCGGCGAAACTCCACACCGACGATCTGATACCAGACGATCGGAGCCGCGATCATGATTGCGGCCGCAACATAAGTCAGTCGCGTACCTGCCACGAACAGCATCGTCAGCGTCAGACCACCCATGAGAATCGTCGTACCGAGATCCCGTTCGAGCAGCACGAGCAGCATCGTGAGCGATGCCGCAATCGTCACCGGTAGGAACCCTGTGGTAAATGTACGCACACGTTCACCCTGGCGGGCCAGGGTGGCCGCGAGAAACATCGTCAGCGCTAGCTTCGCGGGCTCACTCGGCTGAAGGCTGATCGGACCGAGGCGAATCCATCGTCGCGCACCGTTGATGTCCTGGCCTATGAACAACACCAGCACCAGTGCACACATCGCCAGGAGCATGAGCTTTGGCGCGAAACGTCTCAGCACTCGATAGTCGATGCGGCTGGTAAGTAGGAGCGTGAGGAGGCCGAGCGCGAGAAAGCTGCCTTGTCGCAGCAAAAAATATTCCCAACTTCCGTGCTGCGTCTTTCCAAGCCAAGCGCCCGCACTGTAGACGATGACGAGTCCGAGGCCTGTCAAGCAGCATGCGCCCGAGAACAGCCATGGATCCATCGCTACCGGTCCCGTGCTCGGGGATGACGAGGCAGGCGACTCGAGATGGGGACTGGCAGGTCCCGAAACCGGGAGGGAAGACTCCACGCCGCCAAGCAACCACGCCCGAGGTCGAAGCGCCAGAAACCGGCCGATGCGAGCGCCCGGGCGCTTCCGAACTCAAGTCGAGAAACGGGCGTGCCCTTCACGGTTTCTGCACTGCTGCTGCGGCGGCGGCCAGGTCCGATACGAACGCTTCGAATGCAGCGGCTCGTTCGGCGCCATCGGGGATGCGCAAGATCGAAGACGGGTGCACCGTGGCGAGCAGCCAAGGCGCCCAGGGGCTTCGCAAGAGCTCGCCACGTCGCTGGCTCACACGAAACGAAGCACCCAACAACGCTCGAGCCGCGGTGGCGCCCAGACAGACGATGATCGATGGGCGCACTGCCGCGAGCTCGGCTTCGAGCCAAGGACGACACGCGCGAATTTCTCCTGCGCGTGGCTTGTCGTGTAATCGGCGTTTGGCGCCAGCACGCCAGCGGAAATGTTTCACTGCGTTCGTGAGATATACGTGCTCCCGCGATAAGCCGGATCGAGCGAGGGCTTGGTCCAGCAGCCTACCGGCAGGGCCCACGAACGGACGACCCTCGAGGTCTTCTCGGTCTCCCGGTTGCTCGCCGACCAGCATCACACGCGCATCAGGCGGTCCCTCTCCAAACACAGTCTGAGTGGCACGTAGATAGAGCGGACACCCTTCGCAGTGTGCTGCACTTCGTCGCAGGCTCGCTACGCTTTTGACCTCCGGAAGGAACGCGGCGGCCGTCGGATAGCTATCCAACGGCTGCGGGTCCCGAGCCTCGGGCGGCTGGTGTCGTTTCGTCGTGCGTTTCTTCGGTGCTCGAGGTGCGGACACCATCGAGTTACGGCTTGACGTTGGCGCCGCCTTTGGCCTTGACGCCGAGCTTTGCTTTGGCGGGTTTGGCCGTGAGCGCACCCTTGGTCTTGAACTCGGTGCGTCGGTTCTTGGAGCGACCTTCGGTGGTGTCGTTGTCGGCGATGGGCTCGTCGGGTCCAGCCCCGCGCGTGGTGATACGGTCTTGTTCGATGCCCTTGTCGACGAGGAACTTCTTGACGGCGTCCGCTCTGGCCGCCGACAGCTCGACGTTGTGATCACGCGGGCCTGTGTTGTCGGTATGCCCCGCGATGTCCACCTTGAGCTCGGGATGCTCCTTTAGCACCTTCACGGCCGCGTTCAGGATCTTGCGTGAGCTTGGACGGATCGTGGCCTTGTCGACATCGAAGGTAATGCCCTCGATGACACCCGTGAACGGCTGGATCTGCTTGGGGATCTCGTCCGGGCACCCATCCTCGTCCTCGTAGTGGTTCTTGACCTCGGGCTCTTGGGGACATTTGTCCTGCGGGTCGCGAATGCCATCACCGTCGCTATCGGGTGGGCAACCGTCGGGCTTGACTCCCGGTTCCTGTGGGCACTTGTCGTCGCGGTCGTACACGCCGTCTTTGTCGGAATCGAGCGGACATCCATCGGGCGCGACGCCCGGGTCGTCGGGACATTTGTCGACGTCGTCCGTGAAGCCGTCTTTGTCGCGATCGGGCACAGGGCACCCATCGGGCGCGACCCCGGGCTCATCGGGACATTTGTCGTCGATGTCGAGAAATCCATCTTTGTCACGATCTGCGGGCGGACAGCCGTCAGGGGCGATGCCCGGCGTGGTTGGACAGGCATCGACATCGTCCATGAAACCGTCCCCGTCGCTGTCTTTGGGTCCCTTGGGGGCACAGCGTCCGAGCACGAATGACACACCCGCAAGCACCTCGAAATGGCTTGCGAAGCCTTCGACGCGGCGCGCCGAAAACAGCTGACGGAAGTCGACGCGAACTGCCAGCCAGTCCTTCGGATAATACTTGAGGCCTGCTCCCCAGTGGAAAGCGCGGTCGACATCGGTTCCGAGCGCGGAGTTTTTGGAAGCCACACCCATGATGCCGCCGCCACCCAATACGAACGGCACGATGCGCCAAAGAGGAAGCTGTGCGATGCCGTGCAGCCGACTGTGGAACACGCTCACGTAGTCGTCTTCACGCGTTTTGGTGGGCGCCATGCCGCCTTCGAGTTCGGCGCCGAGGAAGTTGAGCGGCATGTAAGCGGCGCGCAGGCCAAACGTGAATGCTGCCCGCTGAAATGGCGAATGCGACGCAAACGACTCTTCGTAGAGCTCGTGAGCCACCGCCGGGATGAACACACCAATGTAGGGACCGACTTCGACGGTATTGTGTTGCAGCTTCAAGCGAAAATCGCCGTGCTTGCTGCTCCATTTGCCGCGCTTGGAGGCTCCAGACGAGTCCACGGAAACGCTGCCGGACGCGTCCGTGGGAGCGCCCGTGGACGTGCTCGTCGGTTCGGCGAGCGAGAGGAGAAAGACAGACGCGTGTAACGTGTTCATGCTGGTCCTCCTCTCCTCAGCTTCGTTTGCCCCGACAGTGGCCTGCACTGGCGGTGGCGGAAGTGTGTTTTCGTCCCGGTAAGCCCAGGCACCGGCCAATCACGAACCCGAGTCCGACGAGGATCTCGAAATGACTCGCTGCACCTCCATCGCCGACGCGTGGGCCGACGAGATGACGCGCGTCGAGGCGCACGTTCAGCCACGGAAGCGCGTAGGCCTTGACGCCAAGGCCCCAATGGAAAGCCCCATCGACATCGGTGCCGAGCAATCTGTCTCGTGATACCACACCGAGCAGACCGCCTCCGGCCAGTACGAACGGTGCAAAGCGATAGGGGAGCTGTGCAAGTAGGTGCCAGCGCATGTGGAAGATGGGCGCGTCCTCGCCAGTTTCGCTTTTGGAGGGTGCGAAGCCTTGTTCCATCTCCACGCCCAGAAACCGAAGCGGCATATAACCGATGCGAAGGCCAGTAATGAACGCAGCAGGCTTGAACCTGTGCTGCACGACCGTGGCTTCTTCGTACAGCTCATGGTTCTTCGATGGCAGGAGCACGCCGCCGTAGATCCCGAGCTCGACGGTGTTGCCCATGGGGGCGGGAGCGTTCGGTTCGCCACGATCGAGCCATTTTCCGCTCATGCGGCCGGACGCTCGCGACGAGCTGCCGCTCGTTCCTACCGCGGCCTCGCCTTTGCCAGGGGCTCCTCGAGCGTGGAGCGGCGCCGTCAAGACGGCGATCGCGAGTGCCAGCGCTCTCCTCGTTGTTCGCATGGGGTCTCTCCGGAGATGGGCCGAGATCGAGATCTCGGACGGTGAACGGTCGGCGTCGGAAGGTCGAGCTTGCTCTGGTTGCTTCGCGAGCATACCCGAGAATCGGTACGCTTTGGATCAACCGAACATCACGATATGTGATCGTGCGTACAAAACTGTCACCGCAGAGCCAAAACAGCGTCCGCGAATGCCTGTCCACGGTGGGCATAGCTCGTAAACCAGTCATGGCTCCCACACGCCGGCGAGAGTACGATGGCGTCTCCGGGGCGTGCGAGTGCTCGCGCGACGACGACGGCTTGTTCCATGCTGCTTGCGATGTTCGTAGGCACGACATCTTGGGTCAGCGCGGCGAATTGATGGGCGGATTCCCCGATGGCCACCAAGCCCCGGCCTTGTGCACGAAGCAGCTCGCGAAGTGGGGAAATGTCGTCCCCTTTGGCACGGCCACCCGCGATCAGTACGAACGGTCGCTCGAACCCGTCGAGGCTCGCCAGCACAGACGCGACGTTGGTGGCCTTGGAGTCGTCGAAGTACGCCACGTTGTCGAGCTCACGCACGAACACCATGCGGTGAGGGAGGCCCGAAAAACCACGCAGGCCGGTGAGGCAAGCGTCCCTGGTAATGCCGAGGTGGCGTGCTGCCGCCAATGCAAACAGGGCGTTTTTTGCGTTGTGCCGACCTGCCAAACGAACGGCGGCCCGTGGAAACGTTTCGGTCGCGACCCGGAGCTGTCGTCCATCGTCCTCGATGCGCAGTGTGTCGCTGCCGACCGCAATGCATCTCGTGCTCGGGTCGGATGGACGCATGTGTTTGGCGTAGGCATCTTCGGCATCGACCAGGGCAAGGCCTCCGGGGCCCAGGCCTGTGAACACCCGTGCTTTGGTGGTGGCGTACACGTCCATCGAAGGGTAGCGGTCGAGGTGATCGGGTGTGACGTTCAAGACCATGGCCACGTCGACGGGAACGGGAGGTATGGTCTCGAGCTGGAAACTGGAGCATTCGAGCACGAGCGCGTCCGGCCAGGGCTTGGCACCGATCTCCACGTCGTGGAGCAACCCGCACAGGGGTTCGCCCAAGTTGCTACCCGCGAACGCATCCATGCTGCCCGCACGCAGGAGCTCGGCGGTCAGAGCAGTCACCGTGCTCTTGCCGTTCGTGCCCGTCACGAGCACGGTCGGTACCACGCGCCAGGGCACGTTCCCGTGCACCCGAGCATGGATCAGCGCCAACGCCAAGCCGAGCTCACCTACTACGACCGGCGCAGGTGATACGGATCGTACGGCGGTATCCCAGCGTGCGGGGGGAACTCCCGGGCTGACGACGACGAGCTCCACACCTTCGATCGCATCGTGGGGAATCGCGTCTCGACCCAGCCAGGGTGCGACACCCTCGGGTAGGTCGGAAACATCGTCTCGGCGATCCCACCCGCGCACCTCGATGCCCAAACGCAGCAGCAGTCGTGCGGCCGCCAGGCCACTTTGCCCCAGTCCCACCACCAGGGCGGTTTGCCAACGTGCTGGGCCGAGCTCGTCGCTCATCGCATCTTGAGTGTCGCGAGCGCCACCAGGGCGAGCATGAAGCTGATGATCCAAAATCTCACGATTACCTTGGGTTCAGCCCAGCCCTTGAGCTCGAAATGATGGTGAATGGGTGCCATCTTGAACACGCGTTTGCCAGTCAGCTTGAAGCTCGCAACCTGCACCATCACGCTCACCGCCTCCAGTACGAAGATCCCGCCGACAATCAACAACGTCAATTCGTTCTTCGACGCGATTGCGAGGAAACCGAGCCCAGCGCCCAGCGGAAGCGATCCCACGTCGCCCATGAACACGCTTGCCGGATAGGTGTTGTACCAGAGAAAGCCGATCCCAGCTCCGCACATGGCTCCGCAATAGATGGCCAGCTCACCAACGTGCGGAATGTGGGGGATGTTGAGATAGCGAGCGATGTCGAACCCGGCGATCAGCGTTCCAGCGGCGTAGGTGAGCACGAGGAATGTTCCGGCGGCGATGATCACGGGGCCGATCGCCAGGCCGTCGAGACCGTCTGTCAGGTTGACGGCATTGGAAATGAACACGACGACCACTGCCGCAAATGCGATGTACGCCATCGGAGGCAATGTCAGCTCGTAGCGATAAAAATCCAGGAACGGTAGCGCCAATCGGTAACGAATGTTCTCGGGCATCATCCCAGATTGATAGAGATAATAGGCACCCATACCCGCGACCCCGAACTGCAACAACAGCTTGAGCCTGGCGGACAAGCCGCCGGAATGCTTACGGCGAACCTTGAGAAGGTCGTCAATGAAACCGATCACACCGAAGCTGGCGGTGGTGAGACAGGTGACCAACACGAACGGATTGCGCATGTCCGACCACAACAACGTCGGGATGATCAGCGTGAACAGAATGAGACTGCCACCCATGGTAGGCGTGCCGCGCTTCGAAAAGTGGCTTTGAGGGCCGTCATCGCGCACCACTTGGCCGAGCTGGATGCGTTGCAACGTTCGGATGAACCATGGATGTAGCAACAACGACAACAACAACGCCGTGAGCGTCGCCGCGAGAATGCGCGTAGACGTGTAACGCAGCACGTTCAGCCATGACAGCCAGTCCACGACGTCGTGCAGCGGGTAGAGCAGATGGTAGAGCACTAGTGCAGCCAATCACGCCAGATCTCCGGCACCTGATCGAATCCGAGCTGCAGCGTGCGCGGCGAGATCCAGTTGGGTCGACATGGCGAGCTTTGCAGACGTAGTCCAGCTTGTTCGGGCGTGCGACCACCTTTGCGACGATTGCAATGTACGCAGGCGGTCACGATGTTGGCCCAGGTCGTTCGACCACCGAGCGCACGTGGAACCACATGATCCATGGTGAGCTCGCGTGGCGCGAATGCGATCAGGCAATATTGACAGCGGTAGCCATCGCGCACGTATACGTTCTGGCGTGAAAAGCGCACATGCTGTGCGCCGGTACGTACGTGTTTGAGAAGGCGAACGACTGCAGGCACTGGAAACACACGGCTCACGGTCCGCACTTCTCGAGAGTGGCTGCTGACCACTTCGACCTTTCCCAGAAAGCTCAAGCAAAGCGCTCGCTGCCACGAGATGAGCTTCACGGGCTGGAAGCCTTGGTCGAGTAAGAGCGTATGGTGCAGCGACATTCGGGTCGAAAAGGCCCGGCGCCTGGGCGGACGAGTGTCAGGTCACGGTAGCACGATTTCGTTCGGCCGGTTTCTCCACACGATCGCTTCGTGCTGCTAGAAGTGAATCGTGCGCTGGACCCCGGAAGAATTGGCCTATGCCTGCCAAGGCAAGTTAGTCCGGCGCAGCGACCGCGCGATCGCGACTGCGTTCATCGACTCGCGCACTCCAGTCGCCGGTGCGTTGTTCGTGCCGATCGTCGCTCGACGAGATGGCCACGCGTTTTGTAACGACGCGATTCAGAATGGAGCCACGGCCGTGCTCGTGCAACGTGGTCACGAGATACCAAAAGGGGACGTCACAGTCGTCGAAGTCGCGGATACCGGCAAGGCACTGTGGGAGCTCGCACGCGATGCCAGGTCACGTCAGCCCCGCTACGGGGGACAGCAGGGTCCCGTTGTCGCGATCACGGGAAGCAATGGGAAAACGACCACACGCGCCATGGTGGAGGCCGTGGTGGCCACCGCGTACCACCCCGTGTTGGCGACGTCCGGCAACTTCAATACCTGGCTCGGCGTACCGCTGACGCTGCTTGGGGAGCCACATGCGTCGGAGGCGATGGTCGTCGAGCTCGGGATGAGTGCGCCCGGAGAGAACGATGCGCTCGCAGGTCTCGTGCGACCGACGATCGGCATCATCACGAGCGTCGCGCCCGAGCACCTCGAGTTCATGGGTAGTCTGGATGCCGTGGTTCGAGCCGAAGCCGAGCTCGTTCGGCACATTCCCGCAGGCGGTGCATTGGTGCTGCCCGGTGACGAACCATTGCTGCTCGAACAAGTCCCGGCCGAATACCAGCCCAAAGTGCTGCATTTCGCGGCGGGGGAGCACGCCTTGGTGGAAGTAAGGTCGGTCGAAGTCGGTGTGCATACCAACGCTCGCTTCCATGTGCGCGGCCACGGCGACGTTGAGATCCGCTTGCATACATTCGGAGCTCACAATGCCCGCAATGCCGCTGCGGCGCTATGTGTGGGCCTGCATCTCGGGCTCGAGCTTCCTGCCATGGTCGCTGCACTCGAAGCCGTCGCGCCGGTGGGGAACCGTGGCCGAGTGCTGAAATGGCGCGACCACTTGCTCATCGCCGACTGCTACAACGCCAACCCCGGGTCGATGGAATCTGCACTACGCAGCTTTGCGACATTGCGACCACGTTGCTCGGGACCGCTGGTTGCCGTGCTCGGCGACATGCTGGAGCTGGGGCCGACCGAAGACGAGCTCCATGCTGCCGTGGGGACGTTGGTGGCCGAGCTCGGCTTGGATTTCGTGGTGGCATTCGGGCCACGCTCGCGCCATCTGGCCGAGGCCGCTCGATCGGGCGGGATCCAGGCGACTCACGTGCTCGACGACGTGAACGAGGTGGTCGCTCTGGTGCGGCGGCGCCTCGAGCACGCAGCGTCCGGCGCCGTGCTGTGCAAGGCGAGCTTGGGCATGCGTTTCTCGCGTGTGGTCGAGGGGCTGCGACGCTAGCAGTCGCGACGGGGGGCCTGACCACAAAAAACTCGGGGTTGCAGCACGGTGCCAACGCGGCCAAACTGCCCATGCGAGGCGGTCTGTACAGGCGCTGCGTTCGCTCGCCCGACAACCGCCGTGGGTTTCGTCACGATCCCGTCGAGTAGAACAAGGGACCTTCCGAATGCGAAGCACACGTACGTCAAAACCTCGCTCGATTCTCGTGGTCGACGACAATCACGATCTCACGGATATGCTTGCGGTTTTGCTCCGGGCTGACGGACAAGTGGTTTATGTCGCGGACGATGGCAATGCCGCGCTCGAGTTGGCACGCCTTCACCCCATCGACGTCGTGTTCTTGGATCTTGGCATGCCCGGCATGGATGGATGCGAAACCGGACGCCGACTGCGTGCCGAGCACGGGCGGTCCCTGCTCTTGGTAGCGCTCACCGGCTACGGGCGAGACGAGGACCGAGCGCGCTCCCGCGAGGCCGGTTTCGATCACCACCTCGTCAAACCGATTTCCATCGAACTCCTACGAGATCTGCTGGACACGCCCAATCTCACGAACGCACGCTGACCTCAACGAGCTGCTCGCGCACGCAAGGCAGCTTCCGCTTCGCGTCGATCGTCGAGCTCGAGACGCTGGTTGCCCACGAGTTGGTAGTCTTCGTGACCCTTGCCTGCGATCACCACGACATCGTGCTCATTGGCCGAGTGGATCGCCAACCGAATCGCTTCGCGACGGTCGCATTCGCGTATCACTTTGGACGAAAGCTCTGGAGGCACGCCGGCAAGCATCATGTCGATGATTCGCTCGGGAGCTTCACTTCTGGGGTTGTCGGAGGTGGCGTAGAAGCGATCGGCGCCATGTGCAGCAGCGCTTCCCATGTGCGGCCTCTTGGCGGGATCGCGATCGCCACCGCATCCAAGCACGACATGGAGTGTGCCACGACAACTTGCACGTACCGCCGCCAGAACGCGCCGGACGGCGTCGGGCGTGTGTGCGTAGTCCACGAGCACCAATGGACCCGCGACTCCCGACGTCGAGACCCGTTCGAGCCTGCCGGGTGCACCACGAAACTCACGTAGGGCCGCTATCATGGCATCCTGCGGGACATCGAGAGCGAGCGCCATTGCGATCGCCACGAGCACGTTGTCGAGATTGAACGACCCGACGAGCGGGCTCTCGAACGCAAACGATCCCGCAGGCGTGTCGACATGTGCAGACATGCCATGATCACCCATGTGAACGAGGCGAGCCTGAATGTCGGCTGCGCTCGAGGTCGAGGCCGACCAGGCCGTTGCGCCGTGCTCGCGTGCCGCTGCGAGAAAACGATCGCCGTGGGGTGCGTCATCGATCAGTGCGACAGCGACACCATCGTGCCGTAGATAACGGGCAGCGAGCAGCAGCTTGGCCGAAAAATACGCTTCCATCGTCACATGGAAATCGAGGTGATCTTGCGTGAGATTGGTCAGGCCTACGCATGCGTACGAAAGTGCGTCGATGCGGCCCTGTGCCAACGCATGCGACGACACCTCCATGACGACTTCGCTACCTCCGCGTGTGAGTACGTCCGCGAAACGGGCTTGTAGATCCATCGGGAACGGCGTCGTGAGGGTGGACGCCGCGACGTGGTCCACCAGCCAATCGCCAGTGGTTCCGAGCCGTCCATGGTGTCGTCGCGCAGCCGTAAGCATGGCCGATACGAGGTGCGCGGTGGTGGTCTTGCCGTTGGTCCCCGTCACTCCGGCCAGCCGCAGTTGGCGTGCTGGCCAACCGTACAGATTCGCTGCAATACGTGCACATGCGAGCGTGGTATCTTCGACGATGACCAGTGGTTCGTCGGTGTTCGGCACACGATCGCGACGGACGATCGCCACACATGCTTGGCGGCGCATGGCCTCGTCGAGGAAGCGATGCCCATCGTGGTTTTGGCCCACGAGCGCGAGAAATGCGTTGCCGGGTCGTACCGCACGGGAATCCACGGCCACACCTCGTACCACGAGTCCTGGGTCGCATCCGCGATACGTTGCATGGAGGCCGTCGAGCAAGCACGACAGCGGCAGCTCTGGCACAGCCGGCACGGCTCCACGATAGCTGATTTGCCTATGCGGCGGTGGTCTCGCCGCCGAGCAATGTCAACACTTCACCCGTGACATAGCTGGAATCCACGTTGGACGCAAAGAATACGAACGCCGGTGCGATCTCTTCGGGCTGTGCCGGGCGCCCATAGGGTGTGCGCTCGCCAAAGTGCGAAACTTGCTCCGCGGTTCGATCGGCGATGTTGAGGGGTGTCCATACCGGTCCTGGCGCCACACAATTCACACGAATTCGTCGATTCACGAGGTTTTGTGCAAGCGATTTCGTAAACGCATGGATGGCGCCCTTCGTGGCGGCATAATCGATCAACTCCTTGCTGCCCTGCAGCCCGGTGATCGATCCGCAGTTGACGATCGCCGAGCCGGCTTTCATATGCTTCAACGCAGCTCTGGCCATGTAGAAGTACCCATAGATATTCGTACGAAACGTCTTGTCCCACTGTTCGAGCGAGATGTCCTCGATGCGTTTCTGATGGTGTTGAAAAGCGGCATTGTTCACCAGCACATCCACGCTGCCAAAGCGCTCGACGGTGCGCTCGACGAGCCCATCACAGAACTCGGGATCGGTGATATCGCCTGCCACCAGCAATGCCTCACTGCCCTCGGCTTCGATTGCCGCTCTAGTTTCGTCGGCGTCGCTTTGCTCTTCGGGCAGATGGGTGATGACGATGTTCGCGCCTTCCCTGGCGTAGAGCACCGCAACTGCGCGCCCGATACCGGAGTCCCCTCCTGTGACGATGGCGATTTTCCCGCGGAGCTTGCCGGTACCGACGTATCCCTCGGCTCGGTAACTTGGACGCGGATCGATCTCCGACTCGATCCCCGGACGCTCCTGTCGTTGTTTCGGAAATGGGGGTGTCGGAGGCGCCGGCTCGTGGCGGGTCTGTCCCATGTCTGGCAGTCTGTGCAACCTACGTACCGACACGAGCAGGCACATGCGCTGCCTGCGATCGCCCCCAGGTACAAGACGGTGGGCTCGTATACGTACGCGACGATACGTTGTTTCCTGCGGAAGCTTCCACGGTACAGGATTTGAATGCGAATAATTGATGAAGGACGGGACGGAAGCCAACATGACGGCGAAAACGATTGCGCGTGTGATGTCGCCAGGAATGCACGGGCCTGAATTCGGCAACGTGCACGAAGTGGAGCGTGATGTTTCGCTGGTTGCCGGGCTCGGCCTACTCGCGTTCGCGGTCCATCGTCTCGTGCATCGACGGTTTGGCAGTGGGGCGCTGCTCGGACTGCTCGGTGGTGATCTCATCCTTCGTGGCGTGACTGGACACTGTTACGCGTATTCATTGCTCGGCATCAATACGGCGCGGCCGAACAACGTTGGTCGCGCTCGCAGCGACGAAGTTTCGAGCATACCCCTTCGCCAGGGTGTCAACTTGGAAGCGAGCATCGTCGTCGACCGACCCGTCCCGCAAGTTTATTCGTTTTGGCGCGAGCTCGAGAACCTGCCCAAGTTCATGCGCCATCTCGAGTCGGTCGAGAACATTGGTCTCACGCGTTCTCGCTGGGTTGCGAACGCTGTGCTCGGTGCACACGTCACGTGGGAAGCCGAGCTCGTGAACGTGCGGCGCGACGAGGTGATTGCGTGGCGTTCGGTACCGGGCTCCGAACTGGCCAATGCAGGATCCGTGCGCTTCGAGCGTGTGGGCGACGGTTCACGCACGCTCGTCAAGGTCCGCATGAAATACAACCCACCCGCGGGCAAGCTCGCGGACGTGGTGGCCAAGTTGTTCGGCGACGCTCCGCAGGACGTGATCCAGGCCGACCTTCAGCGCTTCAAGGCGTTGTTCGAGGCCATACCCATCCCGGATGCATCGCAGGAACCGCGTCGCTCGCTCCCACAGGAGCTTGTCGAGCTGTTGCGCGAGCGTATCGGTCTCGAGCCAACACGACGCACCTGAGGCACGGCCGCGGCGTGACCGTCGTTCCATGCCTGCCGGGCACGTGTTGTTTCGCAGATTCGGCTGACGTGTTAGCACCTGCCATGCCCGAAGGGAGCTGCCTTTGCGCCGCTGGCTGATCATTGCGATCCCGTTCGCAGCCGGCTTGGCGGTGTTGGCCTGGAAGGTTCTGCGACCGCCTGTGGTCCTCGTCGCTCCGGTGACCTTCGGCACCGCGATCGACGCTGTGTACGCGAGCGGCACGGTCGAGGCAGTCGATCGCGTCGATGTAAAGGCTAGGGTAGCAGGCCCGGTCAGTATCTTGGACGTGCGAGAAGGGGACATCGTGCAAAAGCTGCAGCTCATCGCACGTATCGATGTACCCGCGCTCGGATACGACGTCTCGCGTGGCAAGGTCGATCTCGCTGCGGCAAAACAACGTGCAAGTGTCGCACCGCAGCTCGCCGCTTTGCAGGCCGAGCTACAGGCGCTCGAAGCCAAGCGACGACTCGCCAACGACGATCGGACTCGCGCCGAAGCACTGGCCAGCTCGGGTGCAGGCACGCAGCAAGCACTGGACGCCGCACGTGCCCAAGTCGATGCGTTGGAGGCTCAGATCGCGGCCAATCGCGCGCAACAGAACGATGTCCAGATCGGATTGCGCAGTGATGCCGCACGTCAGCGGGCCATCGTTGCCTCGCTCGAGGCGCGTGCCAGCGATGCCGACGTTTATTCGCCCATGGACGGGGTCGTGCTGGATCGCCTAGTCGAACACGGCGAAGTGGTAGCTGTCAACCAAACCATGGTGCGTGTAGGCGACGTACGACGGCTTCAGTTGGAGTCCCACGTGGACGAAGCGGATATCGGAAAGATCCGCGTAGGCATGCCTGCAGCGATTCGTCTGTACGCGTTCGAGGGCCGTATGGTTCGCGGCCATGTCGTCCGTATTTCACCCGATGCCGACCGAACGCAAAAATCGTTTCAGGTGGATCTCGAGCTCGACGAGGTCGTCGATGGGCTACGGCCGGGAATGAGCGCGGAGATCAACGTGATTGCCGATCAGCGCGACGGCGTGCTCGTTACGTCGAGCGAAGCAGTGCACAACGGCGGCTCGGTTTACGTAGTGAACGACGAAGCTAAAGTATCGGTGCGCCACCCGACGTTCGGCATCCGCGATCTCGCCACCATCGAAATCCGCGACGGCTTGCGTGAGGGTGAGCAAGTGATCGTGAGTGACGTGTCGAAGCTCGAGGACGGCCAGAAGGTCCGGTTCGAGGCAGCTCCACAACACGGTAACGGCCGCATGGCCAAGGCGCCCTAACGGACACTACCGTGCGCCTGATCTTCTTCATCGCGCTACGGCAGCTGTGGGCGCGTAAGCTACTCAATGGGATTGCCGTCGGCGGGGTGATGCTGGGCGTGACCACGCTGATCGCGATGAATGGAATCATGAACGGGTTCCAGCACAAATTCCTGAGCGAGATGCTGCGTATTTCTCCTCATATTGCCATCTACGACAAGGAGCTGGTGAACCAGCGCCTCGTCGAGGATTTTGCTGCCGGGCCGGTGGTGGCCACCGTGGCGCACGAGCAGCCCAGTGATCGCACGACACGCATCAAACGCCCGCGAGACATCATGCGGGTCATCGAAGCCATGCCTGGCGTGCTCGCTGCGTGCAACAGCCTGGTGGGGCAGGCAATTGTCTCACTCGTCAACAAGGACCTCGGCGTGGACATGCGGGGTGTGATTCCACGCGAACAGGACCGCTGCACACCTGTATCCCAGTACATGGAAAATGCCTCGTGGCATCTGCTTGGTGTGACCGCGAACGGTGTTGTGCTCGGCTCGGGCGTGGCCGAAGACCTCGGCGCCCACGTCGGCGATCACGTGCGCATCGTCGCGCCTGGGGGCGTGCCGCAATCGCTCAAGGTGGTCGACATCTTCGAATCAGCCATCCCGGTAATCGACAACACCCGCATTTTCGTCAATCTGACGACTGCACAAGCGGTGCTGCGCCGGCCGGATGCGATTGGGCGCATCGAGGTCAGGCTTGCCGACCCGGACGCCGCACGATCCGTCACCGAACGCTTGGAACGAATCGTCCACCACGATACCGAGAGTTGGCAAGAGGCCAATGCCAATTTTCTGCAGCTGTTCCAGATGCAGAAAATGATCATCGGATTCGTGATCACGGCAATTCTCACCGTAGGAGGCTTCGGAATCTTGGCCATCCAGGTGATGATCGTGTTGCAAAAAACCCGCGACATCGCAATCATGCGCGCAGTCGGACTGCGTCGTGCGGACATATTGTGGGTATTTCTGATCCAGGGAGTCATCGTGGCATTGGTCGGCGCCGCGTTCGGCGACTTGGCGGGTTGGCGAATCCTCCAGTTTCTTGCTTCGCTGGACGTGACGACGGAAGCGTTGGTGAAGGCCACGAAATTCCTCGTCCACGAAGATCCGATCTATTATGTCTACGGCATCGTGTTTGCTGTGGTCACCGGTACGCTTGCGAGCTTGCTCCCGTCGTTTCGTGGCTCGCGTGTAGAGCCGGTAGACGTGCTACGCGGACAGATCGGCTGACCATGCACGCGCATCCATCCAATGGACAACCAGCGCTTCGTACCGAGCGGCTGGTTCGCACGCTGGGTGACAAGGTCAAGCAAGTCGTGTTGCACGGCCTCGATCTCGAGATACCACGGGGGCAATTCGTGGCGCTCACTGGTCACAGTGGTTCCGGAAAAAGCACGTTTTTGTACTTGCTAGGCGTGCTCGACCGGCCCACGGCAGGACGTGTGCTCATCGACGGCATCGATGCTAGCGTGCTCGACGACGACGCGCGCTCCAAGCTCCGCAACGAGAAGCTCGGGTTCGTATTTCAGTTCCACTTCTTGCTGCCCGAATTCACGAGTTTGGAAAACGTGATGATTCCATTGCTCAAGCGTGGCATGAGTGAACGCAACGCCGTTGAGCGCGGCGAGCAGACGCTCGTGAGTCTCGGGCTTGGCGAGCTGCTGCGCCGCAAGCCAGGCGAAATGTCGGGCGGTCAACAACAACGTGTCTCGATCGCACGAGCGCTGGCCAATCGACCACTGGTATTGTTGGCCGACGAGCCTACTGGAAATCTCGATAGTCATAACGGCGTAAAGGCCCGACCGAAGCCATCCCCGACCCGCGATCGCATCCCGGTGTGATCACGGCGGTCGGGGGAGCTGTGAAATCGGAGCGTCGGCGTGATGCAGCTCGGACCACGCGTCTGGCAAGA
>Ga0187893_10003376_pt1 | contig 32530 bp, 27 predicted proteins | sample MA1701074metaG_FD_139574 | JGI IMG/M metagenome (GOLD analysis project Ga0187893, IMG submission 139574) | White microbial mat communities from a basaltic lava cave in the Kipuka Kanohina Cave System on the Island of Hawaii, USA - MA170107-4 metaG ...
GCGGGAATGACGAATGGCGGAACAGTAACGGCGCGCGCCGCCGCATCAGGGACCGCGGCTCGCCGCCGCGAGTCGCCCGTGGCGACCGCCCCGAGTCGTAGCGGAACTCGCGGCAGCGGGTCGTCTGGCAGTTCTCGGGGCCGTTGGTGTTCACGTCCCACGTCTGGTCGAGGGCCAGCCCGGGACAAGCATCCCGCTCGTCCCGGGCCAGCCACAGCCGGCCGCTTCCTATCATATGCCCCGCCGTTGGTTTGGGGCGCGGTGCCCGCGGGGCCGGGAGGTTCGGATTGAACGAGTCGCCGCGAGTGCCGGCGGCAGCACAGCGCCGCTCACGAGAACAACGGATCGCGTTTCTCGGGGTCGATGCCCAGGTCGGTCAGCGCCGTCTGCACCTGTTCGGGGTCCACCTCGCCCCGCCGGGCCAGTTCGCACAGGGCCGCCAGAGCGATGAACTCGGCGCTGACCTCGAAGAACTCCCGCAGCCCCTCGCGCGTGTCACTGCGGCCGAAGCCGTCCGTCCCCAGCACACGCATCCCCGCCGGCACCCAGCGCGCGATCTGCCCGGGAACCATCTTGACGTAATCCGACGCCGCCACGACCGGCCACGGCTCGTCCTTCAGGAGTTGTTCGAGAAAAGAAAGCCGCGGCGGCTCGGCCGGATGCAGCAGGTTCCAGCGCTCGGCCAGCAGCGCGTCGCGGTGCAGTTGCTTGTAACTCGTGGCGCTCCAGACGTCGGCGGCGACGGAGAACTTCCCGGCGAGGATCTCCTGCGCCCGCAGGGCCTCGCGCAGCAGCGGCCCGCTGCCGAACAGATGCACGCGCGGGCGGCGCTTCGGCTCGGCCGCCGGGCGGAAGCGGTACAGCCCGCGCAGGATGCCCTCCCGCGCGCCGTCGGGCATGCTCGGCTGCTCGTAGTTCTCGTTGTAGAGCGTCAGGTAATAGAAAACCGATTCGTCATTGTGATACATCCGCCGGATGCCCTCCTGGATGATCACCGCCAGTTCGTACGCGAACGCCGGGTCATAACAAACGCAGTTCGGCACCGACGACGCCAAAAGGTGGCTGTGGCCGTCCTGGTGCTGCAACCCCTCGCCGTTGAGCGTCGTGCGGCCGGCCGTCGCGCCGAGCAGGAAGCCCTTCGTCCGCATGTCGGCGGCGGCCCAGATCAGGTCGCCGATCCGCTGGAAGCCGAACATGGAGTAGAAGATGAAAAAGGGGATCGTCGGGACGCCGTGCGTGGCGTAGGCGGTGCCGGCGGCGGTGAACGACGCCATCGACCCGGCCTCGGTGATCCCCTCTTCGACCAATTGGCCGTCGGTCGCCTCGCGATAGTAGAGCAGAGACTTTGAGTCGACCGGCTCGTAGAGTTGGCCCTGGTGCGAGTAAATCCCGTACTGGCGGAAGAGCGCCTCCATGCCGAACGTCCGGGCCTCGTCCGGGACGATCGGGACGATCAGGCGGCCGAGCCGCGGGTCCTTCATCAGTTTCGCCAGCATGCGGACGAAGACCATGGTCGTCGACGCCGGCCGGTCGCCCGAGCCCGTGTAGAACTCCTCGAAGACGGCCGGGGGGGGGGCCGGCAGGTTCACCGGTCGCGCGGAGCGCCGCGGAAGAAAACCGCCCAGACAGCGGCGGCGCTCGAGCAGGTACTCCAGTTCGGGGCTGCCCGGCTCCGGGCGGTAAAACGGAACGCTGGCGAGTTGCCGGTCGGAAACCGGGATGTCGAAGCGGTCGCGAAACTCCTTCAGTTCCTGCTCGTTCAGCCGCTTCTGCTGGTGGCTGACGTTTCGCCCCTCACCCGCCTCGCCCAGCCCGTAGCCCTTGACGGTCTTGGCGAGGATGACGGTCGGCCGGCCGTTCGGCCTCGTGGCGCGGTCGTACGCGGCGTACACCTTTACCGGGTCGTGCCCGCCGCGCTTCAGTCTGGTCAGGTCCTCGTCGCTGAGTCCTTCGGCCAGCGACAGCAACTCCGGGTACTTCCCGAAGAAATGCTCGCGGATGTAGGCCCCGCTCTCGACCGTGTATTTCTGATACTGCCCGTCGACGCATTCGGCCATCCGCCGCACGAGCAGGCCGGCGGTGTCGGCCTCGAGCAGCGGGTCCCATTCGCTGCCCCAGATGACCTTGATGCAGTTCCACCCCGCGCCGCGGAACGCGGCCTCCAGTTCCTGGATGATCTTGGCGTTGCCGCGGACGGGGCCGTCGAGTCGCTGGAGGTTGCAGTTGACGACGAAGATCAGGTTGTCCAGCCCCTCGCGCGATGCGAGGGTGATCGCGCCGAGGGCCTCCGGCTCATCCATCTCGCCGTCGCCGAGGAACGCCCAGACGCGTGAGCCGCGGGTGTCGGCCAGACCGCGGTCTTCGAGGTAGCGGTTGAACCGGGCCTGGTAGATCGCCGCCAGCGGCGACAGGCCCATCGAGACAGTGGGAAACTCCCAGAACTCCGGCATCAGCCACGGGTGGGGGTAGGAGGACAACCCGCCGCCCGGACCGACCTCGCGGCGGAAGTTCTTCAGGTGTTCGACCGACAGCCGGCCCTCCAGGAACGCCCGCGCGTAAACGCCCGGCGAGGCGTGGCCCTGGAAATAGACCTGGTCGCCGGCGAAATCGACGGTCCGGCTGCGGAAGAAATGGTTGAACCCGACCTCGAACAGCGTGGCGACGGACTGGTACGTCGAAATGTGCCCGCCGATCCCCGCAGATTGCTTGTTCGCGCGGACCACCATCGCCATCGCGTTCCAGCGGATGATGGACTTGATCCGCCGTTCGAGTTGACGGTCGCCCGGATAGGGCGGCTGGTCGGACCGCGCGACCGTATTGACGTAGGGCGTATTGGCGGAGAAGGGCAGGGCAACCCCCAGTTCGGCGGCGCGCTCGATGATGTGCCACAGAAGCGACCCGACGCGTCGCGGACCGGCGCGCTCGTACACCTCGTCCAGCGAAATAACCCAATCGCGCGTCTCCTGCAGGTCTTCGTCGGATGCGGACACGTCGTCGCTCGATTCCGAGCCGCCTTGCGGTTCAGGGTCGGTCGTCTGCGGTTCCGGCTCGGATCGGAATCCGCCCACCGTGTCGGCCGCCCCGGAATCCTCCGCCGCCGCCGAGCGAATCTCTTCCGGGACCGCGATGCCTTCGAGGACTTCCTCCCCTTCGCGGACCAGGTGCAGGGTCTGCCCGTTCGCGCCGAGTTCCTCGTCGTCGCGGGGCGTGCCGATCGGGTCCGATGCGGAGCGACTCATGGTAATACCCGGCCTTCCGAAGACCGCGCTGCGCGCCGCCCACCGGTCAGGGCATTATCCGCCGACCTGGCTCATCTGGCGGTTGCCGTAATATCCGTGCACCTGCGGCTTGAACGACGCGCAGCGCACAAAGGCGGCGCGCAGTGCGTCGGCCCCGGCCCCGGCCCGCAGCGGCGGCCGCAACTCCACCTCGCCGCCGTCGAACAGGCAACTCCGCAGTTGGCCTGTCGCCGTCAGACGCAGCCGGTTGCACGTCTCGCAGAAGGGCCGGCTCATGGCGCTGATGAAGCCGATCCGCCCCGCGGCCCCGGGCAGCCGCCAGGTGACGGCCGGCCCGACGCCGGAATCGCCCGCCGCCGTCAGCGGGCCGAGCGGGGCGATCGCGCGGCGGATCTCCTGCTCGCTGATGAACCGCTTCTCATACTCGCCGCCGAGTGCGGTCCGGCCCAGCGGCATGTACTCGATGAAGCGGACGGTCAGGTCGGTCTCGAGCGTCAGGGCGGCGAAGCGGGCGAACTCGTCGTCGTTCACGCCGCGCATCGCCACGCAGTTGATCTTCGGGTGCGGAAAGCCGGCCCGCCTCGCCGCCGCGATGCCCGCCCAGACCCGCGCGAGGTCTCCCCCGCGCGTGATCTCGCGGAACCGATGCGGATCGAGCGTGTCGAGACTGACCGTCAGCCGGTCCAGCCCGGCCCGCCGCAGGGCCTCCGCGTGTTCGTCGAGCAGCGAGCCGTTGGTGGTCATCGACAACTCGGATACGCCCGAAAACCCGCGCAGGATTCGCACCAGGACGGGCAGGTCGGCCCGCGCCAGCGGCTCTCCGCCGGTCAACTTGAAGCGCCGGATGCCCAGGGAGACGGCCGCGCGGACCACCGCGCCGATCTCCTCGAACGACAGCAGGTCGCCGCGCGGCAACCAGTCGATCTTCTCGGCCGGCATGCAGTAAACGCAGCGAAAATTGCAGCGGTCGGTGACGCTGAGGCGAAGCGTCCGCACGGCGCGGATATCCCGCGGCCCGGCGAGCGGTTCGCCGTCGGCGGCGCGTCGCGGATCGGGCGGCGCGACCACGGGCAGGGTGGTGACACGCATCTGCTCTTATTGTAAGCCGGCAAGAGGCGTTGCGAAAGCGGATCGCCTACGGAGACTGCATCAGCGCGACGAACGGCTGAACATCGTTGCCGTCGGGCGCGCCGCTCCCGTTTAGGTCCGCGGCGCACCGCCGGCGGGGGTCGGTATCGCGGCCCAGCAGCACGTCGATGAAAGCGGCCAGATCGGCGGAGTCGCGGACCCGGTCGCCGTTGATGTCGCCCGCCAGCAGCGTGCTGACCGGCCCGGACATGGCCATCAGGACGGGCCGGCCTTTGCCGGCCGCGAGCCACAGGTCGTAGAGTTGCGTCCCCCGGTTGGGCGGGGGGTTGGGATTGGCGTCGCGCAGGAACTCGATGTATTCCTTGCTCGCCGTCTGGTAATAGAGTTCGACTTCCGCCGTCACCGCGTGGCCGGGGATGGAATAGTTCGTGTCGTCCCAGTATTGGCCGTCGGCATAGTAGCAGTCGACATGCTCGGCCTGCACCGCGGCGAACGCGTCGAAGTCATAGCCGCGCGGGGGGATGCGGTTGTCCCGCAGCGTCACGTTGTTGAGCACGAAGTAAAACGAATGCCCGACCGGGAGTCCGGTGGCGGCGGCCACGGCCTCGTCGATCCCGTTGATCACTTCGTAGACCTTCGTGTCCTGTGCCGTCAGGTCGGCGGTCGAGTAGTCGTAGTAGCCGCGTTCGGCCAGCAGCGCGCCGAAGCAGTCGCGGAAGCGGACGTTGACCCACATGCGGCGGCCCTCGGGGTAGCCGCTGGGGAGTTTGTGCCCCGTCTCGTTGATGACCCGGACGCGAAGCGTGGACGGGTCGGGCTGGACCGTGGCCTCGAGGGTGGCGGCGCGCTGCAGCAAGTCGAGGTTGCGCGCCTTGGCCTCGGCGATTGCCGCGACGACGGTCGAACTCAACTCTCCCGACCCCGTCGACGGGCCGTATTGCTGCACGATGGCGTCGAGCACCCATGTGGACGCCCCGTTGAGATGATGCCGCGGCATGTCCGGCCGAGACGCGCCGTTGTTGCAGCCCGGACCGCTGATGTCCGGCATGTGGCAATCCTGACACGTGCTCACGAAGGTCTGGCCCGGGCCGCCGAAGCGCCCGCCGGCGTCGACGCCGGGCGGGATCGCGTAGGCGCTGTTCTGCCATTCGCTGAAGGTCCGCTCGACGTGCCGCATCTCGTATTTGTTCTGCGAGACGTGCGGCTGGCTGGTGGGATTAAGCGTGTAGGTCTCGTCGGGCTGCCGGGTAAAGACCGGATTGCTGACGTCGTGACAGGTGCCGCAGACGTCGGCCCGCTGAAAGAAGGGCGAAACGGCGAAGGCATGGTAGGGGCCGCAGTTCACATCGGTGAACGGGCCGCGACGAACGTCCGCCGGGTCCACGACGAAACTGCCGTTGCCGGGGGCGGGGGGCGGGCCGTCGAGCAGGGCGGCGATGATGTCCGCATCGCCCGCCGGTTCGCCGGGGCGGTTCAGGGGATCGACCTGCCGGTGGCAGAAATTGCAGTTGACGCTGTCGCGGTCGGCCAACGTGAGGTTGGCCCCGCTGGTCGGCGTCGAGCGGCCCTCGAGCCAGGCCTTGGGCAGGTGGCAACGGATGCACAGGTCGCCGGATCCCGGGGCCACGTGGTCGGCGATGTCAAGACAGGCATAGAAAAGCGGGTCGCGCCCCGCCTGGGCCATGATGCTGCCCTGCCAGTGACGGACGATGTCGCCGCCGTTGACGTTGTGGCACGAATTGCAGGTGGTGTGCGGGGTGATGTTCTGCGTCAGGCCGCCGGGCTGCGTGCCCCGAAGAAAGTAGTTGTCGATCGTGGTCGGGATCGGGGTCTGCCCGGACGCGCGCGCACCGGTCATCAGGCCGGCGATCAGGATGTAAGCCGCTGTGTGGCGCAACGTCCCCTCGCAACCCGAGGCGAGCCCTCGGCTCGTCTCGCCCGGTCCCGATTTTATACCGGTCCCTCCCGGCGATTCAACCGGCCGAGACACGGGCCCGTCGTCCTTTCGGACCCACCCCCCGCTTATTGACAAGCCGGACGCCTGTCCCTACGCAGGTCCGAATGTCGGGGCCGACCGAAACGAACCGAACCGGCGGCGACGGCCAGGATGCCGGGCACGGCCCGGTTCGCTCCGGACGCGCCCTCGGTCTGTGGATCGCATCTGCCGGAGCCGTGGCGGCGATGATGGCCCGGCAGGCCGATTCATCGCCGCTGATTCCTTTCGCGATTCAAAGTGGGTTGCAACTGCCTGCAATCGGCCTGTGGCTCGCGTGGCAGTGCGGGCGCGGACGCGGACGGGATCGAGTATTGACCGCGGGGGTTCTGTTCATCGCGCTGGCGGCCGGCGTCTGGACGCGGAGCGTGGACTTGGCGGCGGCGATGCTCACGTCGTTCATCGCGGCCATGCTCGCCCTCGACGCGCTGGCCGCTTGGCTGCGCCGGATCGAACAGCATCGCGGCCCGTGGGGCCATCTGGCCCGCGACACCGCGCTGGGCTGGCTCATCCTGATCGCAGTCGGGACGGCCCTGCTCGCCACGCCGCTCTCGACGCACTCGGCCGTGCCCGACTACCGGCACAACTTCTGGCGGCACGTCCTGTGGTGCGGCTACACGGCGACAAGCGCGGCGTGCCTGACGGGCGTGACGGCCTACGAGATCGGCGCGGACTACTCGCTCCTCGGCAGGGTGCTCGTGTTCGCAATAATGCAGGCCGGTGCGGCCGCGGTGTCGGCGCTCGGGCTGGTGGCGGCGCGCCCGATCCTGCCGCGGCCCGTGCGCCTGCGGACGGTGCTGCTCGCGGCGTGGGGTCTGCAACTGCTGGCGGGGCTGGTGCTGGCGTGGCGGTGTGATCCGTCGGACGCGGCCGGCGGGCCGGCGCGGTTGGCCTGGGGCGTCTTTCACGCCGCGGCGGCGCTGTACAACTGCGGATACGCGCTGCGGCCCGACGGCATGGCGACCTACTTCGGGTCGACCCCCGTGTACGTCTGCCTGACGGCGTTGATGATCGTCGGTTCGCTGGGATTGCCGCTGCTGCTCTCGGTGGCGGGCCGCCGAGGTCCGACCGGAAGGGCTGAACGCGGTGGAAAGTCGACGGAAGGCCGTTCGTTCGACTCCGCCGAGTCCCCCGTTGCAAAGGGCGGGCGCGTGGGGGTGGCCAATCTGGAATTCGCCCTGGCGTTCTGGCTGCTGCTGGTCGGGGCGGGACTGCTCTTCGTCTGCGAAACGCCGGGCAACCTGCCGGCCGCGCTCGTACCGGATCCGCCGATGGAGATGGGGCCGAACCAGGTGCGCCTGGCCGACCTGCCCGCGCGGGGTCGTTGGACGCAGGCCGTTTTTCTGTCGGCGGACGCCCGGTCGACGGGGATGGCCGGCGTGCCGTTGGGCGAGGGGGCCGTCAATTGGGTGTCGTTCGGCGTTCTGGCGTTGTGGATGTTCGTTGGGGGGGGCGTCGGGTCGTTTGCCGGCGGCGTTCGGACGACGACGCTGCTCGCATTCCTCGTGTGGCCCGCAACGGCCGGGCCGGCGAAACCGTCCGCGTCCGACCGGGACGCGCGGCACATCCGGGACGTGTCCGTCTCGCGGCGGTACGTGGTCCGAAACCTCCTGCCCCTGGTGCTGGGGATGTTCGCGCTGGCCGCAGCCGCCCCGCTGGCCATGATGACGCTCTACGACGCCACCTTCTGGGAGATCGTCTTCGACACCTGGTCGGCCCTGTTCGGGGTCGGGTGGAGCACGGGAATCGCGCCGCATTTGACGTGGCCGGCGCGCAGTTTGATGATCGTCCTGATGCTCGTCGGGAGGTTGTTTCCGCTGTGGTGGTGGAGCCGGCTGGCGCTGTCGATCGGCGGCGATGATTCAACCGCGAGGCGCCGATGAGCGGGGCGCATCTCGCGGGCGTGGCGCGTCCCTTCATCCGAGCCGCGCGCGTCCGCAGGCGGTTGCGTATTCAGGGTCAGCAAGCGGGTTCGACGAAGGGCAGAACCCGCTCCCTCACGGCTTGCCCCTGGAGCGCAGCGAACGGGGTCGCGGCTCGGATAACCCTCGCGGCCTTGATGAGCGGCGCGGGTCTCGCGGGCGTGGGCGGCTGCGATCCGGCCGCGCCCGCCGTCCGCGAACGGTCGCGCATCGGCATCGTCAAGACCGGCGACGACGTACGGCTGACCGGTCTGACCGCGCTGTGCGGCTGGGGCGAGGGGCGGGACAACACGTTCATGCACTGCCTCGAGACGGTCGTCAACGCGCTGGGCCGGGAACTCGACTACGACGAGTTGATGGGCCTGTCGGGTATGGCCTTCCGGACGCAGTTCCGCCTCGGCATCTGGGACGCCGGCAACGCCGACCCGCTCGTCGGGGCGGACCGCGTCCGGCCCCTGCTCGAGGCGATCGGGCTGGACTACGAGATCGGTCATCCCGACCCGGCGAACCTGGCGGAGTTCGGCCGGGCGCGGCAATCCGTTGCGGCGTCGATCGACTACGGAGTGCCGGCGCTCGCGACGAACCTCATTCCCCCCGAAAACTGGGGGATCATCACCGGCTATCGGTACAAGGGGGGCCAGAAATGGTGGTGCCGGACGTACGCCCCCTCCGCTCGGTCGGTAGACCAGTTGGCGACGAACTTCCCGTCCGCCCTGGTCGTGCTGACGCGGGTTCGGCCGCGGCCGGACCTGCGCGCCGCGCGGCGGGCGTCGATCGCGCGGGCGGTGGAAATGGCCGACCGTCTGATGGTCGACGGTTACGCGCAGGGTCTGCGGGCGTACGACGAATGGTGCGCGATGCTGATGCGGGCCGCCGATCGCGAGTACCTGCACCCGAACGCCTGGACGTACGTGAGTCTGATCGACGCCCGGGCGGCGGCGGTGCGCTACCTGCGGCGGCTCGCGCTGGAGTTCGGCGACCGCCGGGAACACCTCGAACGGGCCGCCGAGGCCTACGTCCGCCAGCGGCAGACGCTCTTGTCGGCCCTGGATGCCGTGCCGTGGCCGCGGGACGCGCCGGTAGGCCTGCCGTCGTTTTCGGTCCGCCAGAAACAGATCAACGCCTTGCGGGCCGCCGCGCAGATTGAGGCCGAGGCCCTCCGCAACCTGCGCGCGGCCCGGTGAGTCGACCCGGCCGGCGGCGCGGCGCCTGAAACGGGGTGGGACTGGAACGGCCATGCGGGACGCGGCCTGGGTTCGCATCGTCGCCGGCGTCGGGTTCGGTCTGACGATTCTTCTCGGGCTGGCCAGTGACGGCGTCCATCATGACGACGACCTGACCCACTTCCTAATGGCCCGCTGGGCGGCGTGGTTTCCCGAATACCTGCTCCAACTCTGGGCCCGGCCGGGTTTCACGCTGCCGCACGCCGCCGTCGCGTGGATCGGCTCACCTCAGACGGCGTGGCACCTGTGTCGCGTGCTGTCGGCGGCGGTCACGCTGGTTTCGATGCTATTGGCAGTGGGAGTAGCGAGGCGGCTGGGCGTCCGTTCCGGGGCGGTTGTTGCGGCGGCGTGCTACGCGCCACCGTTGGCGTGCGTGCTCGGCGCCACGACGCTCACGGAGAACGTCGCTGGGCTGTACCTGATTGGGGCCGTCGCCCTGCTGGCGCGCGGCCGTCGAACCACGGCGTCGGCGGTGTTCTCCGCCGCGCTCGTGACTCGTTACGACCTGCTCGTGCTCGTCCCCGTGTGGTGGGCGGCGCTGTTGGGGTCGGGGCTGTCTCGGGCGCGTGGAAGGCAGCCGCCCCCGCGGACCTCCGCAGATCGAGGGAGAATCTGGGGAAGCGTGCCCGCCGCGTGCGCGCTGTCGCTGTGGGCGCCGGCGGCGCATCAGGTCCTGCTCTGGCTGCTGCTGGACGTCGAGGGCTGGCGGATCTTCGCCCGGCCGATGGGCTCGACCGACCACCCGGCGGCCGGCCTCCTGGCCTTCGTGCCGCACGCCCTGCACGCCGTGCCCCCCGTGATAACGGCGGCGGCGCTTTTGGGCGGCGCACGGCTGGTCCGTGCGGGGCGCTGGTTGGTGCCGGCACTGGTCGGCGTCTTTGCGCTGGCGCATCTGCTGCTGCGGGCGGGCGGGCTCTTCGCCAGCGGCGGGTACGGGCGGTTCCTCATCGCCGTCGCGCCGTTGACGGCTATCCTCATCTCCGCGGGACTGACGGTACCGCGGAACCGGCGCCGCTGGTCATTGGGGACATCGAGCAGGACTGCCGCCGATCACCTGTCCCCCCCCTATTGGGGGGCGCTGGCCGCGGTCTGGCTGATCGGGGGGCTGGCCCTGTATGTCGAGGCGTCCGCGGGGCGAATCCGCCTGCGGGCGGACCTGATCGCGGCCGTTCCGATGGCGGCGATTGCCTTGGCGGGCGTTTGCGTCCTTGCGGGCCGGTCGCCACGGGCGACTCGCTGGGGCGAGCGGCGCGGCCGCAGGCGCCCGGAGTTCCGCCGCGCGGCGGCCGGAATCATGGCCCTGACCTGGGCGGTGCACTTCGCAGCGGTCGTCCGGCCGCTTCGCCCGAACGAAGGCGCGCGGCACGTGCAAGCGGCGATCGGCTGGATCGCAGCCGAGGGACTCGCGTCGCGACCGCTCTTGGCGACCTCGCCGTGGGCGGCGTACTACCGCGGGTGGGTCGAGCATCCGCGAATTCGCAAAGGCCCGCGGCTGGCCGCGTCGATGCCCGTCGGATCGCTGATCCTGTGGGACGCCGTCTATGCGCCGAACAACTACCACCGTCTGCCGCTCGCGACCTTCCGCGACGACCCGGCCTACCGATTGCTGCGGGCCTGGCCCGCCGACGCGACCCCCGCGATCCGTCTCTTCGAGAAGACGGCCCGGACGCCGATGCCGGCGGATGAACCCGCGCCTTATCCGCCCGACCTGCTGGGCACCCTGGAACCGCGCGGGTCGTATTACGTGCAGCCGCACCGCTGACCCGACCGGTCCCGGCCCCAGCCGGCCGCGCCGCTGCGCCGGACGCGGATTTCGGGGCTACGCTTTCGGGCATAGTGCGGTAGAGTATCATTCGGGCTCGCCTCGGGGTGGGGCCCGCGTCGCCGCCGGCCGCTAGGTATGGACGCGGAAATCCATTGCATTTGCGGAGAAGTCGAGGCCATTGCGCCGGAGCACCTGCCGCGCGAACACCCCTGCCGCGGCTGCGGGCGGACGCTCGAGTTCTTCACGCCCGGTCGCGGCGCGGACGACGTTCGCTGGCTCCTGCTGTTCGACGACGACGGCGCGCCGCGGTGTGCGGTGCCGATCCCCATCGGCGTCCCCCTGGCGCTGGGCAGCGCCGACAACAGTTGGCTGCGCCTCACCGGGCCGGAAGTCCGACCTGCTCACGCCCAGTTGTCCCTCACGGCGGACCGCCGCCTGTCGGTGCGGCACGTCGGCGGGCCCGCCGCAACCTGGATCAACCGCGCCCGGATCATCGAGGGCGTCCTGAAGGACGGGGACCTGCTGCGGCTCGGCGGACACCAACTGACGGCCGCGGCGCATCGGGCCGCGCTGACCGCCGCGCGGGCGGCAGGCGGGGCCGTAGTCGTCGAGGACGAGGAGGGCGAGTCGGAATCGGCGGTTGAACTTTACCCCGTGGCTCCGGCCGCCGCGCCCCCCGCCGGCGCTGTCCGCAGGCGGGCGCTGTGGATCGGTGTGACGGCCGCGGCCTTTCTGGGGGCAACCTTCTCGGTCGCGCGGACGACGATCCTGCCGCGGCTGAACAGCCCGATGCCGACGGAGACCGAGTACCGCTGTCCGGCCGACGGGACGACTTTTCGCGCGGCGTGGGCTTCCAAGCCGCCGGCCTGTCCGCAATGCGGAAGCCCGTGCTTCGGGCTGATGAAATACCGCCGCATGCTGATCGGCGACGGGCCCACGACCGCGCCCACCACGAATGAGGCCCAGGCCGACGCCGCCGCGGCGGGAGGACGACCATGATCCGTCGGCACCGGTCGGCCTCCCGCCGCGGGGCCTTCACCTTGATGGAACTGCTCACGGTGATCTCGATCATCACCCTGCTGATCTCCATGCTGCTGCCGTCGGTGTCCGGGGCGCGGAAACGCGGCCGGATGACGGTCTGCCAGACGCGGCTCCGCGAACTCGCGGCGGCGGCCCTGTCCTACACGCAGCAGAACCTCGATGCCTTCCCGGCCACGTTCGACTGCGAGGGCGGAGAGTGCCTCTTCTGGAACGGCCACCAGTACTACGGCTGGAACGGGACGACGCTCAACGAATTCGGCCGGTTCTGGCAGCGGCCGATCAACGTCGAACTGGGTCTGGAGCCGTCTCCGCACACGCCGCGCGAGGGCCGGATCGCCGAATGCCCGGACGACGGCGGCGCGCCGGGCCAGACCGGGCGGTATCAATCCCTGTTCGAATGCCTCGGGACCAGTTACCCCATGAACCCGATCCTGTGTCAGGGCCGCTACGCCGACTGGCGCTATCGCGACCGGAACTTGTCGCTCAGCCAGGTGGTCCAGCCGCCGCTGAAGGTGCTGCTGCTCGAGCACCCGGCGTTCGGACTGACGTACGACGCCTACTTCACGGCGATCCGGCCGGGATGGCACGATGAGATCATCCCGACGGCGGGAGCGGCCTTCATTGACGGACACGCCGAGGTGATGCGCGGGCTGGGCACGATCAAGGAATGGCAGTGGTACGCGGACGCCGACGGACCTCGCTGGGTCAGGGAGTTGACGCAGAAGATCGACTGGCAGGTCCGGCCCGAGGCGGACGCGCCGCCCGAAGGGGGCGAGTAACGCGTCGCGGCGTGTCGCTGATCGGACGACCGCACACCCGCTCGCAGCGCCAGCAAGGGCCGTCCCGCCGCACTGCATTCTGACCCGCCAGCCCGCGGCGCAAGCAAGGGCCGAATTCAGCGCCCTTTCCGCCCTCGCTCGCGCGTCGGGCTCGTATCGCGCGGCGACTCGGGCGGTTCCGTCAGTTCGGGGTGTTCCGTCCCGGCGTGTTCCACGTAGCGCACGCGCGTGCGCGACAGGTCGTTGTAATCCGGCGGCTCGTCGGTCGGCCGGCTGTACCGTGTGTCGTGGTCATAGAAGAACAGGCCCTTGCTCAGCCGGCCGTCGGAGGCCATCAGCCGGCCCGGATGCTGCGCGACCGCCGATACGGGCAGCGCCCCGAGGTTCAGCAGGAAGCGGCCTGGACCGTATCCGACGTGCAGGTAGTCGGCCGCGTTCCAGGCGAAGCGGTTGTCCGGCGCGTCGCGGTCCAGCGCGTCCGTAAGGTCATTGCCCTTGACTTCAAAGGGATCCTCGAACCACAGCGGCCAGTGCGTCACCGTGCCGTTCTCGTGGAACACGTCGGACGCGTGCCAACCGCGGATGGCCATCGGGGGCGACTGCCGCTCGGCGGCCAGATAGACCTCGGCCGACGGCGTGGTCATCTCCGGGCGCGAGTAGGCGGCCGCATCCCGGAACGGGTCGTTCAGTTGGACGCACGCGCCGAGGCAGATAGTCGCTGCCAGGATCGCCGCGGCCGCGCGGAACCATCGCTCAGGGTTCGGTCGAAGCGCCGAGGGCATAATTGGGAGACTCCTGTGTAATCTGAATGTCGTGCGGGTGCGACTCCACCACCGACGCGGCCGACACGCGGATGAACCGTCCTTCGCGCCGCAGTTCCTCGATGGTCCGCGTGCCGCAGTAGCCCATTCCGGAGCGCAGCCCGCCGACCAGTTGATACGTCAGTTCGGCCAGCCGCCCGCGGTACGGCACGCGGCCCTCGACGCCTTCGGGCACGAGTTTGTCGCGGGACGCACCGGCGTCCATCTCTCCATATCGGTCGGCCGAGCCGCCCGACATCGCCCCGAGCGACCCCATGCCCCGGTATTCCTTGAAACGGCGGCCCTTCCAGATCACGACGCGGCCGGGGGCCTCGTCCAGCCCGGCGAAGAGCGAGCCGATCATCACGCACGACGCGCCCGCCGCAAGGGCCTTGGAGATGTCCCCGGAGAAGCGGATGCCGCCGTCGGCGATGACCGGGACGCCGGCCGGCTCGGCCGCGGCGACCGCGTTGGCGATGGCCGTAACCTGCGGAACGCCCACGCCGGAGATGACCCGCGTGGTGCAGATCGACCCGGGCCCGATGCCGGCCTTGACGGCGTCCGCACCGGCGCGGATGAGGTCGGCCGCGCCCTCGGTGGTCGCGATGTTGCCGGCGATCAGGTCGAGGTCGTACCGCTTGCGCAGCGTCCGCACCGTCTCGAGGACGTTTTCCGAGTGTCCGTGCGCCGAGTCGATGACGAGGCAGTCGACGTCGGCCCGCACGAGGGCCTCGGCCCGCTCGTAATCATGGACGCCCACGGCCGCGCCGACGCGAAGCCGGCCGCGCGGGTCCTTGCAACTCTGCGGGAACTGCCGGTTCTTGTCGATGTCGCGCATGGTGATGAGTCCGGCGAGACGGAACTCCGGGTCGACCAGCAGCAGTTTCTCGACTTTGTGCTTCTGGAGGATCCGGTCGGCGTCGTCAAGCGTGGTGTTGGGCGCGGCGGTGACCAGCGATTCGCGCGTCATCACCTCGCGGACGGGCCGCTCCTGCGACTCGAGAAACTTCAGGTCGCGGCGGGTGATGATGCCCTCGAGCCGGCCAGCGGCCGACGTCACGGGGACGCCGGAGATATTGTGCAGTTTCATGAGTTCAGCGACGCGGCCGACCGGGGCGTCCGGCCGGACGGTGATCGGGTCGAGGATGACGCCGTTCTCGCTGCGCTTGACCTTTTCGACCTCGCGACACTGGGCCTCGACGGGCATGTTGCGGTGGATGACGCCGAGTCCGCCCTCCTGCGCCAGCGCGATGGCCAGCGACGATTCGGTGACGGTGTCCATCGGCGCGGAGACCAGCGGTAGGTTGACAAGAATGTTGCGCGTCAGGCGGGTCCGGACGTCGGCGTCGCGCGGCAGGACGGCGCTGCGGGCGGGCAGCAGCAGCACGTCATCAAACGTGATGCCGTCGGCGATGATCTTGGGCTCCACGGGGCGGTCCTTGTCGCGCGGGGTCGATCCGACGCTGCCGAGTCATTATCTCGCCTGCGCCGGGGATGACAAGCCCCGCGGGGGTCCTGTTCGATCGCGTGCCCGCTCGGCCGCGAACGCGCACCGTTACCCCCTTGCGGACCCGGTGACATCCGCTCCGCGGACGTCAAGAGCAGGCGCGCCACGTTCGGAATACGAACCCGCCTGCTCACGCGCGCGGCTCGGACCGACTATCCGAACCGCGACCGGGAGGGAGCGGGTTTCGATCGTCAGGCGCGCCCGTCCGACGATCGTCGGTACGAATCGATGATCGCGGCCGGCTCGCCGTCGGCCGCGATCCGGCCCGACTCGATCCACACCGCGCGGTTGCAGTATCGCTCGATCAAATCCATCTGGTGCGAGACAAGGACGAGGATCGCCGCGCGGTCGATCAGCGCCTGCATCCGCGCCCGCGCCTTCTCGATCCAGTGGATATCGCCGACGCTGAACACCTCGTCGAGCAGCAGGATTTCCGGCCGGATCTGCGTCGCGACGGTGAAGGCCAGCCGCTGGGCCATGCCCGACGAGTAATACTTCAGCGGCGTATCCGCGAATTCCCTCAACTCGGCGAAGTCGAGAATTTCGTCCAGTTGCCGGGCCATCACGTGCCGCGGCAGGCCGAGGATCGCCCCCGTCAGAAAGACGTTTTCCGCCCCGCTCAGTTCCGGGTTGGCCCCGACGCCCACCTCCAGCAGGGGCACGAGGAACCCGCGCACGCTCACTCGCCCGGCTGTCGGTGGGTAGATGCGCGAGACGACCTTCAGCAGCGTCGTCTTCCCCGCCCCGTTGTCGCCCACAATGCCCAGCCGCTGGCCGTCGGCCACGTTCAGCGTCACGTCGCGCAAGGCGATGACCTCGCGCGGCGGCGGACCGTAGCGGCGCCGCATCACGACGTTGACGACGCTCTCCTTCAGGGAGCGGGTCCGGGCGGCGTGGGTGCGGAACCGCAGCAGGACTTGTTCCAGCCGGATGAAGTGGTCGGTCATGTCGGCTCGCGTCAGAGGGCGAAGATCAGCGCGTCCTCGCACCGCCAGAATACGGCCAGCCCCGCCGTCAGCAGCACGGCCGCCACCGCCACCGCGGCCGCCAGTTCGGTCGGCGCGGGCAGCGCGGCGTGATAGAGCGGACGGTGGAACATCTCGAAGATCGGGTAGAGCGGGTTGAGTTTGAAGTAAAGCGCGTACTCCGACGGGATCGGTCCGGCCCGGCCGCCCGGGCCTTCGAGCGGATATAGAATCGGCGTCAGGTAGAACCACGCCCCCAGCACCACCGACACCAAGTGCCGCAGGTCGCGAAAATAGACCGTCGCCACGGCCAGCACCGCGCCCGCTCCCAGCGCGACGGACACCAGGCACGCGAACGACAGCGGCAGCAGGCCCCACGCCGCTGTCACCCGCACGCCCAGGAACGGCCCCAGCACCGCCAGCAGGACGAAGAGCGACAGGATGCACGTAATCAGGTTCTGCGTGACGACGGCGAGGGGAAAGATCAATTTCGGGAAATACTGCCGCCGGAGCATCGACTCCGATCCGACGATCGACATGCTGCATGCGTCGATCGAGCCCGCCAGGAACCCCCAGGGAATCAGTCCGCTGAGCAGGTAGAGCGTGAAGTTCTCGATGTGAAAGATGAGCGAGAAGACCGCCGTCAACACGAGCATCTGGAGCAGCGGATTCAGCAGCGACCAGAAGAAGCCCAGCACCGACCGGCGGTACTTCACCTTCAGGTCCTGCGCGACAAAATTCTTGAGGACCTCGCGGAACCGCCACAATTCCTGCACGCGTTCCGCGATCGTCATACGAAGCCCTTCGCCGCCTTCCCGTCCGTCGCTCAGACCCCGCCCAGCCGCCCGTACTTGCCGAGTTGGTGCACCGCCGCGCGGAAGTCCCGCGGCGGCTCGGCCGAAAAGGTCAGGCCGCGGCCGTCCGGATGCGTGAACGCCAGTTCCGCCGCGTGGATGCTCACCCGCGCGATGAGCGGCCGCTCCGGCCCGTGCCGCCCCGGACGATACCCGGCCTTGAACGAAGAAAGCCGTAGTTCCAGCCCGCCGCCGTACAGCGGATCAACCGCCGGCGGCATCCCGGCCGCGGCCAGATGCGCGCGAACCTGGTGCCGAAGCAGCGGGTGCGGCCGGCAGTCGAGCAGGGCAAAGCCGGCGTAGGCGTCGAGCAGCGACCACTCCGTCCGGGCGGGGCTTCCATGGGCGGGATCGATCCGTACGCGGGGGTTCGTGAGATCGCGCACGGCGAGAGGCAGATCGATCGAGCCGGCCGACTGCGGACCCGCCACGCGGACCAGCGCAAGGAACCGGACCGTGAACTCACCCGTTTCGCGCTGCGCATCAAGTATATCGGCCGCTGCGCCCCGCGCCAGCACCGCCAGGCCGCTGGCCTCATCCTCCAACGGGTAAATCGGCCTCCAAGATGAATCGGAATCCCTCAGGCCAACGGGTTGCCCCCGCGCGGGTCCGTCGTCCGCGTCCTCTGAAAACGGCCACGCGGCCGTGCCCGCGGGCTTGTCCAGCACCAGGATGGACGCCTCGCGCAACAGCACGCGCATCTCGGCCCGCCGCGGTTTCCGCGAATGTTGCAACCGTCTGTGCCCGGCCGGACGCGGCGGCGGGATCGGATTCAACGAGTTCACGACGAACGACATCATACCCCGCAGACGCAGCGGGAAATCCCGGCCTAGGGCGCTGCGACCCGAGACGCGACCACGAACACGTCGGACTGCGCGTTGGCGTCCACCAGCGGAACCACTTCGATCGAGGCGACCAGCCGCTTCGGCGGTTCGCGGACGATGTCCACCACGCGCCCGACCGCCAGCGGCGCGGGCAGTCCCGGCTCATCGGCTGCGGTGGCGACGAGGTCTCCGGGTCGGATCTGGTCGTCGCGGGCTGCCGTCCCCGCGTCGCCCGGCGCCAGGTATTTTTCGGGCACGTCCGCGATGCGCATCCGGCCCCCGCCGACGCCGCGCATCGTGCAGGGATAGGGTACCGCGCTGAAGCGCTCTCCCATGATTCGGCCGACCTGCACCCGCAGCCGGCTGTCCGGGTCGGTCAGAAGACGGACGCGGGAGACGTAGGGGCTGACCTGCTCGACTCGCCCGAGCAGACTCTCGCGGGCGAGCACGGCGAATCCGACTTCGATTCCCTCGTCCGCGCCGTGATCGATGAACACGCGAGACACCACGCCGTCGCCGGGCGTCACGCCGCCGGACGCGCCGCGACCGATGACCAGCGCGCCGCGCTGCGCGGCGGGGTCGCGGGCCACGACGCGGGCGGGAATCAGCCGCGCGTCGCGGGCGACGGTCCGCCCGCGCAGTCCGCGAAGTTCGGCGTTCTCCCGCCGCACCTGTTCGAGCAGGCCCTGTTGAAACACGATCACGTTCTCCAGCGCCCGCCGGTTCGGCCCTCCGGAGCCACCCGGGCCGTCGTTCGACTCAAGAAACTGCGCGGCCGCGCGACGGGTGAGGACGGCCGGCCGATAGAACAGTTCCTGCACCGGCACAAGCAACTGCGTCAGGTGCTTGAGGGAGTCGCTCCAACGCGTCGGCAGCAGAAGATTTACGGCCGAGAATACCATAAGCACGAAGAAGATCGCCGGCTTGCTCGGCCGCGCTGCAAAGCGGGACATGCGCGGCATGGTAGGAAACGCGGTGAGGGGAAGCAACGGGCGGGCCGGAGCGCGACCATCAGTGACAACACTCTGTCACCGACAATCAAAAAAGTGGTTCGGAACCCGCCCTGCGGCCTTCCGATCGATATGCGCGCCGCGTTAGGATGACGATGAGTATGGGGCGGCGGCCGAAATCCGCAGTGACTGTGATCTGGACCCCCGACCAACGCACTGCGGTGGACGACTGAAGCGGGGTGGAACTGCACTCTGTTCCACCTCCCGCCCTTTTTCCCCGCGGCGGCTCGAATTGGAATTCCGAGCCGCGCGCCTGCCCTTGACGTTCGCGCAGCGGATGTCAAAGGGTCAGCAAGCGGGTCCGGCGAAGCGAAAAACCCGCTCCCTCACGGCTTGCCCCTGGAGTGCAGCGAAGGGGGTCGCGGCTCGGACGAGGCACGGCCGCCGGCCCGTTCGAACCGAAACGCCGACGGACACGAGTCTGACACCGCGCATCCTCCGCAATTCGGCCGCCGCGCGCCGCAGACCCGCCGACCGTGCCAGATCAGCGCGTGGCCCGCAAACGTCCACTCGGGCCGAGGCAGAACCTCCATGAGGTCCTGTTCGATCCGGCCCGCGTCCTTGTCGTCGCGAGACCGCCACGTCAGCCCGAGCCGCTGCGCCAGCCGGCCGACGTGCGTGTCGACCACCACTCCCTCGTTCTTCCTGAACCACGTGCCGAGGAGTACGTTGGCCGTCTTGCGGGCCACGCCGGGCAGCGTCAGCAGGTCATCCATGGCTTCAGGCATCCGGCCGCCGAAGCGCTCGACGAGCGTCCGCGCCGCGCCGATGAGACTGCGGGTCTTGTTGCGGAAGAAGCCGGTGGATCGCACGACGGCCTCGACGTCCTTCGGCTCGGCGCGGGCAAGTTCCGCGGGAGACGGATAGCGGGCGAACAGGACCGGCGTCACCTGGTTCACGCGCTCGTCGGTGCACTGCGCGGACAGGATCGTGGCAACGAGCAGTTCCCACGCGCTGCGGTGCTGCAGCGCGCAGTCGGCGTCCGGGTAGAGCCGATGGAGTCCGGCCAGGATGCGGGCCGCCCGGTCGCGCCGCGCCTCGGCGGTCTCCCGCGGGGCGCCGCGTCGCCGTGCAGGCCGCACGCCGCCCTCGCCCGGCCGCCGCTTGCCGCCGCGCCGAAGCGCCTTACTCCGCCCGCTCACACGACGTCGGGGCCGACCACTCGCTGCGGCCATCCGCCCAGCACTCCTTCTTCCAGATCGGAACGTCGGCCTTCAACTCGTCGATCAGCCAGCGACACGCGTCGAACGCGGCCGCCCGGTGTGCCGCGGCGACCGCGACCGCCACCGAGACCGTCCCGAGCGAAAGCCGCCCCAGCCGATGCCCCAGCGCCGCGTCACGGATGTCGAAACTTTTCAGGGCCCGCTCGCGAAGCAGCGCCATCTGCTCGACGGCCATCTCTTCATGCGCGACGTACTCAAGCGCGCTGAGCTCGACGCCGTCCTCACGGCGCTCCGCCCGAACCGTCCCTTCGAACGTCGCCAGCGCCCCGCGGTCGTCGCCTCGAAGACCGTCGGCCAGCGCCGCGGCGCTGATGGGTTGCATGGTGAGAGCAACCTGCGCCGGCTGCGTTTCGCCGCGAACCACGCGACACCCCTTAGACGCTGTTTCACATCCTGCCGTGGCACAGGCGGAGGGCGAGCAGGTGCGAGCCCGACGCGCCTGTGTTTGCACCCGCCGCGGCCGGTGCCACAGCGTATCGAAACAGTCCCTTAACCGCCCGACACCGGCGGGATGACCGCTACCTCGTCGCCGTCGCACAATTCGTGGTCCAGCGCGGCGAAGCGCCGGTTGACGGCCAGCCGCACCCCCAATGCCGCGCCCAGCCGGGGCGACTCATTCGCCAGCACGCCCGCCAGACCGCCCAGCGTCGTGCCGGCGGCCAGATCGTACGCCCGCTGCTCGACGCCGGCGAGGTCGCACGCGGGACCCGGAAATCGAACCGTCACGCGGGGCATGGCTCGCTCGCAGCGCTTTCGGTCACCATCACGTGATCTTCAATTCCAGCGGCGCGGGACGCAGCACGTTGCGGATGCTGATCTGCCCGGCGACGTTCTTCACGAACCCCTCCACCGCCTCGACCGTTTTCTCGTCGGCCTTTTCAAACGCCGCGAAGGGGTTGCCGTCGTCCCCGCTGGCGCGGATGGCGATGTTGATCGGGATCGCGCCAAGATAAGGCACCTTCAGCCGCGCCGCCGCTTTCTCCACCCCGCCGTGGCCGAAGATGTCGTAGCGCGTGCCCGTGTCGGGGGCGATGAAGTAACTCATATTCTCGACCATCCCGAGGATGTCAACGCTGAGTTGCTGGTACATCCGCAGCGCCCGCACCGCGTCCAGCAGCGCAACGTCCTGCGGCGTACACACCACCACCGCGCCCGTCAGCGGGATCGACTGCGAAAGCGTCAGCGGCACGTCGCCCGTGCCCGGCGGCAGATCGACGATCAGATAATCCAGTTCGCCCCAGTCCACCTGGTCCAGGAACTGTTTCACCACGCCGTGCACCATCGGCCCGCGCCAGATCACCGCCCGCTCCGGCTCGACCATGAATCCCATGCTGATGACCCGCACGCCGTGCGACTCGATCGGCACGATCTTCTCGCCCCGGACCATCGGCCGCTCGCCTTCCAGCCCCATCATCTTGGGGATCGACGGGCCGAATACGTCCGCGTCCATCAGCCCGACGCTCGCCCCCGCCCGCTTCAGCCCCGCCGCCAGCAGCACCGCCGCCGTGCTTTTGCCCACGCCGCCCTTGCCCGCCCCGACCGCCACGATGTTCTTGACGCCCGGCAGTTGCGCCGCCGGCTTGGCCGTCCCCCGCACCTGCGCCGACCACTCGACCGACACGTCGCGCACACCCGGGATGGCCCGCACTTCGCGCTGAACGTCCTTGTCGATCGCGTCTTTCAGCGGGCAGGCCGGGGTCGTCAATTCGACGCCGACCGTCACGTGGCCGTCGTCGATGACGACGTTCTTGATCATGTTGAGCGTGACGAGGTCCTTGTGCAGTTCCGGATCCTGTACCCGTCGCAGCGCTTCGAGAACCTGTTCTTTGGTCACCGCAGCCATCGCGCATCTTCCGGGTTCAGATTTGACCCGCGACAGTATAGAACGTTTTCCTTCGTCCGTCGAGCGGCCGGCGACGCACACCGGACCACTCCAGTGTGCCGCGAGCGCGTGCGTCCGGCCGCCCGGGCGATTACCATGCGCGGCGGCGCCGGATGAACCGCGCCGTTTGGAGCCGCCCGTCGTGCCCACGCGCGTCTCGCTTCCCGTCTCTCCGCATCAGCCGCGGCCCTACACCGGACCGAGCCGGCAGGAGGTGCTCGCCCTGCGCCGCGAATACCTCACGCCGGCCCTGATCACCTACTACGAAAAACCGCTCCTGATCGTCGAAGGACACATGCAGTACGTCTGGGACGAGACCGGCCGCCAATACCTCGACGCCTTCGCCGGCATCGTCACGATTTCCGTCGGACACTGCCACCCGAAAGTCGTCGAGCGCGTGCGCGAGCAACTCAACGTCCTGCAGCATGCCACCACCATCTACCTGCACCCGACCGTCGGGCAATACGCCCGGCGCCTCGCCGAGCACATGCCCGCCGGCAGCGGGCTGAGCGTCTGCTCCTTCACCAACTCCGGCAGCGAGGCCAACGACCTCGCCGTCCTCACCGCCCGCGTCTACACCGGCCGCTTCGACGTGATCGCCCTGCGGAACGCCTACCACGGCGGATCGCAGACCACCATGAGCCTGACGGCGCACGCCACCTGGAAATACGCGACGCCGCACAACTTCGGCGTGCACCATTCGATGCCCGGGTACTGCTATCGCTGCCCGCTGGGGCTGACCTATCCGAGTTGCGACGTCAAGTGCGCACGCGACGTCGGCGAGTTGATCCGATACGCCACGCCCGGCGAGGTCGCCTGCTTCATCGCCGAGCCGATCATGGGCGTCGGCGGCGTCGTCACGCCTCCGCCGGAATACTTCTCCCTCGCCTTTGACGAAGTGCGCCGCGCGGGCGGTCTCTGCATCGCCGACGAGGTCCAGACCGGCTTCGGCCGCACGGGCGACAAGTTCTGGGGCTTTGAGAATTGGGGCGTGACGCCCGACATGGTCTGCATGGCCAAGGGCATCGGCAACGGCACGGCCCTGGGGGCGGTCGTCACACGCCCGGAGATCGCCAAGGCGATGGCCACCCGCCTGCACTTCAACACCTTCGGCGGCAACCCCGTCTCGATGGTCCAGGGACTGGCGACGCTGGAAGTCATCGACGCCGAGAACATTCAGGAAAACGCCCGCGTCGTCGGCGGGCATCTCAAGGCGCGCCTGCTCGCGCTTCAGGAGAAACATCCCCTGATCGGTGAGGTCCGCGGCATGGGGCTGATGCTCGGCGTCGAACTCGTCCGGGACCGGCAGTCAAAGGAGCCGGCTAATGCGGAAACGGCCCGCGTGGTCGAGGCGGCGAAGGAACGCGGCCTGCTGCTGGGCAAAGGCGGCCTCTTCGGAAACGTTCTGCGGATCAAGCCGCCGATGTGCCTGACGAACGCCGACGCCGACTTCCTCGTGGACTGCCTGGACGAGGTATTGGAGATCGCGCAGCGCGGTGCGCGCCCGTAGCGGCGGCGCGCGTAACGTGCCTTCCGCCGCGGGGCAGCAATCCGCCGCCCATCGACTCTATTTCGCCGGGCCGCTTGCGGCCCGCTTCACCCTGTGGCACCGGCCATCATCCGGTGCTCTCCGTTCCGCCGCCCCCCTCTTGGCAAACGTTTCGCCCGGGGCGAAGCGATACTTCGCCGCCCGCCGTGGCGGGCGCGGGATGAGATCGGAGGAACCGCGCAACCGGCCGTCCCTCCGGGTGGCGTGGGCGTCCCGCCCGTGAACGCCCCCTCCGCACCGAAAAAAACCGCGTTTTAGGGAAATTCAGGCAATTTCGACTTTCGTCGCGCCGCAGGTGCTCAACCCGAAGGACGCAGCAGGGCCAGCACCCACTCGGTGAACAACGCGATCGGGACTGACGCGACGCCGGTCACGACGGCCACGATGATGTCCCGCACGGCGGAAAACAGCAGGTCGAGGACGAAGTTCATGTCATGCTCCCGGATTCAGAAGCGGATCACGAAGCCCGCGCCGGCGAAGAAGTCGTCCGCCTCCTCGTTCAGCCCCGCGCCGGTCCGGACGTCGAACTGGAGGTCGTCGGTGATCGGGAACGTGAAGCCGCCGTTAACGTAATGGGCGCAGTCCGTGCCGCGGTCGTTCGGATAGAAACCGAAGTATTCCACGTACGCCCCCAGCCAGTCGGTGATCTGCACCCCGAGCGACACCGACGCCGACGTCTGGAAGAACCGCCGTCCGTCGCTGGTCGGCACGACGAGGTTCAATTGTCCCGCCACCGACAGGCGGTCGGTCAGGCCGTATGCCCAGGGAATGCCCAGTTGCGGATCGACGTCGGCGGACGTCTTGGACCGGCTGCCGCTCGGCACCGTGATCGCCGGAATCAGCCCCAATTCCGGGATCCAGCCGCGCTGTTCCAGCACGTGAATTTTCGCTCCCAGGTACGGGTCCGTCGCCCCGTCGTTGTGGTCGGTGCGCGTGATCGGCCGGCCGGCGTCGGTTCGAGTTCGGAAGAGCGTCTCGGTCGACGACCAGCCCTCCCAGCCGACGCGCAGTTCAAGATCCGGCGCGAGTCCGATCCGCAGCAGAAACTCGGGGAACGTGTGATCGCGGACGCGGACCTTCTTCTCACGGTCGTAGGTGAAGGTGTAGCCGCTCTCCAGTTGCACGCGCCCGGCGGGAACGGTGACGGCGCTCTCGGTGAAGTCCGGCCGGTCGCTGACGAGCGGGCCGTCACTCTGCGGCTGAGCCAGCGCCAGCGGAGCGTCCCGGTCCGCGGCGGCGGGGCGCGTGGTCGGCTCCGCCGCGGCGGCCGCGCCGCTCAGAAACGCCGCCAGCAGGCCCGGCGCGGATCGGCCGCGGGCCGGACGGCCTCGGGAAGGTGTCGCCGGAGCGACGGATTGTCCCGAAAGCGACAGCATGTAACACAGGTTACACCTTGCCCCGTCCCGTGTCAAGCCCCGCCGCCCCGCGCTCATCCGCGCATCCGAACCTGGCGCACAAACCCACGCACCCGCTGCGGGTCGAGCGGCGCCTCCGTCCGCCCCCCCTCCTTCAGGCACGTACCCACGATCAGCGCGTCGGCGATCCGCAGCAGCGCCGTGGCCGTCGCCGGAGTCACTCCGCTGCCCACCCAGATCGGCCGGCTCCGCACCGCCTCCTTCACGATCGCCACCTCGTCCGGCTTCGTCGGCGCGCCCGTCGCCGCCCCGCTGACGATCAGCGCGTCGGCCAGGCCGCGCGAGGCCGTGTCCTGCGCTGCCAGGGCGATGTCCGGCTGGGACATCGGCACGGCGTGCTTGACGTGTACGTCGGCGGCGATGCGCACGTCCGGGCACAGCCGGGCCCGCTCGCGGAGCACCTCGTCCGCGCGGCCGCTGACAATCCCTTGGTCGGTGGCATACACCCCGCACAGGACGTTGACGCGGATGAACGCCGCGCCTGACGACGCCGCGATCCCCAGCGCCGCCCGCGCGTCGTTTCGCAGCACGTTGACGCCCACCGGCCGGCCGATCGCGCGCCGCACGCGCTCCGTGATCACGGCCATCGCGGCGATCGTGACCGGCGGCACGCCGTCGGCGTGGAACGGCGCGTCGCCGTAGTTCTCGACAATCACCGCGTGAAACCCGGCCTCGGCCAGCAGGGTCGCCTCGGCCGCCGCGCGTTGCGCGATCTCCTCGAGGGACTGCGCGCTGCGGGGGCTGCCGGGAAGCGGCGGCAGGTGCACCATTCCGATCAGCGCCCGAGCGGGCAGCCACGACTCCACTTCATTGCGTCGCGCCGGTTTCGGCTGGGGCTTCGTCATGGCCGCGGATTATGCAGCGAAACGGCCGCCTGATCGAGACGCGCAAACGACATTCTTGTCGCCGAAAAACGGAGTTATCGGTCATCGAACTGGGGCCGGTTCTCAGGGCCGTTCAGGCCGCGGGTCCGAGAATCAATGCCCGACGGACGTGACCGGTGGGGGATGCCGAAAGCCCCGTTGTGGCGGTTCGAACAATCGGTCGGGCCGCCGTTATCGGTGTGCAGGAACGAGCGAGACGCCTGCGCCTCGAAGACTCATGGCAAGAGCCCCGATCACGGGCCGGTTCAGGCGGCCGGATCAGCCGGCCAGCCGCTCGCGCAGCCACTGCACCGCTGCGGCCAATGCCTCGGGCACGCGCGCGCGGTCGGGACCCCCGCCCTGGGCGATGTCCGGCTTGCCCCCGCCGCGCCCGCCCACGAGCGGCGAGACCTCCTTGATGAGGTCGCCCGCCCGCACTCCGCGGGCCACCACGTCGGCCGTCATCGCCGCCAGCAGCAGCACCTTGCCGTCGCTTTCGGCCGCCAGGCAGACCGCGGCCGAGCCGGCCTTGGCCCGGATCGAATCCATCGCGGCCCGCAGTTGCTCTGCGCCCGCCGAGCCCACCTCACCCACGACGATCGCCGTGTCGCCGGCGCGCGGCGCGGCGTCGAGCAGCCGGGCCGCGCGGGCGACGACGCCGCTGGTGTCGGCGCGGGCCTGGTTTTTCTGAAGCGCGCGGACGATGTCCTGGAGTTCGGCGAGGGCGGCGCGGAGTTTCTTCAGTTCGAGGACCGGCAGGGCCGTTTCGTTCAGCCGGCGGTTCAGGTCGTCAAACGTTTCCACGATCTCCGCGGCTGCCGTCCGCGGCCGGCTGGACTTCGCGGCGCGCAGGGCGGATTCGAGTCGTTCGGCCAGCGCGACGGCGGCCCGTTCGGCGTCGGCCGCGCGCTGGTCGGTGACGCCGACGACGCGGCGGATTCCCCGGGCGACGGCCGACTCCTCAATGAGCCGGAAGCGGACGATCTCCGCCGTGTGGCGGACGTGCGTGCCGCCGCAGAACTCGATGGAAAACTGGCACCACTTCGGGTTGGTCGGATCGCGCAGCAGGTCGGCGACCTTCGGCCCGATCGACACGACGCGGACGAGGTCGGGATACTTCTCGCCGAAAACGGCCCGCAGGCCGGTGATCTTCAGGGCCTCCTTCTGCGACACGGGCTGGTGTTCGTTGTCCTCGACGGGCAGGTCGCCGCCGATGCGCTCCTCGACGAGGGCCTCAATGCGGCGGATCTCGTCGTCGTTCAGCGCGGCGTGGTGCGAAAAGTCAAAGCGGGTCTTCTCCGGATCGACGAGCGAACCCTTCTGCTGCACGTGATCGCCCAGCACCTCGCGCAGGGCCCAGTTCATGACATGGGTCGATGTGTGATTGCGCATGATGAAAGTTCGGTGCTCTTTGTCAACGCGCAGCCGCGCGCGTCCTTTGAAAGGGTTCGGCAGTTGATCATGGTAGGGCCTGATTCTCCCTTTCAGACATCGCCCGCAATGAATGTAAATACTTTCGATGCGTTGCGTCCCATCCACACGAAACTGCCAATGCTCGTCAATGCCATCCATCACCCCGGAGTCACCAGTCTGTCCGCCTTGTTCGGAATAGAATGGCGTATCGCCCGTAATGACGATTCCTTCCTGTCCTTCACGTAATTCGTCTGTAAGTGTTGTCCCGAGCATCACGGCCCAGACGCGGCTCTCACACTCGAGTTGCTCATAGCCGACAAACCGGGTTGGCCTCTGGAACCTATCGTCGGGACCCAATCGCGTCGGCAGAATCTTGAGATTCGATTTCGACGTTCGCGCCCGTTCCCGCGCCACATCCATTAACCGCTCATATTCCCCGATGTCCACCGTGAGTCCGCGCTCCTCGGCCATGAGTTCCGTCAGGTCGATGGGGAAGCCGTAGGTATCGTGCAGTTTGAAGGCGTCCTCGCCCGTGATGCGGCCGTGGTGGTGCGTGACGGCGTGCTGGGCGGCCTCGTCAAACAGGGCGATGCCCCTCTCAAGTGTCCGGCCGAAGGCGGACTCCTCGTCGCGGATCATGTCGGCGACGTGCTGTACGTTGCGGCCGCCGTGGGCGGTGCGTAACTCGGGGAACGCGTCGCCCATCGACTCGACCACGCACGGCACCAGTTCGTGCAGAAAGGGCTGGTGCGTGCTTAGATGCTGCCAACCGTACCGAAACGCGCGGCGGAGAATGCGCCGCAAAACGTATCCGCGGCCCTCGTTGCTCGGCAGCGCGCCGTCGGTCAGGGCAAACGTCAGCGTGCGGATGTGGTCGGCGATGACGCGATAGGCCACGTCGTGCATCAAATCCGAGTCGGTAGAACCGGCGTCGCGGTTCGCCAGCCGGCCGCCGTAGGGCGGCGCGCCGGTCACGCGCTTGATGGCGGCCATGAGGGGCGCGAAGAGGTCGGTGTCGTAGTTACTCGTCTTTCCCTGCAACAGCGCGGTGATCCGCTCAAAACCCATCCCGGTGTCGACGTGTCTGGCGGGCAGCGAAGTGAGTACCCCGTCAGCGCCGCGGTTGAACTGGATGAACACCAGATTCCAGATCTCGATGACGCGCGGGTCGCCGGCGTTCACAAGCGGCCCGCCGCTCAGGTCGGGCGTCAGATCGATGTGGATCTCGCTGCACGGTCCGCACGGACCGGTGTCGCCCATCTCCCAGAAATTGTCCTTCATGCTGCCCGGATGGACGCGCTCGGGCGGCAGGAAATTGAGCCACAGGTCACGGGCCTCGTGGTCGGGGGGGAGTTCCGAGCCGGCAGCGTCGTCCGCTCCCTGAGGTTCGCGGTTCTGAACCGAATCGCCGCCCAAGGCCGAACCGCCGAAGTAGGTCGCGTGCAGCCGCCGCGGGTCGACCCCCCAGGCCTTCGTCAGCAGTTCCCACGCCCAGGCGATGGCCTCCTTCTTGAAGTAGTCGCCGAACGACCAGTTCCCCAGCATCTCGAAAAACGTGTGGTGATAGGTGTCCTTGCCCACGTCGTCCAGGTCGTTGTGCTTGCCGCCGGCGCGGATACACTTCTGGCTGTTCACCGCGCGCCGCAGCCGGCCGAACTCGCTGCCCCGGTCGGCCGTGCCGAGGAAGATCGGCTTGAACTGGTTCATTCCCGCGTTGGTGAACATGAGCGTGGGGTCGTCGTGCGGCACGACCGGGCTGCTGGGCACGAAGGTGTGGCCGCAGCGCTGCACGAAGAAGTCGATGAACTGCCGGCGGACTTCGGCCGCCGTGGGGACGCTGCTCATGTCCCTATCGTAGGATCGCCCCCATACGGCGCATAGGGGCGTCAGCCGACCCCCGCTTCCCGCGTGCCTGCACAGGTGGTATTCTGCGCGCGGTCGAACGCGCTCTGTTCGGGAGGACTCGGTGTCGACGGCAAGAAAAGGATCAAAGACGGGCACCGACGGCGTCGGCGACGCGGCCGTGCGCGCCGCGACCGGCCGATCCTGGACGCAATGGTTCCGCCTCATCGACGCGGCCGGCGGCCGGCGAATGGATCACCCCGGGATCGTGGCCGTCGTCGGCCGGAACGGCCTGCGGCCGTGGTGGCAGCAGATGGTGACCGTCGCCAACGAGCGCGCCCGCGGCCTGCGCGAACGGTACCAGACGCCCGCCGGATACCAGGCCGGCCGAAGCAGGACCATCCAGGCGCCGTCGGCGGCGGTCTTCGGCGCGTGGACCCAGGCGGGTGTCCGCCGCCGCTGGCTGCCGGAGGCCTTTACGATCCGCAAGGCCACGCGGGAAAAGTCGCTGCGGATCACCTGGGCGGACGGCCGGACGGACGTCGAAGTCAATTTCTCCCGCAAGGGCGCGAACAAGACGCAGGTCTCCGTCCAGCACCGCAAGTTGAAGGACGCGCGGGCGGTCGGCCGATGGCAGCAATTCTGGTCGCGGCGGCTCGACCGGCTCCAGCGGCTGCTGGAGCGCGGGGCCGGCTGAACGCCCCGCCGCGGGATGAGTGGAGAACGATCATGGCAGTTTCGATCAAGCGCGTGGAGGTGTGGGCCGCGGACATCATGAATCGGCCCGGGATGCTGGCCCGAGTCCTGGAGGCCCTGGCGTCGGGCGGGGCGAACCTCGAGTTCGTCATCGCGCGGCGCGTGTCGGAGGACACGTCGCGGGTGTTCGTCGCGCCCCTGCGCGGCGCGAAGCAGTTGCGGGCCGCGGCGGACGTCGGCCTGTCGCGGGCTGCGGGCATGCACACGATCCGCGTCGAGGCCCCGGACCGGCGGGGTCTGGGAGCCAGGATGACGCGCGCCATTGCCTCCGCAGGTCTGAACATCCGCGGGTTGTCGGCCGCCGCCCCGAAGAAGCAGAGCGTCTGCTACGTCGCGTTTGCCCGGCCCGACGAGGCGGCGCAGGCGATGAAGGTGCTGCGGCAGGCCCTGTCGGGCCGCAGCGGCTGGTAATCGTCCGACGCGGATACAATGCCCCCGATGCTGACCGCCGAACCGCTCGGCCTGATCGCCGGGGCCGGACGATTTCCACACCTGGTCGCCGCCGGCGCACGCGCCGCAGGGCGGCGCGTCGTGACCGTCGCCCTGCGGGGCAACGCCGACGAATCGCTGCGGGACGAGTCGGATTCCTTTCATCGCGCCGGCATCGTTCGGGCCGGCCGCTGGGTCCGGCTGCTGCGGCGGGCCGGGGTGCGCGAGGCCATCCTCGCCGGAGGCGTGGACAAGTCGCAGATGCTGCGGCACCCGTGGTGGCGGCAATGGTTGGCGTACCTGCCCGACTGGACTAGCATCCGCATCTGGTACTTCAGGGCCCCGGACCGGCGCAACGACGCCCTGCTCCGGTCCTTGGCCGAGACGCTCGAAGCGCGGGGCATCCGCTTGATCGACTCCACGACCTATTGCCGCGACGCCCTGGCCCCGCCGGGCGTGCTGACCGGGCGCCGGCCGAATGCCGCCCAGCAGGCCGACATCAACCTGGGCTGGCGGATCGCGCGGGCGCTGGGCCGGCTGGACGTGGGCCAGGCGGTGGCCGTCAAGGACAAGGACATCCTCGCTGTCGAAGCCATCGAGGGGACTGAACGGATGATCGCCCGCGCGGGCGCGCTGTGCCCCAAGGGCGGCTGGACACTGGTCAAAGTGGCCAAGCCGGGACAGGACATGCGCTTCGACGTGCCGGCCGTCGGGTCGGCGACGATCGAGCAACTGGCCGCGGCCCGGGCGGCCGCGCTGGTGATCGAGGCGGGCCGGACCCTGATGCTGGACCGCGAGGCGATGATCGCCGCCGCCGACCGGGCCGGGATCGTAATCGTCTCAATCCGCGAGGACGCCGCGGCGTCGAACCCGGACGAGGAACGCCCGGCCGTTTGACGCGGCGCGGGCGGTCCTCCCGCGCGGTGGCCGGCCGGTTGTGGAGCAGATGCGTGCCCGAGTATCTCGTCACCGGCGGGGCCGGCTTCATTGGATCGCACCTGGCGGAGCAATTCTGTCGGGAGGGGCGGTCCGTCCGCGTCATCGACAATCTCATCAGCGGCAAGCGCGAAAACCTTACCCCGTTCGCCGACCGTATCGAGTTCCTCCAGGGCGATCTGCGCGACCCGGCCGACTGCGCGCGGGCCTGCGCCGGCGTTGGGGTCGTTCTGCACCAGGCAGCCCTGCCGTCGGTCCCCAAGTCGGTGGCCGACCCGCTCGCCAGCCACGGCTGCAACCTGACGGCGACGCTGAACCTGCTGATCGCCGCCCGTGAAGCGAAGGTGCGGCGGTTCGTTTATGCGGCGAGCAGTTCGGCCTACGGCGAGTCGCCCGCCTTGCCGAAGGTCGAGTCGATGCGCAGCGAGCCGAAAAGCCCTTACGGCGTGCAGAAACTCGCGGGCGAGATGTACTGCCAGGCCTTCGCCGAATGCTACGGCCTCCAGACGATCTGCCTGCGCTATTTCAACGTCTTCGGCCCGCGGCAGGACCCGGCCAGCCAGTACGCCGCCGCCATTCCCGCGTTCGTCACCCGCATCCTTCGCGGAGAGCCGCCGATCGTGTACGGCGACGGCGAACAGACGCGCGATTTCAGTTACATCGACAACGTGGTGCACGCGAACCGTCTGGCAGCCGCCGCGAATGAGACGCGCGGCGCGGTGCTCAATATCGCCTGTGGCGCGGGAATCAGCATCAACCACGTGATCAGGCGAATCAACGAACTGCTCGGCCGAAGCGTGTCTCCGCGATACGAGCCGCCGCGCCCCGGGGATATCCGACACTCCTGGGCCGACATCTCGCTCGCCGAGCGGCTGATCGGATATCGGCCGCTTGTGTCTTTTGACGAGGGGCTTCAGAGGTCGATCGAATGGTATCGCGGTCGGTCCGGCGGCTGATCGCACCACGAACGTCCTGCCCGGCGCGGCATTGCGGGGATCGGAAAAGGGCGTCCAGCCCCCCGGGTTTTCGCCCCGAACTTATCACCCCCATCAGCGGACCGTTCCCGCTGCCCTTTCCCGGGATGCCTTGGGAGGTATAACCAGATTTCGTTGATGGTGGCTGGACGAAAAAAGGCGGCGTACTCTCGGGATCTGCAGAGGTTCCGAGCCGCCCACGCTGGGCAGAGGAGTACGCCGATGCACAAGAATAGC
>Ga0187893_10003377_pt1 | contig 32530 bp, 31 predicted proteins | sample MA1701074metaG_FD_139574 | JGI IMG/M metagenome (GOLD analysis project Ga0187893, IMG submission 139574) | White microbial mat communities from a basaltic lava cave in the Kipuka Kanohina Cave System on the Island of Hawaii, USA - MA170107-4 metaG ...
CGCGCGCAGGCTGTTGGCACCCGACAACTGCCCGTACAGCAGCGCCACCAGCTGGCTCTTGGTCGGAAGCCGTCTGACCCGACGGTCAGACCCGTGCACCGCGACCAGCGCCTCGAATCTGTCTCACGGAAGCCGCTTCAGAAGGTCGTGGAAAACGCTATTGTGATGTCGCACGGTGTTGTCCCTCTCTCGTGTCCAAACCGTCGTCAAACGCTTGGAGGCGAGTAGAATCAACACCGTGCACCACGTCCAGAAATTTAAACCGGACAGCACTGGATCAAGTCCGGCGATGACAGCATTGGGTTAGCCGCGTTGCTTTGGAACCCGCTGAATCCGGCCCTTCCCACAGGGCTTGCAGAGGCCCAAGCGGAAGTTCATTTCTAGTCGGAGAGGATTTTGGGCGGGTCCGGCCCGACAGCGGACCGGACAGGCGAAACCCGGAGGCGACGATGGCTTCAGTGCAACTGGCCGACAATCTGCGCACGCGGCTTGTGCGCATGGACGAGATTCCGGTCGTCGATTTCGGACCGTTCCTCGGCGGCAGCGCCGCCGAGAAGGACGCGGTCGCCAAGGCGATCGGCCGCGCCTGCGAGCAGATCGGCTTTTTCTACATCCGCAATCACGGCGTCGACCGCGCGCTGCGGGACAAGGCGATCGCCGAGATGAAGCGCTTCTTCGCGCTGCCGCAGGCCGAGAAGGAAAAAATCTCGGTCAGGAATTCGAGCGTACATCGCGGCTATTACGGATCGGGCGAAGAGAATCTCGATCCGGCGAAGCAGCAGAAGGGCGGCGACCTCAAGGAAGGCGTCAATATCGGCCGCGATCTCGGGCCCGACGATCCGGACGCGAAGGCGGGATTGCCGCTGCACGGCGCCAACCAGTGGCCGGCGAACCTGCCGGGCTGGAAGAAGACGATGAACGCGTACTACGAGGCGATGGTCGCGCTCGGAAAACAGGTGATGAGCTCGTTCGCGGTCGCGCTCGATCTGCCGGCGGATCATTTCGCGAAGGATCTCACCAAGCCGATGACGACCTTGCGGCTGCTGCACTATCCGCCGCAGCGCGGCACGATCACCGATGCGCAGATCGGCGCCGGCGCGCACACGGATTTCGGCTGCTTCACGATGCTGTGGCAGGACCAGACCGGCGGCCTGCAGGTGCGCAACGGCAGCGGCGAATGGATCGACGCGGTACCGATCCCCGACACCTATGTCGTCAATGTCGGCGACATGATGGCGCGCTGGACCAACGACCGGTTCGCGTCGACCTTCCATCGCGTGATCAACGCGAGCGGCGCCGAGCGTTTCTCGATGCCGTTCTTTTTCGATCCGAATTTCCGCGCCGAGGTGCGCTGCCTGCCGACCTGCCTCAAGCCCGGCGACTCGGCGAAGTTCCCGCCGACCACCGGCGGCCAGCATCTGCTCGACCGGATCGACGAGACCTTCGCCTATCGCAAGACGTTCTGAGTAACGGGCGATTCCGCGATTCGCAGGCCAATTGCGGGCCGCACGGCCGGATTGGTACCGACGGTTTCGGCCGGTCGGCCGCAGCGGTGCCGATTTGGTTTTTGCAGTCGCGAAGGGCCCGCTAAGTCCTTTCGCTGGCGCAGCAGCCCGGCCGGCGATCCGATTGTCGGCGCGGGCACGATTCGGTAACCTTTGCGCCGATGGGGGAGCCGCTCGGCCATCCGGTCGAGGGCGCATCGCACGACGACGTGGGCCATCCCGCAGGGGCGTTTCGACCGGTTTCCGCCCGACCGCGTGCGCTGCAATCGATCCGTCGGCACCCCCGATCGGCAAGCGGGCTCCAGGCCCGGCATTGGGGGGATTTCAATGGCTGATCAACTAGGCGCACTGATCGTCATCTTCACCGAGATCTATTACTGGATCACGGTGGTGCTCATGTTCCTGATCCATGTCGGCTTCTGCATGTACGAAGTCGGCGCGTCGCGCAGGAAAAACCATCTCCACACGCTGATGAAGAACACCATGCTGATCCCGCTGGTGACGGTGACGTTCTTCTATTTCGGTTGGTGGATCTATTTCGCGTTCCCGAACGGCCCGTTCATCAATGGCCTGTTCCCGGACGGCTCGGGCGAACTGCTCGAGGCACCGTGGGCGACGGCCTGGAGCGAGCTGATGGGCGCGCATATGGGCGGCGCACCGCTCAATCCGGATGCGCTTTCACCCGACGACACCATGTTCTGGGCGCGCATCAACGGCGTGTTCTGGGCGGCATTTCTGCTCTTCTCCTGGACGGCGGCCTCGATCGTCTCGGGCGCCGTAATCGAGCGCATCCGCTCGTTCGCCTTCTACATCCTGGCGATCGTGATCGGGTCGTTCGCCTGGATCATCGATGCGGCCTGGGGCTGGTCGTGGAATGGCTGGATGGTGGTCCAACTCGGATACCACGATGCCTACGCGTCCGGTGTCATACACGCGATCGCCGGCGGTTTCGCGCTCGGCGTCCTGCTGCATCTCGGGCCGCGCATCGGCCGCTTCCGTCCGGACGGGACGGTGCGCGCGATCCCGCCGCAGAACCCGTGGCTGATCACCATCGGCCTGTTCCTGATCTATACGGGCTTCTGGGGCTTCTACGTCGCCTGCAACATCCCGATCCTCGATATCGGGCCGGCCGCCGGCATGGAGGAATCGTTCTGGTCAACGACCAACATTTACCTGGCGCCGACCTCGCTCTCGGCCATCACCTTCAACTTCCTGATGTCGCTGTCGGGCGGGTTGATGGCGGCTTACCTGGTTTCGAAGGGCGATGCGTTCTGGACCTACTCCGGCGGCCTCGCCGGCGTTATCGGCGCTTCGGCCGGCAACGACCTCTATCATCCGATCCAGGCGATGCTGATCGGCATGGTGGCGGCGTGGGTCGCCTACAAGATGCATCACTGGGTCGAGCGCCGGTTCAAGATCGACGACGCGGTCGGCGCGGTTGCCGTGCACGGCTATGCCGGGTTCTTCGGCGTGGTGGTCGCGGGCTTCGTGCTCTGGGGCTATCCGTCCTCGATGATCGAGGGCTATGCCAAGATCAATCCGTTGGGCCAGTTCATCGGCGCCGTCATCATGTTCGGCGTCCTCGGATTCCTGCCGGGCTATGTCGTGGCGGGCATCCTGAAGGCGCTCGGCATGCTGCGGGTTCCGGCGGAGGTGGAGATCGTCGGTCTCGACCTGACGGCCGACAAGGAAGCCGAAGCGGCCGCACGCGAATTCGAACAGGCCACGAGGGAAGCCGCGACCAAGCACGGCCTCCCCTACGGCACACGCTGATCCGAGGAAGGAGCAAAGACCATGTCATCGATATTTGCGGTCTCAACCGGCATCGAAACCTGGAACCAGGATTTGCTGGGCATCGGGCCGATGTATCCTTTCCCGGGCTACGAGTGGTTGCTCGTCGTGATCGGGCTCGTGACCTGGATTGGCTGGCATGTCTGGCAGGCCATGAACGAAAGCAGCGAGCTGAAGGACGAGCAGGAGCGCGCCAAGCGCGGCGAGCATTCCTGACGTCCGCGTCGCGAACTCCCGACTGACGGGAGCGGGGGCGCCGGCCCGGGCCGGCGCCCCTTTTCGTTTGCGCCGCCGGAACGGTGCCGCGATCCGCTGCGATTCCGTTGACGCGGCGGGCGCGCGTCGGCATCATCGCCGCCGTTTGACGATTCCCAGGGACAGCCATGATCCGGCATTCGGGACCGACGGTTGATTTGCGACGACGACGCCGACGCGGCGTGCGCCGCGCGTCGCCGCAGGCCCGGTCGGGTGCCGGCACCTCCTGACGATCCGGAGGCAACGCCGGGGACCGCGATGCGGCACAACGAGCCCGTCACCCCAGCCGCCGGATGCCTCCGATGATCGACTACCTGTCCGAAGCCCTCGACGACCGCGACGCGATCGAAGCCCTGCTCGACCAGGTCTTCGGCGCCGACCGTTTCAACAAAAAATCCTATCGCTACCGGCAGAAAATCCCGCCGGTGCCGGCGCTCTGCTGGGTCGCCTATGACGGCGACCGGCTGGTCGGCACGATCCGTTACTGGCCGATCCGCGTAGGCCCAGGCGGCACGCCCTCGGTGCTGCTCGGCCCGCTCGGCGTCGCGCCCGACCGGCGCGGCGAAGGCATCGGCGTCACGCTGGTGATGCGCACGATGGAGCTCGCGCGCCAGGCCGGCATCCGCACCATCCTGCTGGTCGGCGATCTCAGCTACTATGCGCGCTTCGGCTTCGAACCGGCGGCACCCCACGGCTATCGCATGCCGGGCGAGGATCCGCAGCGGCTGCAGATCGAACCGCTGGTACCGGCCGCGCTCACCGAGGATGCCGGCGAACTGCGCAAGGCGACGCGCGCGACCATCCGGGCGCTCGATGCCGAGCATCCGACCTGGCGCTGGGTCGAGCGGGCGGTGGCGTGATGAGCTATCCGCCGCAATCCTTCCGCGAGACCGACGCGGCGCTGCTGAAGCAGGCGCTCGCCGAGGCGACGCTCGCGCTGCTGATCACGCAGTCGGCGGACGGCCCCATCGCGACGCACCTGCCGATGCTGTTCGATGCGGGCGCCGGCGAGCACGGGCTGCTGCTCGGCCATGTCGCAAAATCGAACCCGCATGCCAAGGCATCGGGTGCCGGGGCGCTGGTCGTGTTCCAGGGGCCGGATGCGTATGTCTCGCCGTCCTATTATGCGACCAAGCCCAGCGAGCCGCGCGTGGTGCCGACCTGGAACTACCAGGCGATCCATGTGCGCGGCACGCTCGAGACCTTCGACGATGCCGGGATGCTGCGCGACCTGGTGGCGCGGCTGACGCGGCGGCACGAGGCCCGCGTCGGCACCGGCTGGCAGATCACCGATGCGCCCGGGGACTATCTCGCGCGCATGCTGCGCGGGATCGTGGGCCTGCGCATCCCGGTTGCGCGCATCGAGGGGCGCTACAAGCTGAGCCAGAACCGGCCGGTCGAGGACCAGGCGAGCGTGACGCAGGCGCTCGGCGCCTCGTCGGATGCGACCGAGCGCGACGTTGCGGCGCTGATGGGGAAGCGGAAAGAATAGGCGCATTCTTTTCTCGTCATCGCCGGGCTTGATGTTCAGCCCGGGGACATAGTCGACACCTGTTCGGAGACATGGTGAACACTTTTGTTGGCGGCCAGGTCCAGCTCGGCGATGACGTTCTGGTTTGTAAATCGCGCACCGCAACCAGCGACAACATTTCCTTTTAAGGCCGAACGAAAACGGCGGAGCCCGAAGGCCCCGCCGTCTTTCATTGCACCAAAGCGACGCGGATCAGTCGCCGAGATGGATCCAGACCGACTTGGTCTGGGAGTTGAGCAGCATCGCCTCCCAGCATTTGTCGCGACCCATGCCGGACTGCTTGTAGCCGCCCCACTGCAGCGTCATGTCGCCATGGTCGAAGCAGTTGACCCAGACGACGCCCGCCTGGATGTCGCGGGCCGCCTTGTGCGCGGTGTTGAGATCGCTGGTCCAGATCGACGCCGCCAGCCCGTAGATCGAATCGTTGGCGATCTCGACCGCCTCGTCGATCGTCTTGTAGGGCAGGATCGCGGCAACCGGGCCGAAAATCTCTTCCTGGGCGATCTGCATCCGGTTCTTGACGCCGGTGAAGAGCGTCGGCTCGACATAGTTGCCCTTCTCGAGGCCGGACGGCACGTTGCCGCCGAACTCCAGCCGGGCGCCTTCCTTCTTGCCGATCCTGATGTAATTGAGCACGCGCTTCTGCTGCTCGCGCGTGACCAGCGGACCCATCGCGGTCTTGGGATCGAACGGATCGCCCGGCCGGAACTGGGTCTTCGACTTCTTCTTGAACAGGTCGACGAACCGGTCGTGCACCTTGCGGTCGACCAGCAGGCGCGAGCCCGCGTTGCAGACCTCGCCCTGGTTGCCGAAGATGCCGTTGATCGCGTACTGCACGGCCGTTTCCATGTCGGGCGTGTCGGCGGTGATGATCTGCGGGGTCTTGCCGCCGCATTCCGTCGTCACGCGCTTCATGTTCGACTGGCCGGCATAGATCATCATCAGCTTGCCGACCTCGGCCGAGCCGGTGAAGGCGATCTTGTCGACGTCGTTATGCAGCGCGAGCGCCTTGCCGGCCTCCTCGCCGAGGCCCTGGACGACGTTGAATACGCCGACCGGACCGCCGGCTTCCATGAAGAGACGCGCCATCAGGTTACCGGAGAGCGGCGACTGCTCGGCCGGCTTCAGGATGACGGAGTTGCCGGCTGCGAGCGCCGGCGCGACCTTCCACGAGGCCATCATCAGCGGATAGTTCCACGGCACGACGCAGGCGACGACGCCCAGCGGCTCGCGCAGGATGTAGTGGAAGGCGGAGGAAGCCGTGGGTGCGACCTGGCCGTTGATCTTGTCGATCGTCTCGGCCATGAAACGGAAGGTGATCGACGAGCCGGGCACGTCGGCATTGATCATGTCGGAGACCGGCTTGCCCATGTTGAGCACGTCGAGCACCGCGAAATCCGCGGCATGCGCGTCGATCAGGTCGGCGAACTTGTAGAGCACCGCCATGCGATCGCGCGGCGCCATGCGGGACCAGACGCCGCTACGGAAGGCCTTGCGCGCCGCCCTAACGGCGGCATCGACATCCTCGACGCCGGAGCGCGCGACGTCGGTGATAACCTCGCCGTTGACGGGGTTGATCGACTCGAACCTCCGGCCCTTCCTGGCCGCGACGAACTTGCCGTCGATGAAATTGCGCGTCTCGGGTTTGATCTTGGCCGCGAGCCTGTGCCAGTCCTTGGTGGTGAGTTTCTGAAGTTCCATTGCGTTCTCCTGTGGCGAGAGAGGCCACGGCGTCGCGCCATCGCCGTTGGCACAACAGCGATCGAAAAGCCCGATATTTAGGGGGTTTTTAGGATTTCGACCGCTCCGAAGCGCCGGTTATACACCCCGGAACGGCGGGTTCCTAGCCCTGCGCGGACGCATCGCCGGATGCGGCCGCGCGTGCGCGCGCAGCGCGCGAAAGCTGGCGTTCGCGATGGATGACATAGAGGCCGCTGGCGGCGATCGCCGCGGCGCCCATCAACGTCCGGGCATCCGGAAAATCGCCGAACACCGCGTAGCCGACGATGACCGACCAGACGAGCTGCACATAGGCGAAGGGCGCCAGCACCGAGGCCGGCGCGATCGTGAACGCGCGGATCAACACCAAGTGGCTCGCAGCGCCGAACACGCCGAGCAGCGCCATCAGCCCCCAGCCCTCGAGATCGGGCGCGACCCAGACGAACGGCAGGGCCGCCGAGGTCACGACCAGCCCGCCGGTCGCCGTGAAAAAAAGAATGGTCACCCAGTGATCGGTCGCGCCGAGAATGCGCGTGGCGATCTGATACAGGGAAAAGCAGAGCGCGACGCCGAGCGGCAGGAACATCGCCCAGTGTACCGCGGCGAAACCCGGCCGGATGATGAAGAGCACGGCAACGAAGCCGACGGCAACGGCGGCCCAGCGGCGCAGGCCGACGCGTTCGCCGAGCAGCAGCACCGAGAAGGCGACGAGCATCAGCGGCGAGACGAAACCGAGCGCATTCGCATCGGCCAGCGGGATGAACTTGACCGCGAGGAAGAACAGAAAGTTCGCGCCGACCAGCAGCAGCGACCGCACGATGTGGAGACCGAGCCGGTTGGTGCGCAGCACCAGCCGCCAGCGCCCGGCGCCGAGCAGCAGCGGAAACAGCGCGAGATGGAAGAAAAAGCGCGCCCAGGTGATCTCGATGACGGGATAGTCGGTCGTCAGATACTTGCCGACCGCATCGAGGCAGACGAACAGCGCGCCGGCGGCGAGCATGAGCAGGATGCCCTTGACCGGCAGCGACGCTGCGTCCGGGCCGGCCCCTGTCCTGCGATCGTCCCCAGTCGCCACCGATCGTTCGATCCGGGCCCGCGTCGCCTCGGGCCCCGCTCCGGCCACGAAAACGGCGCGGACCGATCGATCCGCGCCGTTTCGACTATCGCCCGGGGGACGGAGCAGTTCAAGTCTCGCCCCGTCGACGGTTCAGGCGTTCGCGTCCGTCAGTCGGGCGTGTCGCCGCCGCCCTGACTGTCGCTTTTCGGACCGTCGCCCTCTCGACCGGGCGTATCGGTGCTGTCGATGATGTCCTGAAGCGCATTGCCGTCGCGGACATGCATGTCGCAGCGCGCGTTGACGAAGCCCGTTTCGCCCGCATTGACCACGCCGCCCGGCTCGTTGTTGCACGGGAACATCTCGACGATGCCTTCCTCGACATAGAGCGTGACGTTGTTCACCTGGTCGACCTTCAGCCGGAAGATCGTGCCGCGGATCGCGAGCGTCGCGGACGGCGTGTTCAACTTGTAGGCGTCTTTGCTCATGTCGCCGGTGACCCAGCGGAACACGCCCTTGCCGAAGGTGACGACGGCCTCGCCGGTGCCTTGCGACGGGTCGTAGACGAAACTGTCGAGCACGACCTGGGAATTCGCGCCGACGCTGAGATGCGTCCGGTCGACGAACTCGAGCTCCGTACGCGCCTCGGGTCCGGTGGTGACGGTCTCTTCCGAGTAGACCGGCAGGTGCCAGCGCAGATCGCGCGTCTCGCCGGTCGTGCGCGTGCCCTCGGCGCCACGGAATTCGCGTTCGTAGACGACGCCGATTTCCTCTTCCGCCCAGGCGGGCAATGCCGCACAAAGCGCGAGCGCCGCCGTGGCGGCGTAAAAAGCTACTCTGTTCATTCGTCCCTCCTGCAATTCTTCGACGCCCGAGCCGAGGCGCATGTTCAGCCTGTTTTCGTTTCGGCGACGAAGACGCCATCCCAATCCGCCGGTGGCGGCATCGACCGATTTGCCCTGATGCGCCGTTCATATAGGTCGAAGAGCGAGAACAACGAAGGTCCAAGCGTCCGCAGCCGGCCCAGCGATTCCAAAGCCTTGGCCCAATCCGCCGCGTAATAAACCGTGAAAAATTCGTCAAAGGCAGCAAGCAGGCAAACCGGCGATTCCTGTGTCTGCGTTGCATCGAGCAATGCATAAACTGTCTCGGGCGTGGTGCGTCCCTTGACGCGCACGCGGTCGATCCCCACCAGCGGAAAGCCACTGGCCGCGCGCGCCGTCGTCTCGCCAACCACGACATCGACGCCGTAGAGACGCGACAGGCCCTCGAGACGGGAGGCAAGGTTCACCGCATCGCCGATTGCCGAGTAGCCAAAGCGCTGATCCGAACCGAAGTTTCCGACGCTGCAGCGCCCGGTGTTAAGCCCGATGCCAATGCGCAGATTCTCGAAAGATGTACCGACCGCCTGCGCCTCGGCCGCCCAGCGTTCGTTGAGCCGCGCGAGTTCGGCGCGCATCGCCTGCGCGGCGGCAAGCGCATGGTTGGCATGATCCGGATCGTCCTCCGGCGCATTCCAGAACGCCATCATGGCATCGCCGATGTACTTGTCGACCGTGCCGCCGGTTTCTTCCTGCACGATGCGCGTCATCGGCGTAAGAAAGCCGTTGACGAGACGCGTCAGCGCCTCCGGGGCCAGACGCTCGGCGATCGCCGTGAAACCGCGAATGTCGGCGAACAGGATGCTGAGTTCGCGCGTCTCGCCGCCGAGCCGCAGCGCCCCCATATCGCGCGCATAACGCTCGACGAGGCGCGGCGGCAGATACTGCGCCAGCACGAGGCGGTTGCGGCGGCGATCGGCCTCGGTCCGCATGTAGCCGAGCAGCGAACCGGCGAGATAGACCGCGAGCGCCGCCAGCAGCGGCGAGATCGGATCGACCAGCCAGCGCTCGTAGTGAAAGGCGCCCCAGGAGATCCCGATCGAGATGGCGGCGATGCCGAGCGCGACGAGCGCACCGGCGGCGACGCCGGCCTGCCGGATCGCAACGATCAGCAGGATGCCGATGATCGCGAGAAAGATCAGCTCGGCACCCTTCGCCCAGTCGGGCCGGAAGAGAAACTGGCCGGAGATCATCTGCTCGACGAGCTGCGCCTGCACCTCGACGCCCGCCATGCCGGGCGAGAGCGGTGTCGCGCGAATGTCGCGCAACGCCGCCGCGGTCGAACCGATCAGCACGACATCACCCTGCAGCACGGCGGCATCGGCGCGTCCCTCGAGCAGATCGAGCGCCGAGATGAAACGCTCGGCGCGCGTGCCGCTGTCGTAGAGCAGCAGCGCACCGCTCCAGTCGGTATCGACCGCAAAATCACCGATCTTCACCTGCGCGATGCCGGTCCGGGCACCGAAACTCGTTTCGCCGCTGCCGCCGGAGGAGCGCACCGTGTAGCTGCGCGCTGCTTGCACAACCCGCAGCGTCTCCGCCGCGAAGGACGGGTAGAGCGTGCCGTCGAGCGCCGCCAGCAGCGGCACGCGGCGCACGATACCGTCCAGTTCCGGTTCGAAGTCGACGAAACCGTAGCCGTCGAAAGCCTCCTGCAGCGCAGGCACGATCGGCGTCGCCCCTTCGTAGTTCCGGACGAAGCCGAGCGGATCGTCGCCCGTGAAGGAGAAGCCGGCCGGCGGCGGCGGAACGGCACCGTCGGACGCATCGCTGAAGGCGTAAGCGCCGATCGACGGCACGCTGACGAGCGCATCGGCGAATACCTTGTCCGGATCCGGCAGTATCCCGATCTGGCCGACCAGCTCGTCGGTGCCGGGGAAACGCTGCCAGAGCGCGATCATGTTGGCGGGCGACGTGCGATCCGGTTCCGCCATAATGACGTCGAAGCCGATCGCGGCGACCTGCTGGCGGCGCAGCACGTCGACCAGGTCGGCCAGCACGATGCGCGGCCAGGGCCATTGCCCGACCGCTTCGAGGCTGGCCTCGTCGATATCGACGATTCGCACCGGATAATCGGCATAAGGGCGTGGCTCGATCTGCTGGTAGGCGTCGAACACCAGCAGGCGCAGGCGCTGCACCAGCGCACCGTCCTCGGAGCGCAGCCACAAGGCCGCGACGAGCAACATCGCCGGTATCAGCAGGTCGAGCCAGCGCCGCATCCCGCACCCCGAATTGGCACCCTTCCGCTGGCCACTCTATCATCCGGCCGGCGCGACGGGTGAGCGCCGATGCGCAGCGGGGGACGGGCGTGGAAACCTATCGCACGCAGCACTGGGTGCAGCGCAAGCCGGCGGTGTCGTCGACCGGCGGCATCGTGGTGGCGCAGCATGCGCGCGCCGCCGCGGTCGGCGCCACGATCCTCGCCAAGGGCGGCAATGCGGTCGATGCCGCGATCGCGACCGGCTTTGCGATCTCGGTGCTGGAACCGTGGATGAGCGGGCTCGGCGGCGGCGGCTACATGACTTTGCGGATGGCGAACGGCGCGCGCGCCGAGACGGTCGATTTCGGCATGCCGTCGCCGGCGAAGCTCGATCCCAAGGAATATGCGCTCGAGGGCGGCAGGAGCACGACCGATGGTGCCATGTTCGGCTGGCCGAAAGTGGTCGGGGACCGCAACATCGTTGGACCGCTGAGCGTCGGCGTGCCGGGCCAGGCCGACGGCATGCGCGTCGCGCACGAGGCGTACGGCACGCTGCCCTGGGGCGACCTGATCGAGCCGGCGCGGCAGTTGGCAAGCGACGGGCTCTATCTCGACTGGTACGCCGCGCAGTCGATCCTGCTCGCCGCGCGCGAGCTTGCTGCCTTTCCCGAGAGCCGGCGCGTCTATCTCGCCGACGGGCTGCCGCCGGTGCCGCGCGGCGAGGAAGGACCGGTGCTGCGCCTCAAACTCGGAAGGCTCGCCGAGACGCTGGCGCGTTTGCAGAGCGCGGGTGCGCGCGATTTCTACGAGGGCGAGCTGGCGCGCAAGGTCGCGCGCGACATGCGGGCGGCCGGCGGCTCTCTCGACGAGGCCGATCTCGCCGCCTATCGCGCGCGCATCGAACCGGCGCTCGCGATTCCCTATCGCGACGCCGAGGTCGCCGTCGCGCCGGGACTGACCGCGGGGCCGACGCTCGAACGGCTGCTCGCGCTCTGGAGCGCCGAGTTGACGCCGCACGGCACGACGCCCGACGGCGAAGCCTATGCGACCTATGCGACCGGCCTCGATCGCGTCTATCGTGAACGGCTGGCGACGCTCGGCGACGATTCCGACGCGCGGAAGGCGCCGAGTTGCACGACGCATCTCTCGGTCGTCGACCGCAACGGCAACATGGTGGCGCTGACGCAGACGCTGCTGGCACGCTTCGGCTCGAAGCTCATGCTGCCCGCGACCGGCATCATGACCAACAACGCGATCATGTGGTTCGACCCGCGGCCGGGCAAAGCCAACTCGATCGCGCCGTCGCGGCGGCCGCTCTCGAACATGTGCCCGGTGGTGCTGGCGCGGAACGGTCGCGCGTTCGCCGCGCTCGGCGCCTCGGGCGGACGGCGCATCCTGCCCGCCGTCGCGCAACTCGTTTCGTTCCTGGTCGATTACCGGCTCGATCTCGACACGGCGATCCATCTGCCGCGCGTCAACGCGACCGGCGACGGGCGCGCGACCGTCGATCCCGACATGCCGAAGGACATGGTCCCGCGCATCGCCGCGCGCATCGAAACGGTGACCGGCGAGCGCGCGGTCTATCCGGTGCTCTATGCCGCGCCGCAGGTCGTGACGCGCGACCCGGCGAGCGGGATCAACCAAGGCGCTGCCGAACCGTCGCTGCCCTGGTCGGGCGCGGTTGCCGAGAAGCCCTGAAAATCCGGCGCCATCGCAATTCTGGACAAAGCGGGTCCGAATGAAGAAACTCCGCCCGCGACAAGAAAAACAAGCAACGAACGACGGCAGACAGGGGGTTCGACGATGGCGCGGAAGACGCGGAAATCCACGACCGAGGCCAGGCGCGGGGCCAGGCCGGCCGGCAAGAGCAAAAAGAAGGCCGGCGCCGGGGGCCCGACGCGAAAGCCGGCGAGAAAGTCCGCCAGCAAGAAGAAAATCGCCAAGAAGATCGCTGTGAAGAAACCGGCATCCAGGCCGGTCGCGAAAAAATCGCCGGCAAAGAAGCCTGTCGCCGCGCCGGCACCGAAGCCGGCAGCGCCCAAGACCGCGACGGCGAAACCCGCATCGTCGAAAGCAAGCACATCCAAGGCAACCGCGAAGAAGCCGGCGGCCCCGAAACCGCCGGCGCGCATCCTGCGCAGGGGCAAGACCATCGTCTTCTATCCCGAAGCCGCGTTCGGTCCCGCGCTCAACAGTGTCGGCATCGCGCAGCGCCTCAAGAAGCTCGGCCACAATCCGATTTTCGTCTGCGATGCCGGTTTCAAGGGCGTGTTCGAGGGTTACGGGTTCCCGGAATATCTCGTCGACATGTCGGGCGGCATGCCGCCGGAGGAAGCGGCACGCTTCTGGGCCGACTTCATCGCCGGCCACCTGCCGCATTTCCGCCTCTCGCCGCTCGAGCAGGTGCGCACCTATGTCGTGCCGGTCTGGGAGATGATCGTCGACACCGCAATCAACTCGCACGAGATGCTGACCGCGCATCTGCAGAGCCTGAAGCCCGACGTGGTCTGCGTCGACAACGTGATCCTCTTTCCCGCGATCAAGTCGATCGGCAAGCCGTGGGTCCGCATCGTCTCCTGCTCGGAGAACGAGATCGAGGACCCGAACGTCCCGCCGCATCTCTCGGGCTGCAGCGAGGGCGATTTCGCCTGCTACGAGGCCTATAACCGCGAGTTCCTCGACGCGGTGAAGCCGTGTCACGACCGTTTCAACGCGTTTCTCGCGAAAGTCGGGCTGCCGCCGTACCGGCTCGGCGAATTCTTCGAGACCTCGCCCTGGATGAACCTGCTGCTTTACCCGTCGCATCTGCGGTTCAATCGCCGGCATCCGCTCGATCCGACGAAGTTCCAGTATCTCGACGGCTGCGTGCGCGACGAGGGCACCTACCGCGTGCCGACCTTCGTCACGAACAACAACAAGCCGCTGATTTATGTGAGCTTCGGCTCGCTGGGTGCCGCCGACATCGATCTCTACAAGCGCATGATTGCGCTGTTCGGCACCCTGCCCTACCGGTTCCTGATGAATATCGGCGAGCACCGGGCGCAGTACCAGAACGTGCCGGGCAACGTCATTCTCGAAAGCTGGTTCCCGCAGCCGGCGGTGCTGCCGCATGTCAGCCTGTTCGTACATCACGGCGGCAACAACTCGTTCAACGAGGCGCTCTATTTCGGCAAGCCCTCGATCATCATGCCCTATTGCTGGGACGGGCTCGACAACGCGACCCGCATCGACGACACCGGCTATGGCGCGAAACTGCCGCGCTACGACTGGACCGAACAGCAGTTCACGCAGACGATCGCGCGGCTGCTCGGCGATCGCGAGATGGCGGGCAAGCTGGTCGCATGCTCGAAGACGATGCAGGCTGGGCGCGGTCCCGAGAAAGCGGCGCGCCTGATCGCGGAGGTGGCGAAGAATGGCTGACGGAACCGGCGCCCGCGCCGCAAAGCTCGATTCGCCGGCGCCGCACATCCCGAATGCGCTGGCTTACGACGATCTGGTCGACTGGGGCGCGCAGCCCGATGCGATCGAGGGCGCCTCGCAGTCGCGGGGGCGGCTGCTCTGGAAGCGCGACGAGAACGGCGAGCGCACGGTCGAAAGCGGGCTCTGGGTCTGCACGCCCGGTTCGTGGCGGCTGTCGATCCCGGGCGACGAGATCTGTTATTTCCTGTCGGGCCGCGCGACCTATACCGAGCATAACGGCGATACGATCGAGGTCGGCCCGGAGACGGTGGTGCATTTCCCGAGCGGCTGGACCGGCCGCTGCGACGTCAGGGATACCATTCGCAATACCTACATGCTGACGCGCACGCCTTCGGTGATCGACCGCGAGGCGACGCCGGTCATGCGCAAGCCCAGGGAGATCGGCAAGCTCGTCGACTGGGGTGCCGTCCCGACCATGATCGAGGGACAGTCGGTGACCTCGGGCCGGCTGCTGCACAAGGGCCCGGGCGGGCGCAGCGAGACCGGTATCTGGGTCTGCACGCCGGGCCTGTGGAACTGCCACGTCACCAGCGACGAATACTGTCATTTCATCGCCGGGCGCTGCACCTACACGCACGAGAGCGGCGCGATCATCGAGATCGAGCCGGACACGGTGGCGTTCTTTCCGAAGGGCTGGCGCGGCACCAGCAAGGTGCACGAGACGGTGCGCAAGGTTTACATGATCCGCTGAGGCGGATTGCGCGCTTTATCCGATGTCGCATCGGATAATTTCCGTTCGTCCGATCACAATTTCAGAATTGCGGCGCGGTTCGGTTGACACCGGGCCGCGCGCGGGCGCAGCATTTTTCCGTCGGTGCCTGTCGCCGATTCCAGGATCAACAGCCAGGAGGAGGGTGCGCTCGGCATGAAACCACCGAAGCAGAACAGCCGGCTCCGCCTCCGCGCGGAGCCACGGCCCTGAAAAAAGGAGCGCGGGCGAGCCGGCGGGCACCCGGTGCACCGCGCGCGTGACGAAGGGCCGCCGACAATCTTGCTATACGTTACCGAACGTCGCGTCCGCAGGACGCGCGTAAACCACGGGTCGAGAAACCAGCGACTCGCGCGGCGGCCGAAGAGGCCGACCGAAACCGACAAAGCCCCGCCGCGGCCCAGCGCCCGGCGGGGCGATGTTTTTGGGCGCCTGCGCGCCGTGCCGTCGCGCGCGCTATAGTCGCGCCATGGAACGCCCCGCGATCTGCACCATCGGCTACGAGCGCGCGACGCTCGAGGATTTCATCGACGCGCTGCGCGAGGCCGGCGTCGCAACCCTGATCGACATCCGCGCCAGGGCCTTCTCGCGCCGCAGCGAGTTCAACGCAAAGAAACTCGCCGCGTCGCTACAGGAAGCCGGCATCGGCTATCTGCATCTCGTCGCGCTCGGCAGCCCCGATGCGGCGCGGGCGGCCGCGAAATCGGGCGACCTGAAACGCTTCGAGAAACTCTACCGCACCCAGCTCGCGACGCCGGCCGCGCAGCAGTCGCTGGATCGCGTCCTGGAGCTGGCGTCGGCCGCGCCGGTCTGCCTGATGTGCTACGAGCGCGAACCGTCCGAGTGCCACCGGCAGTTTACCATCGAGCCGATCGAGACCCGACGCGGCGAGAGGGCGCGGCACCTGTTCGCCGCCCCGCCGGCGAAGCAGCGCAGCCTGCTCTAGCGACGCAGCTCTCATCCGCCTCGTCCTGAGCCCGTCGAAGGGTGAGGCGTTCGCGAACGGCCTCATGGTTCGACGAGCTCGCCATGAGGCTGTTTGTTGGGTGCCTGCAACACGATCCCCGCATTGCCTTCCGGCGTCGCCCCCACCAAGATGCCGCGCGAATCATGGGGAGGGGAGCGCTGGCGGATGGCCCGGTTCCTGACGCTCGACGATATCGACGTCGCCAACAAGCGCGTGCTGGTGCGCGCCGACCTCAACGTGCCGATGAAGGCGGGCCGCGTCGCGGACACGACGCGCATCGACCGCAGTGCGGCGACCGTGCAGGCGCTGCTCGACAAGGGCGCGGCAGTGATCGTGCTGTCGCATTTCGGCCGGCCCGACGGCAGGCGCGTGCCCGAGATGTCGCTGGCGCCGGTGGTCGAACCTTTGTCCGCGGCGCTCGGCGGGCGGCCGGTCGCATTCGCCGAGGATTGCGTCGGACCCGCCGCGAAACGTGCGGCGGCGGCGCTGAAGCCGGGCCAGGCGCTGCTGCTCGAAAACCTGCGCTTCGAGCCCGGCGAAGAAGCCAACGATGAAGAGTTTGCCGGCGCGCTGGCGGCGCTGGGCGACGTCTACGTCAACGACGCATTCTCCTGCGCGCATCGCGCCCACGCCTCGACCGAGGCGATCGCGCGCCTGCTGCCCGCCGCTGCCGGCCGGTTGATGGAGGCGGAACTCAAGCATCTCGCACGCGCGCTCGAGGCGCCGCAGCGGCCGGTGATGGCGATCGTCGGCGGCGCCAAGGTTTCGACCAAACTCGACCTGCTCGGCAATCTCGTCGGCAAGGTCGACCTGCTGGCGATCGGCGGCGGCATGGCGAACACGTTTCTGCACGCCGCCGGCGTTGCGATCGGCACCTCGCTTGCCGAGCGCGACATGGCGGAGAAGGCACGCGCGATCGGCGAGGCGGCGCGCAAGCAGGGCTGCGAGATCCTGCTGCCGGAGGACGCTGTCGTGGCGAGCGCACTCAAGCCGAACGTCGAGACCGAGACCGTCGCGATCGGGTCGGTGCCGGCGGACAGAATGATCCTCGATATCGGACCGGCGAGCATTGCGGCAATCGCGCGCCGGCTCGAAGCCTGCCGGACTTTGGTCTGGAACGGACCGCTCGGCGCGTTCGAGACGCCGCCTTTCGATGCGGGCACGCTCGCCGTCGCCGAGCTCGTCGCCGATCGCACGCAGGCGGGGCGGCTGCTCAGCGTCGCGGGCGGCGGTGACACCGTGGCCGGGCTCGCTGCGGCCGGCGTGATCGGGCAGCTTTCCTATGTCTCGACCGCGGGCGGCGCGTTTCTTGAATGGCTCGAAGGTCGCACCCTGCCGGGCGTAAGGGCTTTAGAGGACGCCGCTTAACGGCGTCGTGCGCTCGAGGACGCGGCGTAGCGTCAGCTCAGCCCCAGGCTGAGCAGCACCAGCACCGCCATGCCGGCGGCCACGCCGAGCAGCAGGTTGCGCCGCGTGAGGAAGAAAACCGCAGCCGCGGCCGCCGTCGCCGCCAGCCGGCTTGGCAGCTCGGTTGCCGCCAGCGGCCCTTCCGGGAATACGATCATGCGCGCGACGAGACCGGCCAGCAGCGCATAGGCGACCGCGCTCGCCCAGCGGAAGAGCGGGCTCTCGACATCGATGTTGCGCCCGAGCAGCACGCCGGCGCCGCGCCAGCCGTAGGTGACGAGGGCGGCAAGCGCGATCAGCAGCCAGACCGGCGCCGTCTCCGTCATCGGGGCCACCGGTTGTCGACGACGAAGGCGATCGTGCCGGCGATCAGCCCGGTCGCGAGCAGGCCCCATTCGGGCGAGACGAGATGCAGCAGCGGGCCGCAGACCGCGCCGAAACCGAGCGCGAGCGCGCGGGCCCGCGCGCGCATGTCGGCGGCGAAGATCAGCATGAAATAGATCGGGTTCAGGAACACGAGGCCGAGCGTGATGCTGAGCGGCAGCACGCCCGGCAGGAAATAACCGATTCCGGTCGTCAGCAGCGTGCCGGCCTGCAGCACGGTAACGAAGCCGAAGAAGAACGGCAGGCGCGCGCGCGTCGTGAGCGTCGGGCAGATCACCATCGCATTCGCCCAGCCGGTGACGGCGACATAATGCGCGGCGAGGTAGTATTTCCAGCGCGGCGTGCCGGGATGGCGCAGGAACGGCAGCAGGGTCGCCGTCATCGGCAGCAGTCGCGCGTTGCTGAGCGCGACCGCCAGCACGACCGCGATCCACGAGGCGCCGACGGCATAGAGTTCGACCAGGGCGATCTGCCCCGGCAGCGCCCAGCCGGTGGCGGTCGAGGCAAGGCTATAGCCGACGCCGAGCCCGCTCTCGCGGCACAGTACGCCGAAGCCCAGATAGGACGCGGCCAGCACGATCACGGGCACGCCGAAGGCGCGCCGCATGCCCTCGACATAGGCCGCGCGCGGCGCCATATCGGTCAAGGTCGCGTGCTGGCTCATGCGGGCGGAGCGTTGCGGGATGAAGGGAGAACCGATGCGGAATCCGACCTTAGGGCGTGAGCCGCATTCGCGCCATATCGGGATAATCGTACCCATCCGGCTGGCCCTCCTGACCGCGGTGCTGCTGGCGGCGGCCGGACCCGCGCTGGCGCTGCCGCCCGAGCAGGAGCCCGGCACGCGCATCGAGATTAGGCCCGCGGATCTGCCTGCGCCCTTTGCGACCGGGAGCGCCGGGAACCGCTCGGAAGTCATCGACCGGCCCGACCCGCCGCCTTTCAAGCTGCCGCCCGGATTTACGGTCAATCTCTTCGCCGACGACCTCGCCCATCCGCGCTGGATGGTCGTGGCGGAGAACGGCGACGTGCTGCTGAGCCAGCCGCGCGAGGACGAGATCACGCTGTTGCGCGACGAGGACGGCGACGGGGTGGCGGAGATCCGGGAGGAGTTTCTTGACGGGTTCGACCGGCCGCACGGGCTTGCAATCCGCGACGGCTATCTCTACATCGCCGATGTCGACGCGGTGTGGCGCGTGCCTTACGCGCCGGGCGACATCGAAGCGAGCGCCGAGCCGGAGCAGATCACCGCGGACGATGCGCTCGGCAGTGACGACGGACACTGGACGCGCAACATCGTCTTTGCACCGGACGGCTCGCGCTTCTTCGTGACGGTCGGTTCGATGGACAATATCGGCGTCGAGCCGTCGCCGCATGCCACGGTGCAGAGCTTCGCCGCCGACGGCAGCGACCAGCAGGATTTCGCGACCGGCCTGCGCAACCCCGTCGGCATCGAATTCTATCCCGGCACCGACGATCTCTATGTCACAGTCAACGAGCGCGACGGGCTCGGCGACGATCTGGTGCCGGACTATCTGACGCGCATCCAGCGCGGCGATTTCTTCGGCTGGCCCTACGCCTATATTGGCGACAATCCGCAGCCCGGGATCGAGGGGCCACCAGGCCTCCTGAAATCGACCAAGGTGCCGGACGTGCTGTTCCGCGCGCATTCGGCGGCCCTCGGGCTCGTCTTCTACGAGGGCGAGCAGTTCCCGGATGAGTATCGCGGCGATGCGTTCGTCGCGCTGCGCGGCTCTTGGAACCGCTCGGAGCCGACCGGCTACATGGTCGTGCGCGTGCCGTTCCAGGATGGACGGCCGCTCGGCTGGTACGAGAGTTTCCTCACCGGCTTCTGGTTCGAAGGCACCGACAAAGCCGGCGTATTCGGCCGACCGGTGGGTCTGGCGGTAGCGGCCAACGGCAGCCTGCTGGTCGCCGACGATACCGGCAAGGCGGTCTGGCGGGTGAGCTACACCGGCCCCTGATATTGCCGCCGGCGCGGCCGCGCGCCACGATGGCGCGCATGGCAGAAACTCCGAAACGCCGGACCGAGAATTTCATCCGCACCGTTCCCGACGGCGATCTGCGCGAGCGGCTGGTCTGCAGCGATTGCGGCTTCATCAACTACGAGAATCCGAAGGTCGTGGTCGGATCGGTTTGCCGCTGGCAGGACCGGATCCTGATGTGCCGCCGCGCCATCAACCCGCGCGCCGGCTTCTGGACGATACCCGCCGGCTACATGGAAACGCGCGAGACGACGATGGAGGGCGCGGTGCGCGAGGCATGGGAGGAAGCCCGTGCCCGCATCCGTATCCGCGACGTTCTGGCGGTCTATACGATCCGGCGCCTGTCGCAGGTGCAGGTGATCTTCCGAGCCGAGTTGCTCGATCCGGCGATCGCGGCCGGGCCGGAGAGCCGGGAAGTCGCGCTCTTCCGCTGGGACGGGATTCCCTGGAACGAGATCGCGTTTCCCTCCGTGCACTGGGCGCTCAACCACGATCGCGACGCTGGCGACCGGGCGACGATCGCCACGCAGACCAATCCGCCGGGCGAGTTCGGAGACTATCCGCTCGAGACGGTCGCGGGCGGTCTCTAGAGCTGCAGCAGCGCGTTGCCGCCGGCGACCAGCACGGCCGCGGCGATGCGCTTCGGGCCGAAGGACTCTTTCAGGATCAGCGCGCCGATGATGGCGCCGAAGATGACGCTGGTTTCGCGCAGCGCCGTCACCTGCGCCATCGGCGCCAGGCTCATGGCCCAGATCGCGATCGCATAACCGCCGCCGCCGGTGACGGCGCCAAGCACACCGCGCAGCCCGTCTTCCCGCAAATAGCCGAGCAGCGCATGACGTCGCCGATAGAAAAGGTAAACTGCGACCGGAAGCGCACGGACGAAGTACGACCAGGCGATGTAGGCGACCGCATCGCCCGAGGCGCGCACGCCCATCCCGTCCGACAGCACGTAACCGACGATGCAGCAACCGGTCAGCAGCGCATAGACGACGGACCGGCCTTGTTCGCCTCTCATGCTGTCGCGCTCGATCGCCAGCATCAGGATGCCGACGGTGACGAGACCGAGTCCGATCGAACCGAACGGATCGGGAATCTCGCCGGCCAGCGGGATCGCGCCGACCGCGACCAGCAGCGGCGCCACGCCGCGCGCGATCGGATAGACGCGGCTCAGCGCGCCATGCCGGTAAGCGCCGAGGAGGAAGGTGTAGTAGCCAATATGGCTGGCGAAAGAGAGACCGATCCACGGCCAGGATGCCCGATCGGGCACGCCGACGAACGGAATGAAACACGCACCCAGCACGCCGGAACCGACGACAACCATGGCAAGGTCGATCATGCGGTCGCGGCCGGATTTGACCAGCGCATTCCAAGTCGCATGCATCAGCGCAGCCGCGAGAACGAGAACCAGAATGCCGATGGTCATCGCCGGATCATTCAGGGTCGCTAAAGCTGCAGCAGCGCGTTGCCGCCGGCGACCAGCACGGCCGCGGCGATGCGCTTCGGGCCGAAACTCTCCTTGAGGATCAGCGCGCCGATGATGGCGCCGAAGATGACGCTGGTCTCGCGCAGCGCCGTCACCTGCGCCATCGGCGCCAGGCTCATCGCCCAGATCGCGATCGCATAGCCGCCGCCGGCGATGGCGGCGCCGAACATGCCGCGCAGCCCGTCGCGCCTTAGATAGGGCACCAGCGACCAGCCGCGCTTCCAGATGCAAAAGAGCGCCATCGGAATCGATTCGAGCGCGAAGGTCCAGCCGATATAGGCGGCAGGGTTGCCCGAGGCGCGCACGCCCATGCCGTCCGATAGCACGTAGCCGACGATGCAGAAGCCGGTCAGCAGCGCGTAGACCACGGACCGGCCCTGGGCGCCGCGCATGTTGCCGCGTTCGATCGCCAGCATGAGGATGCCGACGGTGACGAGGCCGAGGCCGATCGCGCCGAGCGGGTCGGGGATCTCGCCAGCCAGCGGGATGGCGCCGACCGCGACCAGCAGGGGTGCAATGCCGCGCGCGATCGGATAGACGCGGCTCAGCGCACCGTGCCGATAGGCACCGAGCAGAAAAATGTAGTAGCCGATATGGGTGACGATCGAGCCGGCGATCCACGGCCAGGAGGCCGGATCGGGAATCCCGACGAACGGCAGCACGCAGGCCGCCAGCAGCCCGGCGCCGACGATGACCACGGTCAGATCGATCATGCGGTCGCGACCGGACTTGACCAGCGCGTTCCAGGTCGCATGCATCAGCGCTGCCGCGAGAACGAGAAGCAGCACGCCGATGGTCATGGCTGGATCATCCGGAAACGTTCGTGCGCGGCGGGCGCCGCGACACGTAAAGGATCAGCCGTTCGCCGGCAGCGGAACGTAGTCGGCGAGGCGGCGGGAGAGATCGTTGCGGGCGCGCTGCGCCATCGCGAGCACGAGCCGGCGGCGCTGCCATGGCTCGGCGACATATTCGAACTTGTGCGTATCGGCGTTGTAGAGAATCGTGTCGTAGCCGTGATCGGCGAGCCACTCGGAAACGCCGCCGGGCGACAGGCCGAAATCGGTCAGCGCCGCATCGAGCGCGATCAGGATTACCGGCGGGTTGGCGATGGCGAGACATTCGGCGGCACCTTCGAGCGCGAACAGCTCGCAGCCGGCGATGTCGAGACGCATCAGCGCATAGCGGCGGATCTCGACCCAGCGGTCGAGTGTCACGCAGTCGACGCCGATCACGCCGCCCGCGACCAGCTCGCCCGGTGCCGCCATACGACGGCGCTTGAACTTGCCGGTGCCGTCGATGAAACGGCCGAGCCCGTGCGACTTTCCGACCATGCGCGGATGCACGATCACCTGCGGCGTGCGCGCCAGCGCGATCGTCTCGTTGAGCTTCATGCGCATCTGCGGGCTCGGTTCGAACGCATCGACCGCGCCTTCGAGCCCGACGCGACGCGCGGCCTGGATGGCGAAGGCCCCGTTATTGGCGCCGATATCGAGCACATGGTCGCCCGGCTTCAGATAGCGGTCGACGAAGGCGATCGAATGCGGGTCGCCCCAATGGCTCGGCGGCGGCGGCAGCTCGGCCGCCGCGGCGCGCGCAGAACGGCCGAAAAGGCCGCCGCTCCTGCTGCCTGAACTGGTGCCCGTGATGCCCATCATGTGCCGCCGTAAGCCGGACCCGACCGTCATAACACACTGGAGTATGCCGGCGAGTCGATCCGAATGAACAGCATAACAGATATGATTTGCGGCCAAAAGCAGATGCTTAGGGTCGATACCTCATACCGGCGCTGATTTGTGACGCGCGGACTGTCGCAACCGCAACCGTCAGGCCGGCGACTCGTCCAGGCCGAGCAGCGAGGCGGCAAAGCTTGCGGCCTCGAACGGTCGCAGATCCTCGGCACCCTCGCCCACGCCGATCGCGACGACCGGCAGGCCGAATTTTTCGGCCAGCGCCACCAGCACACCGCCCTTGGCCGTGCCGTCGAGCTTGGTAACGACAAGGCCGGTGAGCTTCACGGTCTCGCGGAACGTCTCGACCTGGCGCAGTGCGTTCTGGCCGGTCGTCGCATCGAGCACCAGCAGCACGTCATGCGGCGCGCTCGCATCGAGCTTGCCCAGAACGCGCGTGATCTTGCCGAGCTCGGCCATCAGGTCGGCCTTGTTGTGCAGCCGGCCCGCCGTGTCGACGATCAGCAGATCGGCATTCGTTGCCTTCGCGCGCTCGAGCGCCTCAAAGGCGAGCCCGGCGGCATCCGATCCCGGTGCGCGCGCGACCACCTCGGCACCGGCGCGCCGGCCCCAGACCTGGAGCTGCTCGATCGCGGCGGCGCGGAACGTGTCGCCAGCCGCCAGCACGACGCGCTTGCCGCGCTGCGTGTAGTAATGCGCGAGCTTGCCGATGGTGGTGGTCTTGCCGGTGCCGTTGACGCCGGTCACCAGCACGACATGCGGGCGATTCGCCGGGTTCGGTTCGAGCGGCCTGGCGACGGGCACGAGGATCGCTGCGATCTCTGCCGCCAGCAGGCGCCGCACCGCCGCATCGTCGATTTCGCCGCGCGGCGCCGACTTCGACAGCGCCGCCGTGAGACGCGCGGCGACGGCGGGGCCGAGGTCGGCTGCGATCAGCGCATCCTCGAGTTCGGCGAGCGTCGCCGCATCGAGCCGCTTTCCGCGCACGATGTCGGCGATGCCGCCGCCCAGCCTGCCCGCGCTGCGGCCGAGCCCGGCGCGCAGGCGGCCGAGCCAGGAGCGTTTCAGTTCTTCGTTCATGCGGCGAGGGTCAGCCGCTCGCCATCATGGCGCGTAGCGCGGCGCGTGACGAGCGTGCCGGGCGCGAACGATCCGGCGATCTCGGCCGGCGCAAAACAGTCGCTGTGCCCGCGTGCCATGCCGTCGATAGTCTCCTCGACCAGCAGCGCGACGGGATGGCCGACCAGCGCATCGAAGCGCGCGCGGCGTCGTGTGGCGCCGGTTGCGCGCAGCGCGGCCGCGCGTTCCTTGCGCAGCTTCTTCGGGAGTTGCGGCATGCGCGCGGCGGGCGTGCCGGTGCGCGACGAGAAGGGAAATACATGCGCAAACGCGATGTCGCAATCGTCGATCAGTGCGACGCTCTCCCCGTGCATGGCAGCGGTCTCGGTCGGAAAGCCGGCGATCAGGTCGGCGCCGAAGGCGATTCCCGGCCGCAGCGCGCGGGCGCGTTCGCAGAAGATTACCGCCTGCGCGCGCGTATGACGGCGCTTCATGCGCTTGAGGATCATGTCGCTGCCGGCTTGCAGCGAGAGATGCAGATGCGGCATCAGGCGCGGCTCGTCAGCGATCAGGCGCCAGAGTTCATCGTCGACCTCGGCCACGTCGATCGAGGACAGCCGCAGGCGCTTGAGATCCGGCACCAGCGTCAGGATCCGGCGCGCGAGCTGGCCCAGGCTCGGCCTTCCCGGCAGGTCGGTGCCCCAGCCGGTGATGTCGACGCCGGTCAGCACGATCTCCTGCACGCCGGCTGCAACCAGCGCGCGGGCGCGCGTCACGATATCGCCGGCGGCGGCGCTGCGATTGTTGCCGCGCCCGAACGGGATGATGCAGAAGGTGCAGCGATGGTCGCAGCCCTGCTGCACCTCGAGAAAGGCCCGCACGCGGGTCTCGGTCGCATCGAATCCGCCGGCGAGATGCGCGGCGGTCTCGCGCACCGTCATGATGTCGCCGACCGAAACGCGCGGCGCCGCATCGAACGAGAGCGCACGCCAGCTTTCGGGACGCATCTTCTCCGCATTGCCGATGACGGCGGCGACCTCCGGCATGGCGGCGAACGAGCCCGGATCGATCTGCGCCGCGCAGCCGGTGACGAGAATGCGCGCCGAGGGACGATCGCGGCGCGCACGCCGGATCGCCTGGCGGGTCTGGCGCACGGCTTCGCCGGTGACGGCACAGGAATTGACGATCACCGCGTCGTCGAGACCGGCCCGGCGCGCGAGCGCCCGCATGGTTTCCGATTCTGACGCGTTGAGCCGGCAGCCGAGCGTGACCACGTCCAGACCGGTTTCAGATGCCCTCATCCTGAGCGCGTCGAAGGATGAGGGTGACGCGGCGTCGACATCCGCACTGTCGCCTCGTCCTTCGTCCCTCATCGGGCTCGGGATGAGGGGTCCGGCTTGAGGCGACAGGTCGGGCATAGGCTGCTCGCTCATCGCGGCTCGCCCAGCAGCGAGGGATCGAGCGTGCCGGCGAAGCTGATCGCGACCGGGCCCGTCATGCGGACATGACCGTCCTTCAGCCATTCGATCTCGAGTTCGCCGCCATCGACCACGACCGTGGCGCGGGTGCCTGTCAGCTTGCGGCGCGCGGCGGCAACGAGCGTTGCGCAGGCGCCGGAACCGCAGGCGAGCGTGACGCCGACGCCGCGCTCCCAGACCCGCATGCGGATACGGTCGGGCGCGAGGATGCTCGCCACCTCGACATTGGTGCGTTCGGGAAACAGCCGGTCGCGCTCGATCTGCGGACCGAGCGTTTCGATGTCGACCGTTTCCGCATCCGGCACGAAGAAGACGCAATGCGGGTTGCCGATGTTGACTGCGACTGGATCGGCGAGCGGTCCGCGCGTCAGATCGAGATGCAGCGTGTCCATCGCGCGGCCGAGCGGAATGTCGCGCCAGTCGTGCTTCGCGATGCCCATGTCGACCGAGACGCGCCCGTCAGCCAGCTTCTCGGCATCGAGCAGGCCGGCTTCGGTTTCGAGCAGCAGATGGTCGCGGCCGAATTCGCGCATCAGCAGCCAGGCCGCACAGCGCGTGCCGTTGCCGCAGGCCTCGGCCTCGCTGCCATCGGCATTGAGGATGATGAGCCGCGCATCGGCGAGCCCGCCCGCCGCGCTCTGCCTGGCACCGTTCGGCGCGACGGTACCGGATGCGCCGTTGGGCGCTGCGATCACGATCAGCTGGTCGAAGCCGACGCCGCGCCGGCGGTCGGCGATGCGGGCGGCCGACGCCGCATCGATCACCCGGCCGTTCCGGCGGGTATCGACGATGACGAAGTCGTTGCCGAGCCCGTGGGCCTTGATGAATTCGAGGGTGGACATGCGCGGTATATGGCAGGCAGGCGCGCCCAAGTCCATGCCGGGCCGGCCTAGAGGGCGGAATCCTTGCTCCACATCGTCTCGTGCACGATGCCGAGCGGGGTGAAAGGCGCGGTCGGTTCGGTCAAAAGGCCGGTCGCGTCGTCCTTGCGCGGGGCTGCGTGGTGGCAGATCCAGTTGCAGCGCGGCGGCAGGAAATTCGCCGGCAAGCCTTTCTCATAGACGATCAGGTTCAGCGCGCATTGCTCGGCGAGCCGCTCGCGCGACCCGCGCCCGACGAGCGCGCGGCCGAGCGCCTCCGACCAAGTATGCCAGTGCGGCGCGTCGGCCCGCAAGGCAAACGCACCCGTGTTGAGATGCGGACGCCGATAAAGCCGCCCGGCCACCGCATCGCCGAACGCGCTCGCGAAGGCCGCGCGGATCACGGTTTCGAACTCGTCGCGCGCGTGACTCTGGTTGCAATAGGCGTCATGCACCTCGGGCACGATCGCGACCGCACCGCCCGCAGCGGCCGCAAAGAATTCCTCGACAGCATCCCATTGCTGAACCCAGGCATCGGCATCGAGCCACATATACGCGTCGTAACCCGGCAGGTGACGCGGCAGATGCGGCCGCGCCGTGTAGGCGCGCCAGTGTGCCGGCAATCGGTCGCGATCGGGCAGTGCGTAATCCCAGCCGGGTTCGACGAGCGCATCGGCGAGCGAGGCCGCCTGGTTGCGCTGCGCGGCGTCGAGGCCGAGATCGAGCACCGCGAGCGCAATGCGCCTTCCCGCGTCATGCGCGCGCACCGAGCGCAGCGCACGCATCAGGTAACGGTGATAGGCCGCATCCGCCCCGCTGACGATGACGCGGCGCGTGGCCATCCGCTGCTAGCGCGGCGCGAGCCGCAGCGCGCCGTCGAGCCTTATCACCTCGCCGTTCATCGCGACATTCTCGATCAGATGGATACAGAGCCGCGAATACTCGTCGGCGCGCGCCAGCCGGCTCGGATAGGGGATCGTGTCGGTGATGCTCTTCTGGATCTCGGGCGGCAGGTCGAGCATCATCGGCGTCGCGACGACGCCCGGTGCGATCGCCAGCACGCGGATGCCCTTGGAGGCGAGATCGCGTGCCGCCGGCAGCGTGAGACCGACGATGCCCGCCTTCGACGCGGCGTATGCTGCCTGGCCGATCTGGCCCTCGTAGGCGGCGACCGACGTGGTCGAGATGATGACGCCGCGTTCGCCGTCGGCAAGCGGATCGGCGCCCGCCATGTCGGCGGCGGCGAGCCGCATCATGTTGAAGGTGCCGACCAGGTTCACCTCGATCACCTTCGCGAATTTCTCGAGCGCGAGCGGCGCGTTCTCCTTGCCGACGATGCGGCCGGGAATCAGGATGCCGGCGACGTTGATCAGGATGCGCGCCGGCCCGTGCTTGGCGCGCGCCGCCGCGACCGAAGCTTCGGCACTGGCCGCGCTCGCGATATCGCATTCAAGCCCGAGCCCGCCGATCTCCTTGGCGACCGCATCGGCGCCCGCTCTGTTGACGTCGAGCACCGTTACCCTGGCGCCGAGCTTCGCCAGATGGCGCGCGACATCCGCGCCCATGCCCGATCCGCCGCCCGTCACCAAGGCGGCCTGCCCCTTGATCTCCATCGCGTCCCGTCCCGTCCTGGTTGGCAATCCGGCGCAGAACCCTCGGCCGGCGGCGGGTTCTAGCAAAGCCGGCGGCCCGGTTCCAGCTGCGGCGCCCGCCATATTTTCTGCCCGCCGTTGCAGCGCCGGCCTATCCGGGCCATATGCGCGGCATGACCGGCAAGGACATGATCGTCGCCAATCCGAAGCAGTACACGCGCGACCAGGCGCGCGTGCGCGAGAGTTTCTGGCGCAAGGTGCGCCGCCACGCCGGCAAGCTGCCGTTCCTCGACGAGGCGATTGCCGGCTATTACGCCGCGGTCGATCCCGCGACGCCGCTTTCGGCCAAAACGGTGCTGTTCGGCGCCCTCGCCTATTTCGTGATGCCGGTCGACCTGCTGCCCGACTTCATCGCCTCGCTCGGCTTCACCGACGACGCGGCCGTCATCTATGCCGCTATCAAGACGGTCGGCGGGCAGATCAAGGATCACCACCGCACGCGTGCGCGAACCTGGCTCAGGCAGCACGAAGCCGACGATACCGCGCCGGTGACGTCGGATCAGCAAATCACCTAACACCAAACCCAATGAAGTCGAAGCTGGAGAAAGAATTCGACACCGCCATGCTCTCTATCTACCAGAGGGCGAAGACTGAGGCCGGCTACAACGCTACAATCTTTTTCAGAATGCTGTCGGATCGAGGCGGACTCGCCACAGCGAGATATCTAATCAACGCCGCACAGCCATCTGACGGTTATACACATTTTTACGAACGGGGCCGGCTCGATCTTACTGTTGAGGCTATGGTTGTTGGCAGTCCAAAGTGGCACCCGCTATTCACTAACGAAGAAATCGAACGAGCAAGTTCTCGCTTGGAGCAATACAAGAATCGAAGCTAGAAAAATTACTGGAGACTATCAATGTCAATGGACCTTCGATCCTATGGTCAACGTAGCCGACACGCTCACACACGAAAGATAGAGAAAGATCGACGAGAAATAGCGGAAATGCTGGCACGTCACGAACTCGTGCTTGAACAATTGCTCGAAGAAACTAGAACTGCCTTCGAAAAGATGCCTGAGCACGAATATCTTCGCTCATCCATGCGCCGAAATCACGCTCTCGGTTCAGGCACAAAAACTGAGTAACTTCATGTCAATACGTCAGCCTTCCCGCGACTGGTCGGTCACGACCCGGCCACCGGCCAGCTTGGTCTCGCGGCGCATGATGTAGAAGGTGGCACCGACGATGATCGCGGCGCCGAGCAGCGTCCAGATTGTCGGCACTTCGGCGAACACCAGGTAGCCGGTGACCGTCACGAAGACCAATCGCACATAGTCGATCGGCGCCACGAACGACGCCTCGCCGGTGCGGAAGGCGAGAATGAAGAGCCATTGCGAGACGACGCCCGAGAGCGCCATCACGGTGAGCCAGATCCATTCGATCGCCGTCGGCCATTCCCAGACATAGATCGCCGGCACCAGGGTGATCGGGATCGAGAAGGCGCCGAACCAGAACAGCATGGTGAGCGTCTTCTCGGCGCGCGGCATCACCTTCACGATCACGATCAGCAGCGCGAGCGAGATCGATTCGCCGAGTGCGACGAAGGTCGCCGGGTTGATCTCGGCCGCGCCCGGGCGGACCATGACGACGACGCCGAGAAAGCCGACGATCGTCGCCGACCAGCGCCGCCAGCGCACCACCTCGTGCAGCACGATCACCGCGAGGACCGTTGCGAAAAGCGGGCGCGTGAAGGAGAGCGCGGTGAAATCCGCCAGCGGCATGTGCGCGATCGCGTAATAGGCGCAGAACATCGCGATCGTGCCGAGCGCGGCGCGGCTCAGATGCAGGCGCAGCACGTTGCTGCGGACCGTGCCGAAGCCGGCATGCGCGACGAAGGGCAGGATCGCGAACCAGCCGATGGTGCAGCGGAAGAACGCCATCTGCAGCGGATCGATGGTCGCCGCCACGTCGCGGATCAGCACCGCCATCACGGTGAAGCCGAGGCTCGAGAGCAGCATCAGCACGGCGCCGCGCAGGTTCGGCGCCAGCGCGTTCCAGCGCGATGCGACCCGGGATTGCGATGTCATGCGCGGCGCGACGGGTCGCTATCACTCGCCGGTGGCGGCGACGACAAAGCCGGATCGGCGGCGGTTGCGGCCGTTGCCGTCGCGTCGGCGCTGCGTTCGGCGCGCAGCGCCTGGCGCGCGAGAAAGGCTTCGCGGCGCGTGATGTAGATGGTGGCGGCCGCGATCACCGCGGCGCCGACCCAGGTCCAGCCGTCGGGAAATTCGCCGAAGGCGATCCAGCCGATGCCGGCGACGAACAGCAGCCGCGTATAGTCGTAGGGCATCACCGCCGAGGCATCGGCGAGCGCGAGCGAGCGCGTGAAACAGAAATGCCCCGCGCTGCCGGCGGCGCCCATCGCGACCAGCCACGGCCAGAGCGACCAGGCCGGCCATTCCCAGACCGGCAGCGCCGGGAGCAGCGACATCGGCGTCATCAGCAGCACCATGTAGGTGACGACCGCGTTGGTCGGCTCGGTGCGCGCCAGCGTCTTCACGATGATGGTGCCGATCGCCATCAAGGCGGCCGAGGCGAGCGCGAGCGCCTCGCCGAGACCGAATCCGGTCATGCCCGGCCGGATGATGACGAGCACGCCCGCGAACCCGATCAGCGTCGCGCTCCAGCGCCTTATGCCGACCTTCTCCTTGAGCAAGGTTGCCGCGAGCAATGTCGAGAAGAGCGGTGCGGTGAAGCTGAGCGACACTGCTTTCGCGACCGGGATCAGCGCAAGGGCCGAGAACCAGCACAGCATCGAGACCAGCCCGAGCGCGGCGCGCCAGCCATAGAGTTTCAGCTTCGCGGTGCGCAAACCGTCGAGCCCGGCCTGCACCAGCCAGGGCAGCATGAAGGCGAGACCGAAGAAATTGCGGAAGAACGCGACCTCGAACGGATGGACGATAAGCGCCGCATGCCGGATCACCACGTTGAGCGCGGCGAAAAACAGGCAGGCACCGATCATCCAGCCGGCGGCGGCGAACGGCACCGGCACGGTATGGTTACGGAACGGCAGGCTGGAAAATCCGGGGAATTTCATGGCACCGGCGCATCATGCGCGGGGCGCCGGCCTGCTTCAATTGCCGCTCACGCGGGGCAGACGCGCGTCGTCCGCCCGTTCGCGATCGCTCAGTCCGGAAGCCGCCAGTGCGGGTTCCAGGCGATCTCCCAGAGATGGCCATCGGGATCGTGAAAATGACCTCCGTATCCGCCCCAGAAGCGAACCCGCGCCGGATCGGTGATCACGGCGCCCGCACGTTCCGCCTGCTGCATCAGCGCATCGACCTCGTCCTTCGATCCGACATTGTGACCGATCGCCACGACACCGAGGCGCGACGATGCCGGTCCCACGCCGGCTTCCTTCGCGAGAGAGGTTGCCGGGTAGAGCGCGAGCTTCAGATTGTCATTGAGCGCGATGAAGACAGCGGCGCCATCCTCGAATTCCTGCCCGACGATGCCTTCGGTCGGCAGACCCAGACCGTCGCGATAGAACGCGAGCGAGCGTTCGAGATCGTCGACGCCGAGGGTCAGAACCGTGATGTACGGTTTCATTCGATGCCTCCGTCAGGCCAATGCCCCTCGCGCGGGTCGGATCAGGCGGCGGTGGCGCCCGCCGCGAGCCGGTCGATGATCTTCGCGAGCTTCACGTCGCGCTCCGAGAGCCCGCCGCATTCGTGCGTCGCGAGCGTGATGTCGACACGGTTATAGACATTGAACCATTCCGGATGATGGTCCTGCTTCTCGGCATGAAGCGCGATCCGGCACATGAAGCCCCAGGCCTCGTTGAAATTCCTGAACTTGAAGCTGCGGGCGATCGCATCGCGGCCGTCGACCTCGGCCCAACCGGGCAGCTCCGCCAGCGCCGCCGCGCGCGCCGCACCGGCGAGTTTCTCGACCATGTTGGCCTCCCTTTCGCGACCCGTCGGAGGCCAAGTCTGCGGGCGCTTGGCGGGCGGATCAACCGCCCCTATGTTCCCCCCTCATGGCCCGCAGCGAATTCCCGCCCAGCCCCGCCACCACGCCGCCCAGCCTGCAGGATATCGAGGCGGTGACGGCGCGCGCCTATGCCAGCCTGCCCGAGACGCTGGCCGCGTTCGTGAAGAATGTCGTCATCCGGATCGAGGAATTTCCCGACGAGGAGACGCAGGCCGAGTTCGAACTGGAGTCGCCGTTCGACCTGCTCGGCCTCTATCGCGGCGTCGCGCTCACCGAGCAGGGCGCCAACGATCTACGCACCGATGTCGACATGATCCACATCTTCCGGCGGCCGATCCTCGATTACTGGTGCGATTCGGGCGAGGACCTCACCGACATCGTGCGGCATGTGCTGATCCACGAGATCGGACACCATTTCGGCTTCTCGGACGAGGACATGGAACGGCTCGAGGCGCAGGCCGCGGAATCCGAGCGCATCCCGCACGC
>Ga0187893_10003378_pt1 | contig 32514 bp, 29 predicted proteins | sample MA1701074metaG_FD_139574 | JGI IMG/M metagenome (GOLD analysis project Ga0187893, IMG submission 139574) | White microbial mat communities from a basaltic lava cave in the Kipuka Kanohina Cave System on the Island of Hawaii, USA - MA170107-4 metaG ...
CGAGGCCGCGCACACGATCGGAGATCTGGCCGAGCGCGCCGGGCGGCGCGGCGTGGTCGCCCCCATCCTGACCGCCGCCCTCTGCAATCTCCAGGCGTACGAGGCGAACAGACTTGCCCGATGACCACGAGCGGACCAGGTCATCGCGTAACCGCTTTGACGGTGAACGGTCGCCCACAACGCAGCGACCATGCTGCACGGATCGGGAGGCGTACGCACGACAGATGATCCTGAAAGACACGATCGCCCTCGGCATGTCCCACCGCTCCCGATCGATCTCGGGGCGGTCCGTCAGGTCGCCCAGCGCGCCGAGGCACCCGCCATGGTGGGGTTCGCCTAGCCGTGTCGGTGCCGTGAGACGCTGACGGAGGACAGGATGTCACTGCGAGACAGGGGCGCGGTTACCGGCGTGGGCGAGACGGCGTACAGCCGGAATTCGGGCCAGAGTGTCGTCGCCCTCCAGATGAAGGCGGCCCTCACGGCCATTGCCGACGCGGGGTTGAGCCCGAAGGACATCGACGGCATCATTGCCTACGGGACGAGCGGGGTCGTCGCCGAGGACTTCGTCACCAACTTCGGCATCCCTGACCTCCGCTTCTCCGCCACCACTCCGATGGGCGGCGCCAGCTGCGTGGCGGCCGTCCAGTGCGCCGTGGCCGCCATCAGCGCCGGCATCTGCCGGCACGTCCTGATCCCGCTCGGGCGCAACGGCGCCTCCGAGAGCCGCATAGGGTCGCGCGTCAGACAGTTGCCGCAGTTTCGCATGGTGGGTGAGTTCGAAATGCCCATCGGGGCTATCGCCCCCGCCCAGCTCTACGCGCCATGGCGCGGCGACACATGGAGCTGTACGGCACCAGCTCGCGCCAGTTCGGCGAGATCGCGGTGACGACCCGCCGTCACGCAGGCCTCCACGGCAACGCCATGATGACGACGCCCATCACCCTCGAGGACCACCAGCAGTCCCGGATGATCGCCGACCCGCTGCGCCTGCTCGACTGCAGTCTCGAGAGTGACGGGGCCGCCGCCGTGGTCGTCAGCGCGGCCGAGCGGGTCCGCGACTTGAAGAAGCGGCCCGTTTACATCGCGGGCGTGGCCGAAGGCCACCCTGATTCGCCGAGCACGATCACGCAGCGGCCAGACCTGACGACGTTCGGTACGGCCAAGGCCGCGCCGCGCGCGTTCGCCATGGCCGGGGCGACGCCGGCCGACATCGATGTCGCCGAGATCTATGACTGCTTCACGTTCAACGTCCTCTGCCAGATCGAAGACCTCGGCTTCTGCAAGAAGGGCGAGGGCGGGGCATTCGTGGAGGGCGGCGCGCTGGGGCTCGGCGGCCGACTGCCCGTGAACACACACGGTGGGCTTCTGTCGCAGGCTCACATGGCGGGCCTGAATCACATCGTCGAACTAGTGCGACAGCTCCGCGGCGAGGGCGGCGCCACCCAGGTCCCCGACGCCGAGGTCGGCCTGGTGACCGGCTACGGCGATCTGGGCGACGGTGCCGTAGCCATCATGCGGCGCGGCTGACGCGATGCCCGACGCTGCCTACGCCAAGCCCCTGCCCGAGCCGGATCGCGACACCAAGCCATACTGGGATGCCCTCCGCGAGGGCCGGCTCGTGATCCAGCAGTGCGCTGCCTGCGGCAAGCTCCGTCACTACCCGCGTCCGGTCTGCGATGCGTGCTACTCGATGGATGCCACCTGGCGCCAGGTGTCGGGACGGGGCTCGATCCATAGCTGGACGGTCGCCCATCATCCCTTCCACCCGGGGTTCAAAACCGAGCTGCCGTATGTACTGGCGACGGTGGACCTGGTGGAAGGCGTCCGCATGATCGCCCAGCTCCGCGGGGTCGCCCCCGACGCCATCAGGGTCGGCCTTCCGGTCGAAGTCGCCTTCGAGCAGGCCACCAATGAGCTCACCCTGCCCGTCTTCCGGAGGGTCTGATGGCGCACACCGAGGCGCCGCTCATGATGCTCGAGCCTCCGCCGGGCCCCCCGGCTCCCGCGACACGGCGTGGATGGCAGCACGGAGTGGTTCGTCCACTTCCACCTGGTAAGCGTCGGCCAGCGTGTTGGTCCGGTTGAAGACCCCGACGACGGCGAGCAGTTCGCCGAGCATGTCGTCGTCCATGCCGAGCTTGCGGGCTGCGACCGTGTGGGAGTTGATGCAGTACTCGCACCCGTTGGTGGCGCTCACGGCGAGGGCGATCAGCTCCTTGGTCAGGCCGTCGAGGCGCCCGGGCGTCATCGCCGTCTTGAGGCTCTGCCACACGTCGCGGAGCAGGGGCGGATGAGTGGCGAGCACCTTCCAGAAGTTCGGCACCCGTTCGATGCCCCGACTCCGCATGATGTCGTCGTACACGGCGCGCACCTCAGGCTTGGCGTCCTCGTACTCGACCATTCGTACTGTCGCCATCACGTTCCTCCTCACCACAAGTGTTGTCCAATCTGGCTCAGCCACCACCCAGGAGCTGCACGGCGCGCGCCCGCAGCACGGCCTTCTGGATCTTGCCCGATGACGTCACCGGCAGGTCGTCCACGAAGATGACGTGACGGGGAACCTTGAAGCTCGCGATGCGACCGCGGCAGGAGGCCACGACCTCGGCCTCGGTCACCCTGGCGCCCGGCCGTCGCTGCACGAACGCTACCCCCACCTCGGTCAGCTTGGGATCGGGATAACTGACCAGCGCCACCTGCTCGACATCCGGATGCTGCAGTAGATAGCCCTCGACCTCCATGGGATCGACGTTCTCGCCGCCGATCTTGAGCATGTCTTTGTAACGGCCCACGAAGCGCACGTATCCGTCGGCGCGCAGAATGGCCATGTCGCCCGTGTGGAACCAGCCGTCGGCATCGAGGACCCGCGCCGTCTCCTCCGGCCTGCGATAGTACCCCTGCATCATGTATCTGGACCGTACGAGCAGCTCGCCCGCCATGCCAGACGGCCGTTCCCTGCCCGTCTCCGGATCGACGACCCGCACGGCAAAGCCCCACCGAGCCCTGGCCTCGTCTACCAGCCCTCCCATGGTTCGTCCCATGGCGTCCCCCCCGCGCGGCATCCTCGCCTGCTATGTACCATGGGCGCGAGGAGGACCGGCACGGGCACGGCCATCGGGCGATGATCCTGCTTCTCTACGCGCTCACCCTGTTCGCAAGCGCCACGCTCTTGTTCGTGGTGCAACCGATGGTGGGCAAGATGGTCTTGCCCCTCCTGGGGGGAACCCCTGCTGTGTGGAGCACGTGCATGGTCTTCTTTCAGGCCGCGCTTCTTGGTGGCTACGCCTACGCGCATGCGAGCGCCGCCTGGCTGGGCGTTCCGCGTCAGGCGCGGTGGCACCTCGTCCTGCTTGCCCTCCCTCTGGTCGTCCTGCCCCTCGGGGTTGATGCCAGTTCGCTGCGGGGGGGCGAGACGAGCCTCGTGCTGGATGTGCTGCTCGTCCTCACGCTCACGGTGGGGCTCCCGTTCTTCGTGGTCAGCGCCACCGCACCGCTCCTGCAGGCATGGTTCACGCACACCGGGCACCCGGCCGCGCGCGATCCCTACTTCCTCTACGCGGCCAGCAACCTCGGCAGCATGCTGGCTTTGTTGGCATATCCGACGCTGATCGAGCCGAGGCTCTCTCTGCGCGCGTCCGGGGCGCTGGCACAGACGCACCTCTGGAGTGTGGGCTACGTCCTGCTCGCGCTTCTGATCGTCCTGTGCGTGCTGACGGTGCCGCGGATCGCCTCCGGGCGCCCCCACGCCGTGGCCGAAGCAAGCCGCGAGCCTCTCACCCTGGCCCGGCGCCTGTCGTGGATGGCCTTCGCGTTCGTTCCCTCGAGTCTGCTCCTCGGTGTGACCACCTACATCACCACGGATATCGCGGCCGTGCCCTTGCTTTGGGTGCTGCCGCTGGCCATCTACCTGCTGAGCTTCATTCTCGCCTTTGGCCGCTACCCGCCCTGGTTGCACCGGACGGTGGGAGCCGCCACCCTGCCCGTCATTCTCGCGGTGCTCTTCCTGGTCGTCTCCGGCTTCCGCCAACGCATCTGGATCAATGTGCTCTGGCACCTGCTCCTGTTGCTGGTGGTCGCCCTCGCCTGCCACGGGGAGCTGGCCCGCGATCGTCCCGGACCCGCTCGGCTCACCGAATTCTATCTCCTAATTTCTGCAGGCGGGGTATTAGGGGGACTCCTGAATGCTCTCATCGCGCCCGCGGTGTTCCACTCGCTGGCCGAGTACCCGCTGGTCATGGTGCTGGCGGGTGTACTCGTGGGCCGCCCGCGCCTGACGTCATCGGGCCCGAGGGGAGTCCGGCTGCTCGACGTGGCCCTGGGGCTCGGGGCGGGCATGCTCGCGTTCGTGCTCTACTCCGACACGCTCTCCCTTCGCTTCGATTTCACGTTCCTCACCCGCCTGCTCGGCCTCACTGGCGGCAGGGCCGGGTGGCTCGACACGCTCGAGCAAGCGCTGAACAAGCTCGTGGTGTACGCGCCGCCGCTCCTCCTCGCCTTCCACTGGCGACGTCGGCCGCTCACTCTCGCGGTCGCCCTGGTCGGCGTACTCGTGGTGGCGGGGTTCGTCGAATCGCGGAACATCGAGCAGATCTACCAGGCCCGGAGCTTCTTCGGCGTCCTCAGGGTCACGCGCGACCGCGGGCAGACGGGATACACGGAGCTGCGTCACGGGACCACGTTGCACGGACGGCAAAGCCTCGAGGCGACGCGCCGCGGGGAGCCACTCTCCTACTATCACCGCCAGGGTCCGATGGGGCAGCTCTTCGCCGAGTTCGACCGACGGGCAACGTTGCGCCGGATCGCCGTGATCGGCCTCGGTACCGGGACCTTGGCCGCCTACGCCAAACCCGGTGACAGCATGGACTTCTACGAGATCGACCGGCTCGTCCGCACGATCGCCCTGGACCGCGCGTACTTCACGTACCTGAGCGACGCCCGGGCGCGGGGAGCGACCGTGCGTATCGAGCTCGGTGATGCCCGTGTCCGCCTGGAGAGGGCGCGGCAGGAGCGGCTCGGCGAGCGCTACGACCTGATCGTCGTGGACGCGTTCAGTTCGGATGCCGTTCCCGTGCATCTGCTCACGCGTGAAGCCCTCCAGCTCTATCTCGAGATGCTGACCCCCCGAGGCCTGCTCGCCCTTCACCTCTCGAACCGCTATCTCGATCTCGAACGGGTCGCCGCCAATCTTGCCGACGATGCCGGTCTAGAAGGGCGATTACTCCAGCACGATGATGCGGCAGAGACGGAGGGCGCCACCCGCTCCACGTGGGCCGTGCTGGCCCGCACCTCCGAGGCCCTCGGCGACTTACCCCTGGACGCGCGCTGGACGGCGACGAAGCTGGAGATCAACCCACACGTCGGCGTGTGGACCGACGACTTCCACAACCTGCTCTCGGTCATCCGCTGGTGAGCAGGCGAAAGCGACGGGCGCGCAAGATTTCGCGGGCGGCGTTCCAGCCTGGTATGCCCATGACCCCGCCCCCCGGGTGCGCGGCTGCACCACAGAGGTAGAGACCCTTGATCGGCGTTCGGTAACCCGCGCAGCCCGGCAGGGACCGGAAGGAAAAGAGCTGGTGGGGAATCATCGCGCCCTGGAAAATGTTGCCACCCGTCAGATTGAAGGTCCGCTCGAGATCCAGCGGTGTCACGATTTGGCGCGCCACCACGGAGCGGCGGAAGTTCGGCGCGTACTCGTCGAGCACCGCGAAGCATCGGTCGGCGAAGCTCTCGCCAAGCCGATCCCAGGTGGACTCGCGCAGCGTGTAGGGCGCGTACTGCACGAATATCGACATGAGGTGGCGGCCCGGCGGAGCCACCGTGGGATCCACCACGGAGGGAATCGTGCACTCGAGGACCGGTCGCTCCGAGGGCCGGCCGTACTTGGCATCGTCGTACGCATGCTCGATGTAGTCGAGATCCGGGCAGATGTGGATGGTCCCTCGGTGCTGAGGGCCCGGACCGGGCCCGGGACAGGCGCTGAAGTTCGGCAACTCGCCGAGGGCCACGTTGATCTTGAGCGACGCGCTCTCGTAACTGATCCGGCGTACCGCCTCCAGCAAATCGGGGGGCGCCGCCCTTGGGTCGAGCAGGCGTGCGAAGGTCACGTGGGCGTCGGCGTTGCTCGCCACGACAGGAGCCCGGTACTCGTCTCCCTGGGCCAGCGCCACTCCGGTTACCCGACCATCTCGAACGAGAATGCGAGCGACCTCGGCCGTGCACCGGACGACCACGCCGAGGTCGCGGGCGGCCCCGGCGAGGGCCAGCGAGAGGCTCCCCATGCCTCCCTTCACGTAACCCCATACGCCGCGCCGGCCGTTGGTCTCACCCATCACGTGATGCAGGAGCACGTAGGCCGTCCCCGGCATCGATGGGCTCGCCATGGCCCCGATGATGGCGTCGGTCGCCAAGGTGGCTTTGAGCTCTACCGATTCGAACCAGCGGTCGAGCAGGGGCCGGGCGGCCCCGGCCAGAACTTCGATTGCTTCCGGCGCTGCCCGCCCCAGGCGGACGAAGGAGCGCCCCAGAGCCAGGAGCTGTCGCAGTCCGCGCAGGCCCGGGCGCAGCGGGTCAGGCGGCACCATGGTCAGGGTGGGCTCGATGAAGGCCGCCACCCGTTCCAGCATCGCCTCGTACGCGGGGTAGCGCGAAGCATCGCGCGGGCTGAACTTCGAGATCTCCGCGTGGTTGAGGACCTGATCCGGTCCCAGGATGAGAAAGCGGCCATCTGGATAGGGCGTGAACGACGATGGGTCCCGCGGAAGCACTTCGAAGCCGTACTCGGCCAGACGCAAGTCGCGAACGATCTGCTTGTGAAAGAGGCTCACGACATAGGCGGCCGTGGACACCTTGAAACCTGGAAACGTCTCCTCGGTGACGCAGGCGCCGCCCACGAGGTGGCGACGCTCGAGGACGAGCACGCGCAGGCCCGCCCGGGCAAGGTAACACGCCGCCACCAGGCCGTTGTGGCCGGCACCGACGACGATCGCGTCGAAGTTCTGGGCACTCATGCGCTCGCGGGCCCTCGGCGTCACGCGGATGATTCCGCAGGGCGCCGGAGACGGCCTCGCTCACGATATCCCACTTCCGCCATCTGACGCGACGGTCTAACGTGGCTGGTGTGCCCGATACGTCGAGGGCCCGAGTGTGCGCCGAGTCGCCTACCGGGCGGCCGCACCTCTGGCATGCCGCGCTCGCCGGGCTGGCGGCGCTGCTGGTGGGAATCGGTCTGAGCCGCTTTGGCTACGCGCCACTCATCCCGGCCTTGATCCAGGCCGGCTGGTTCGACGCCGGGCAGGCCAGCTATCTTGGTGCCACCAATCTTGCCGGCTACGTGGTCGGTGCGGCCCTCGCTCCCCGCCTCGCCGCCCGGCGCACCGCCATCGGCCTCATGCGAGGCTCGATGGTGCTGGCCACCGCGAGCTTCGTCGCGTGCGCTTTTCCGCTCGGATTCTGGTGGTACTTCCCCTGGCGGCTCGCCTCCGGGGTTGTTGGCGGTTTCTTGATGGTTCTGGCTCCGCCAGCGGTCCTGGCCTCGGTGCGACCCGAACTGCGCGGTCGCGTCGGCGGCATCGTGTTTACAGGAGTGGGAGCCGGCATCGCTCTCTCCGGTACGGTCGTCCCCTGGGCGGTCTCCTTCGGTTTGCCGGAGACGTGGCTCGGCCTGGGAGGGGTTTCGGCCTCGCTGACGGCGCTTGCGTGGGGCGGTCTGCCGAGGACGGCGATCGCGCCCTCGGCGCCGATCGACCCTGACGACAGGGCAGAGGCCGCGCTCGTCCCCGGACTCTTGGTGCTGATGATCGCATACGCGTGTGCCGCCATCGGCTTCGCCCCTCACACGGTCTTCTGGGTCGACTACATCGCCCGCGGTCTCGGCCAAGGCCTCGGCGTGGGCGGCCGCTACTGGGTGGGGCTCGGCGTCGCGGCGGCGTGCGGACCCTTGGCGACCGGCATGCTCGCGGATCGGATCGGCTTTCGTGTGAGTCTCCAGATCGCGCTCATCGGACAGGCAGTGGCGGTGGCGCTGCCCATGGTCTCGGCCCACCCGTTCTCGCTTGCGCTCTCGTCCATCGGCGTCGGCGGCCTCGCCATCGGGGTCACCTCCCTTGCCTCGGGCCGTGTGGGCGAATTGGTTCCGCTGGAGCAGCGCCGACATGTCTGGGGTCGCATGACCATCATCTTCGCCATCGTGTACGCGGGAACTGCCTATCTCCTGACGTATCTCTTCGTCCGGGTGGGATCCTACAACGTGCTCTTCGCGGTCGGGGCGGGCGCCCTGCTCGTGGGCGGGCTGCTCGGTTTCGCGCGCCCTCGCCCAGCGCATTCGCGGCGGGAAGTAGCCAGGCGGGCGCGGATTGGATAGCATGCGTATTCGTCGCCTCGTGACGACTTTGGCCGAGAGGAGAGGCAAGAGCCCGCGATGAGAAAGTCGAAGACCCCCAAGCTCGAGGTCGTAACCGACGCCCCTGACCGGGCGATGGTGATCTTCGCCCATCCCGACGATGCCGAGCTCGGCTCCGGCGGCGTCGTGGCCAGTTGGGTTGCCGCTGGGTGCGAGATCACCTACGTGCTCTGCACCAACGGCGGTGCCGGTACCGCCGATCGGTCGCTGACTCCGGATCAGCTCACGGAGCGACGAGAGACCGAGCAACGCGCCGCCGCTGATTTCATGGGGGTCAAGCACGTGGTCATGCTCGGCTATGCCGATGGCGGCCTCGAGGACACCCGCGAGTTTCGGGGAGACGTCGTGCGCGCCATCCGTCAGTACCGCCCCCACACGGTCTTCGTGCACGACCCCTATCGGATCAAAGGATTTCAGCATCGGGATCACCGCATGGCGGGGATGGCGACGACCGACGCCGTCTATCCGTTTGCCCGCGATCACCTGCACTTCCCGGAACAGATCACGCGCGACGGTCTCGAGCCTCACAAGGTGCGCGAGCTGTGGTACTGGGGCGCCGACGAGCCGGACGTCATCGTGGACGTCACCGACTGGATCGACAAGCAAGTCGCGGCGGTTGTCCGCCACGAGAGCCAGGTCGGAGGCCTGAACGTGCCGCCGGGTGAGACGCTCGAGCAGCGCATGAAGCATCACGCCGCCGAGCTGGCCAAGGGTTACGGCTTCAAGTACGCGGCGGTCTTCAGGAGGCTGATCGCCCGCCGGTGAGGCGGCGCCGTTTGGTCTCTGCCCCTTGACGGCGGTGGATGGGCTCCGTAATCTGACGCCGACTCCGAGGCCCCGATGTGCAGTCAGGAGGATTACCATGTGCGTCGACAACGATTCCCGTCCGCCCATCCGACCGATCGCGGGCGGCTCCGCCGGTTCCCGTGACCTTCGCCTCGTCTCTGCCGACGGGCCGAGGTTTGCCGAGCACTCACGATGACACGGAGCCCCCTGAAGCGCGCGGCACGTTCACTGACGCTCGTCATGCTGTTGCTCAGCCCAAGCGCTGCCCTGGCTGCGGTCTGCCAGACCATGGCCATTCCCGCGTACTTCGAGCCAGGCGCCCTCTGGACGAAGGCGGGGGCGGCCGCCGGAGTCGAGATCATGGTGATGAACCCCGACAGCGGGGTGGGGCGCACATCCGATCCGAGCTATCTGGGGGCGGTGCGGGCATCGCAAGCGGCGGGCGTCCTCGTCATCGGCTACGTCTACACCAGCTACGGGAGGCGGAGCGCGGCCGATATCCTGACGGAGATCGACACCTACATGGCATGGTACGGCGTAGACGGAATCTTCTTCGACGAAGTCTCGTCGGACGCCCGCCTCGTCCCCTACTACCGCCAATTCGCCGACGCGGTGCACCGCGAGCAGTCGCTGGTCGTCCTCAACCCCGGAACCTACCCGGCCGAGGACTACATGCACATCGCCGACGTCGTGCTGACCTTCGAGGGTGCCTTCGACGCCTATCGGGCGCTGAGAGTGCCGCCCTGGGTGTGGAACCACGACCCAGACAAGTTCTGGCATCTGATCTACGGCGTGTCCAGCAGCGCCCGCATGAAGACCGTCCTTCGCTGGGCGCAATCCAACAACGTCGGCTACATGTACGTGACCAATGACCGGCTCAACAACCCGTGGGACACACTTCCGAGCTATTTTGCGGCCGAGCTCGGGGAGCTCGCCAAGACCTGCCAGTAGCCCGCATCGTGCGCACCGGCGACGCCGGGCCCTTCAGGGCATCCTGACGCGCCCGGCGTCGGGAGAACCCTCGGCGACCTCGGCGCCGGCGCGCCTGGGCGCCCTCCGGCATCGTGACTTCCGACTGTTCTGGGGCGGACAGCTGATCTCGCTGATCGGCACTTGGATGCAGAGCGTGGGGCAGGCGTGGCTCGTTCTGGAGCTCACCGACTCGCCGTTTCAGCTCGGAGTCGTCACCGCCCTCCAATTCGCCCCCATCCTGGTCCTGTCGCCGGTGGGCGGAGCGATGAGCGACCGCTTCCCAAAGCGGCGGATCATCCTGGCTACTCAGTCGACCATGATGGTGCAGGCCTTCATCCTGGCTATCCTCGTCGGGAGCGGGCACGTCCAGTACTGGCATGTGGCGGCGCTGGCGCTGGTCTACGGAGTAGGGCGGGCCATCGACATCCCGGCTCGTCAAGCGTTCATCACCGATCTGGTGGGCAAGTCCGATCTTCCCAACGCGGTGGCCCTCAACTCGGTGGTCTTCAACGGCGCCCGCATCGTGGGGCCGGCGGTGGCGGGACTTCTCGTCGCCCGCTTCGGCGTGGCCATCGCGTTCCTCCTGAACGGTCTGAGCTTCGTGGCCGTGCTGGCCGCGCTCGTGGCCGTCCGCACGGCCGGACACTCGAACGCCGCCGGCCGACTCGGAATCAGAGCAGGGCTGGCAGGGGCGCTCGCGTACGCGGCGGGCACGCCACCGGTGGCGTTCACCCTTGGCCTGCTCCTGGCGGTGAGCGTCCTGGTCATCAACTTCAACGTGGTCGTCCCCCTGGTGGCCCGCGAGGTGCTGAACCAGGGCGCACGCGGATACGGGATTCTCATGTCGGCGCTGGGGGTGGGGGCCGTGCTCGCGGGCATTGGCTTGACCGTACTGCGCCAGGGACGGCCGCCGCTCTGGTTCCTGGCCGTCTCCGCGGCGATTCTCAGCCTCGGCACCGCCGCGCTCGCCCTGGTCGGACACTTCGGGGCAACGGCGCTCCTGCTGGCGTTGCTCGGCTGCTGGCAGATCCTGTTCTCGACAGGGTGCAATACCACGCTGCAGCTCGTCACCCCCGACGCGCTGCGCGGACGGGTGATGGGCCTCTACGCGCTGGTGTTTGCCGGGATGACCCCGTTCGGGTCGCTCCTGGTCGGCACCATTGCCGAGCACCTGGGTGTCCAGGTGGCGTGCGCGCTGGGTGGTCTCTCCGGCCTGGTCGCCGTGATCGCGCTCGTGGTCGTCTTTCACCGCACGGGTGTCGCCTGGACCCGCGGGAGCGACTGGTAGGGAGATTCGGCTCGCGTCGACGGCGTATGATAGCGTGCATCGGGCGAACAGTGGCCCGCGGAGACTTTCCGTGCCCAAAATCAACGAGCACTACCTGAGCCTCAAGGCCGGCTATCTGTTCGCAGAGATCAAGCGGCGGACGGCGGCCTTCGCGGAAGCCCATCCCGACGCTCGCGTGATCTCGTTGGGCATCGGCGACGTGACGCAGCCCCTGCCGGCAGCCGTGGTCCGCGCCCTGGAAGAGGCCACCCGCGATATGGCACGAGCGGAGACGTTCAGGGGCTACGGGCCCTACGAAGGCTACGACTTTCTGCGCGCCGAAATCGCTACTCACGACTTCGGAGCCCGCGGTGTCCGGGTCGACGTCGACGAGATCTTCGTGAGCGACGGCGGCAAGAGCGACAGCGCCAACCTTCAGGAGATTTTTGCGGCCGACTGCGTGGTGGCGCTCATGGATCCGGTGTATCCCGTGTATGCCGACAGCAATGTGATCGCGGGGCGATCGGGGCCCGCCGACGGAAGTGGTCCCTACCCGGGGTTCGTCTACCTCCCCTGTACGGCCGCGAATGGGTTTCAGCCGGCCTTGCCCAACCGACAGGTCGATCTCATCTATCTCTGCTACCCGAACAATCCGACGGGCGCGGTGATGACACGCGAGGCGCTTCGGCGCTGGGTCGACTACGCGCGCGACCATGAGGCCGTCATCCTGTACGACGCGGCCTACGAGGCCTATATCCGCGAGGGGGACATCCCCCACTCGATCTACGAGATCGAAGGGGCGCGCGAGGTGGCCATCGAATGTCGCAGCTTCTCGAAGAATGCCGGGTTCACCGGCATGCGCCTCGCCTATACCGTGGTCCCCCGGCAGGGGCGGGGGCGCACGGCGGCCGGCGAGACCGTGGGTCTGAACACCCTGTGGCGACGTCGCACGGCAACCAAATCCAACGGGCCGCCCTACGTCATCCAGAAGGCTGCCGCCGCCATCTATACGCCGGAGGGACAGAAGCAGGTTCGGGGCCTCATCGACTACTACATGGAAAACGCCCGGGTCATCCGCAACGGATTGACGCGGATCGGGCTGACCGTCTACGGCGGGCGTAACGCGCCCTATCTCTGGGTGCGGACGCCGGCCGGACTGTCCGCGTGGGATTTCTTCGACAAGTTGCTGGCCGAGGCGCACGTCGTCGGTATGCCGGGCTCGGGGTTCGGACCGAGCGGCGAAGGCTATTTCCGCCTGACCGCCTTCGGCTCCCGGGCGGAGACGGAGGAGGCGATGACCCGCATCGCGACCCGGCTCCGGGGGCTCGCCTGATGCGACAGTTGCTGTTTCTCGAGCCCGGGCACTTTCATGCCGCCCTGACCCTGCGCGTGCCGCATCCGAGCCTGGCCGACGAGATCGTGGTCTACGCCTCCGAGGGCCCCGACCTCAGCGACTTCCTGGCCCTGGTCGCGCGTTTCAATCGGCGGGACAACGCCCCTACCCGGTGGCGGCCCGTGGTGATCACCTCCGGATGTTCGTTGTCCCGCTTGGTCGATGAGCGGCGGGGCGACGTGGTGGTGCTGGCCGGCAAGAACGGCGGCAAGGCACGCACCATCCGACGGCTGCACGAGTCCGGCTTTCATGTGCTGGCCGACAAGCCGTGGCTCGTCGAGCGCGACGATCTGCCGTCCATCCAGGCGAGCCTCGAGCGCTGGCCGCTCGTCACCGAGATCATGACCGGTCGTCACGATGTCGCGACCCGGCTGCTCCAACGCCTGGTCGCCACTGCCGACGTCTTCGGGGGCTTTCGAGCCGAGAGTCCCGCCCTCGAGCTGGAGAGCATCCATCACTTGGAGAAGCTGGTCGATGGGTCTCCTCTGCGACGTCCTTCGTGGTTCTTCGACGTACGCGTTCAAGGCAGTGGCGCGGTCGACATTCCGACCCACCAGGTGGACCTGACCCAATCGCTCGTGGACGGCTCCGGACGAGCCGTGCTTTCCGACACGCGCCTGCTCTCGGCGCGGGCGTGGCCGACCCCGGTGCCCGCTGAGGCGTTCCGGCGCATTACCGGACAGCCCGCGTTCCCGCGTGAGCTTGAGCGGTGGGTGGAGGGAGACACGTTGAGCTATCTCTGCAATGCCGAGCTTCGCTACCAGATCGGCGGCGTGATCGCGCGATCGTCCGCACGCTGGGACCTGGCCGCGCCGCCCGGAGGAGGAGATAGCTCCCGCGTCGTGGCCCACGGGACTCGCGCCGACATCTGCCTCGAACAGGGAGCCCATACCGGCCACCGGCGGCGCCTCGCCATCGAGTCCCGATCGGCCCCTCACGATGTGGCGGGAGCCCTGCGCCAGCGCGTGAGCGCCTGGGAGGCCGAGTTCCCCGGCCTCCGGGTGGAGGCCGACGGTGGACAGCGACAGCTGCTCGCGATTCCTCCTGGGCTCGATGCCGGGCACGAGAGCCACTTCGCCCAGGTCCTCGACGAGTTCCTGCGAGCCATCGACGAGCATCAATGGCCGGCCGAGCGCGCCAGACGGATCCTGGACAAGTACACCATTCTTGCCCAGGCTGCTGCCGCGGTGGCCGCGCAGGCCGACTCGTCGTTGCCTCGTGACTGACGAGTGCTTGTTCGAGCGACGCCGGTATCCCCGTCCGCCCCTTGCAGGCAGCCGTCGCCCGCGAGTACTCTCGCCTTAATCTGAGCCAGCAGGGAAGGAGCCTCCATGAAAGCCGCCATGTTCCACGGACCCCATCAGCCCCTCACCATCGAGGAAGTGGACATCGCGAAGCCCATCGGGCGCGAGGTGACCGTGCGCACGGTAGCGAGCGGGGTTTGCCATAGCGACCTCCACTTCGTCGACGGCTTCTATCCCTTTCCGACTCCGGCCATCCTCGGCCACGAGGCGGCGGGGATCGTCGAAGCGGTCGGGCCCCAGGTGACGGATTTCAAGCCGGGTGACCACGTGATCGCGTGCCTGTCCGTCTTCTGTGGGAACTGCGCCTATTGCCTCACCGGGCGGACACATCTCTGCCAGTCACGCCCCGTCCGGTCGCCACAGGAGCCTCCCAAGCTCAGCTGGAAGGGCGCGCCCGTGAACCAGTTCGCGAATCTTTCGAGCTACGCGGAGCAGATGCTCGTCCACGAGAACGGGCTCGTCCGGGTGCGCGAGGACATGCCGCTCGACCGTGCCGCCCTGATCGGTTGTGGAGTGACCACGGGGGTGGGGGCGGTCCTCAACACGGCCCGCATCGAGGCGGGGGCAACGGTGGCCGTGTACGGGGCGGGCGGCGTCGGTCTGGCCGCCATCCAGGGGGCGCGCATTGCGGGAGCCCGGATGATCATCGCCGTCGATGTCTTCGAGCGCAAGCTTGCGCAGGCTCGGGAGCTCGGGGCCACCCACACCGTCGATGCCTCCGCCACCGACCCGGTTGCCAAGATCCGCGAGCTGACCGGGGGCGGGGTGGAGTACGCGTTCGAGGCCATTGGTCTCAAGAAGGCCGCCGAGCAGGCGTTCGACTGCCTGCGTCCGGGCGGGACGGCCACCGTGATCGGCATGATCCCGGTCGGTCAGAAGATCGAGCTGGAGGGGAGCGTGTTCCTGCGTGAGAAGCGGATCCAGGGCTGCAGCATGGGCTCCAACCGCTTCAAGGTCGACATGCCGAAGTACGTCGACTTCTACCTGCAGGGACGCCTGCGCCTCGACGAGATGATCACGCGGCGAGGCCGGTTGGAGGACGTGAACGACGCGTTCCGCGCCATGAAGGCTGGCGAAGTCGCCCGCACCGTCCTGATGTTCGACTGAGGGAAATGACACGCAAGTCCAAGCCTGATCGAATGGCGCCAATGGGTGTGGACGACCAGATCAAGTCGGCGTTCCAGGATATCATCGCGCCCGAGTTGCACGCGCTGCGCGGAGAGGTCCGTCTCGTGGATCAGAAGCTCGTTGGCCTGGATCAGAAGGTCGACAGCGTGGACACTCGCCTGAGCATCAAGCTCGATGGGCTCCGCAGCGAAATGGGCTCCATGAAATCAGAGCTTCTCGCTGAGATCCGGCGGCTCGACACAAGGATCGACGGCGTCGACCGCGAGCTGCGGACGGCAATCGACGTCCGGGAGCGCCTGGCCGCGCTCGAAGCTCGCCGTTCCTCCTGACGCTTCGGTCCCGCGGCAAGGGGCACTAGCCGAGGGGTCCCTGGAAAACCTGATCCACGTACGTATCAGAAAGCGGCTCCAACTCGGCAGGCCACGGCACCGTCACCGCCCGCCGCTGGTTGGCCGAGCGCACGCGACCGTCCCACCCGACCTGCTCCATGTAGTAGTAGAGCTGAATACAGTGCCCGTCAGGGTCCAGGGCGAACGCCGCGTAGTCGATGCCGGGATGGAGCTCGGGTGGAATCGAGTCGACGAAGGTGACGCCGTGCGATTTGAGGAAGGCCACTGCCTGGCGAAGCTGAGCGTAGCTCCCCACTTCGATGCCAAACGCCATGCAGGTGCTGCTCTCGGTGAGACCCAAGACGGATCGTAGCTCCTTCGGGAACAGGGCCAGGCTGTGATGCTCGGCCCCGCACCGGAGAAATAGGCAGCGGGCGCCCCGATAGACGGCTTCCTCGCTCCTGACAAAGCCGAGGTGCTCGACATAGAAAGCTTCCGCGCGCGCGACGTCCTCCACGAAGAGGCTTACCGGCCCGATCTTGGTGATCTTGAACGGGCGCGGCAGCAGGACACCCTCCACGTCATAGGTCTCGGGCAGGCTCTCCTGCGTCCGATGACCGGAAACGATGTCAATGCCCTTGTCGAGCGCCTCGGCCACCTCGGCACTCTCGGACATCTGAGGCAGGGCCGGCTTCTCGCGGAAACCGCGATAGTACATCGTCGTGGGCTTGCTCAGCTGGTTCCAGCCGATCTGTTCGATGCCGTAATAGAGCTCGTTGGTGTGCCCGTCCGGATCGTAGGCGTACACGTGCCAGTTGCTGCCCGGCATGTCCCGCCCCACGCGCTGAATGGGAATACCGCGGTCCTGGAAATAGGTGTGGGCGTCCGTGATCTCCTTCAGGCTCCCGCACTGCCACGTGATTTGATTGATGGTGACCTCGGGCGCGAACTTGCGGTCGGGGCGGTGGGCGAGGACCCTCCGGTTGAAGAGCACGAAGGCGTGATGGTCCGTGCCGTAGCGCATGAAGTAGCCGCGGGTATCTCCGAGGTCGGTCCCCCGCGGCGCCCACGGCATCGCGCCGAAGTCCAGGACATCGGAAGGCTTGAAGCCAAGGAGGGCCGTGTAGAACTCCCTGCTCTCGGTCATCTTCACGGCGTTGAACCCGAAATGGCCTAGGCGGCGGACTTTGAAGGGCCGCGGTAGGAGCACGCCGCCGACGTTGTAACGCTTGCCGTTCGACGCCATAGTGCACCCCTCCTCGATCTCGAGATCCTGCGGGGCACGCGTATCCCCCCAACAGCATAGACGGATCAGGACCCAGCGGATAGTGGGCCCCGGTCGGTCCGATCGTGGTTGACCGGAAGGGGCCTCCGCGCTAGGCTCCCCTCGAGGTTCTCCCCGTAGTCTCAACGGTCTCACGCAGGAGGTGCGGCATGAGCATCGTCGCCATTTCCGAGACGACCAGCAGCCTTGGGAACGAGATCGGGCGCAGGGTCTCCGAGCGTCTGGGCTATCGCTTCGCCGACCGCGAGATCATCGTCAAGGCGGCCGAGCAGTTCGGGGCGGAGTTGAGCGACCTCCGCCACGGCACCGAGGAGAAACCGACATTCTGGGAGCGGCTGACGGAGAGCCAGCATCGGTACCGGGCCTACGTGGACTCCATCATCCTCGAGATGGCCAGCGGTGACGATGTCGTTCTCACCGGCCTGGCCGCGGCCATCGTCCTGCGCCACACCCCTCACGCCCTCCGCGTGCGCACCAATGCCCCCGAGCGCGTACGGGCCAATCGTCTGGAGCAGCAGCAGGGACTCACCCGGGAAGCGGCCCTCGACCTCGTTCGCCACACGGACCACGAACGCGCCACCCGCGTAAAGTTCCTGTATCGTGTGAACGTCGACGATCAGCTGCTGTATGACCTCGTGCTCAATACCGAGCGGCTCACCGCCGACGAGGGGGCCCGGCTCATCCAGGAGATGCTGAGAGAACAACGCTTCCGGACGACGCCTGTCTCCCGCGATCAGCTCATCGACCTCAGCATCGAGACACGAGCCAAGGCTTCGTTCATGGCCAGCCCCGTCATCGATCCCCAGCGCGTGGCCGTATTCGCCAGCGGGGGGTGCGCCACTCTCAGCGGGAGCGTTGACACTGACGAGGAGTACCGTCTGGTACAGGAGACCGTCGCCAGGATCCCTGGCGTAAGCCGCATCGTCAACGACGTCGTGGTCACGCCTCCTATCAAGCGCACCCCAGCGGCTTATTGATCATGGGGGGCCTCGACAGGGCCCCCCATCCCCCCCTCGCTCGGGCACGCCCCGGGCAACCCGGGCCGGCCCTCGGTCCCACGCTCCTTTGATCATGGGGGGCCTCGATCAGGCCCCCCATCCCCCCCTCGCTCGGGCACGCCCCGGGCAACCCGGGCCGGCCCTCGGTCCCACGCTGCGCGGCGGGCGAGACCTAGTTTAGGACTGGCGGTGGAGGGCGCGGCCGGGACGGGCGCCGGTGTGGGCACCATCCTGCGCCACCGCGACGCCGTTAACGTACACCGCACGAATTCCGGAGGGGAAGCGGCGGGGGTCGTCGTAGGTGGCCACGTCCGTGATGCGCGCAGGATCGAAGATTACGAGATCCGCGAAGGCGCCGACCCGCACGGCTCCCCGATCGGCCAGCCGGAACTTTGCCGCCGGCATGGCCGTCATTCGGTGAATGGCCGCGCTCAAGTCGAGCACGTTCTGCTCGCGCACGTAGTGGCCGAGAACGCGAGGAAAGCATCCGTACAGGCGGGGATGAGGCTTACCTCCTGTCGGGACTCCGTCCGAGCCGATCATGGTTGACGGGTGCGCGAGCACCGCCCGCACGTCCTCCTCGGCCATGGTGAAGGTGACGACGAAGCACGCTTCGCCTTCCTCGCGCACGACCCGCTCGGCTGCCTCTGGCGCATCCACGGTCCACTGCGCAGCCAGGGCGGCCAAGGTCTGGCCCTCCCACATGGGATGCGCCGGCGCCGACGCGATCAAGACGTCGTCGGCGCTCAGCTGACCGAGCCCGCCGGGACTGTCGCGGCGAAAGGCGCCGTTCTGGATGACGGCCGCCAGCGAGGTGCTGCCGGCCGTGTACGGATACTGATCGGCGGTGACGTCGAGTCCCCGAGCCCGCGCCTCGTCGATGAGCCGCAAGGAGTCGCGCACGCGCCCCCAGTTGTTGCGTCCGCTGGCCTTGTGGTGGGAGATCTGCACGGGGACACCAGCCTCCTCCCCGACCCGGATGGCTTCGTGCACGGCCTCCAGGAGCGAGCCGGCCTCGTTGCGCATGTGGGTAGCGTACAGACCACCCGCCGCCCCCCCGAGTACACGGGCCAGAGCGACGATTTCGTCGGTCTTCGCGTACCGGCCCGGCTCGTAGATCAATCCGGTCGACAGACCGACTGCGCCCGCCGCCACACCTTCGCTGACCCAGCTCCGCATCTGGTCCAGTTCCGCCGCGCTGGGCGGACGCTGGGCGTTGTCCATGGCGCCCGCTCGCAAGGTGCCGTGCCCCATCAGCACGGCCACATTCAGGCTCGGCCGGGTCTCGTCGACGCGCGCCAGGTACTCGCCAAAGCCGTTCCACGGCGCCGGGCTGGCATCGGGATGCAAGCGGCGGAAGCGTCGCAGGCCGGCCGCGAAGGGCGCGACCCCCGAGCCGCAGTTGCCGACGATATCAGTGGTGACCCCTTGCATGACCTTGCACGACATCTCTGGATCGAGGAGCACGGCCAGGTCGTCGTGGCTGTGCACATCGATAAATCCGGGGGCAACGGCCAGGCCCGTCGCCGGCAGCTCGCGGACACCGTGTTCGACGTTCGTGCCTAGCGCGACGATGCGATCGCCCCGGAGGGCGACATCGGCTCGCACGCCAGGGGCGCCGCTGCCGTCGTACACGGTGCCCCCCCGAATCACGACATCGTAGATCGGACTGGTTCCCATTCTGATTGGACCTCCAGATTCGTAGTAGCGGTCTCCGATCGATCCGTCAAGAGGGCGGCCAGGGGCCGCACATTGTCATGAGTCGGTGTATAGTCGCCAGCGCGGGTGTCTGGTTCGTGTGCCCGGGCAGGACCGGCCCTGAGTCGTCGATCATCTGGGTCCCTCGACAGACAGGAGAAGCCCATGAGAGACGGTCTGCGCGCATTCGACGCTGATACGCACGTTAACCCGGCCGCCGAGGTCCTGGAGCGGTACGTCGATCCGAGCTTTCGGCCACGGCTAGCCGAACTGGCGCCCCATCGGACCGCTACCGGCCGCATGATGGGAGGCACCCCCGGTACGCACCAATTCCGTGTCGCCACCAAGCTCTACCGCCGCGTCCTGGGAACGGCCGAGCCCCACGATACATTCACCGGCCGGGGAACCCACTGGATGGGAACCAGCGAACCAAGGGCCGGCGTGCAGGACGACCAGGCCGAGAACCGGCTCCGCGACATGGACGACGAGGGGACCGACGCCCACTTCCTGGTACCGACCCTCTGGCTGAGCGTGGTGGGACTGCCGGATGTCAGCCTCGAGGTCGGACTGATCCGGGCCTATCACCGGCACGCCGAGGTCTTTTGCGGGCACGCCACCGGACGGCTGAAGACCGCCATCGTCGCCTCCACCCGCGCCGTCGACGAGGCGGTGGGCGAGATCCGTCGGTGGGGGACCTCGACGTGGGCGGCGGCAGTCATTCCCCTCCTCGCCAAGGACGTCCCGATAGACCACCCGGATTTGGAACCGATCTGGCAAGCAGCGCAGGAACACGACTTGGCGATCGTGCACCACAGCAACACCTGGAATCCGCCGTACTTTCCCGCTTATCAGGATCTGTGGGACAACATTTTTCTCGGGCGTCTGGCCTCGCACCCGTGGGGTGGGATGCGGTTCATGGCTGCCTTCATCGGAGCAGGGATCATGGACCGTTATCCCAGCTTGCGCATGGGCACGCTCGAGTGTGGCTTTGGCTGGCTACCTTTCTGGGCCAAGCGCATGGACGAGCAAGCGGTCTACGTGGGCGGCACCGCACCCCTCAAGCACCGGCCCAGCGAGTACCTGACCAGCGGCCGGTTCTTCTGCACCATCGAGCGGCACGAGGGCGAGGACCTGTTCAATTTCGTGACGAGCGTGCTGGGCGACGATGTCCTCATGTACGCGTCCGACTATCCCCACTCGGAGTGCCAGTTCCCCCACTCGGTGGACAACATCGCGCGCTGGGCGAGTCTCAAGCCCGACACGAAACGCAAGCTTCTGTGGGACAACGCCGCCCGCTTCTACAAGCAGACGTGAAAGGACCGTGACGATGGCTCAGACCACCTTGCCGCCGTGGATCCAGACGCTGCAGCAGCGCGATCCGGAGTTCGTCAGCTCCTACATGGCCCAGCGCGATCGCATTCTGTGTGATGGCGCCATTCCGGCCAAGTACAAGCTCCTCATGACCATGATCGTCGATGCGCTCCTGTCGCACCCGGACGGCGTCGCCAACATCGCCAACCGGGCGCGCGGGGCCGGGGCCTCCGAAGCGGAGATCGAGGAAGCGGTGGAGGTGGCCTATCTCTTCGGGGGTACGCCCGCCCTGGTGACCGCCGTGAACGCGTTCCGCACCTGACAGCAGCGCCGCCCTCACCCAGCCGCGGCGTCCGCCCCTGCCCCCGGCGCACCGCCCGCCGTGGTGACGAAGATCTGGTGCGAGGGACGCAACTGCGCCTGATAGCGGATGGCGAAACCGGCCCGGGCCAGCAGCCAGCGCCAGTCGTCGGTCGTGTACTTGTTGTGGGCGGGAAAGAGGCGGAAGCCGCGTCGCAGGCTGTCCGCCTCCGTCTCACCCAGACTCTCGCGGCGCCACGCGAGGTACGTCGACAGCGGCTGCCGGATCCAGTCGTGCAGGACGAAGACGCCGTCGGAGGCCAGCACACGTCGAATTTCGGCCAGGGTGGGCAGCGGCTCGTCGAAGACGTGGAGCACCGAAGACATGCTGACCAGGTGGACGGTGCCTGTCGGGTGGGGAAGCGGCTGGGTGGCCACGTCATGCAGCGCGAGTGTCGGCCGTGCTCCCTTGCCCATGAGGCTTCGGCCATGGCTGATCATGGCCGGCGTCACGTCGTATCCGAACAAGGTTGCTGACGGCCAGCGCTCACCGGCATCCCGCAGCCAGAGACCTGGGCCACATCCCAGATCGATAATCGCCGGGCGCGGGGGCAACCCGGGGGCGATGTGCGTGGCGATGAGCTCCCAATAGGCGTCGCCGAAGCGCTCGGGATGAGTGCTGACCATCCGCTGCACGAGCTCCTCGTCGGAGGCTCCGCTGAGCGCCTGATGGGTTGGCATCGTTTCCTCTCCTCCGCGCGAATCCGCCCCAGGGCAGTCGAGGTGTGCTCTTCCTGCCCCGGCTCAGAGCTTGGTGACGCCAGCGCGGGCGCAGTCCTCGTCTTGCTGGCCGGTCCCTCCGCCCACGCCACACGCCCCTTCCACCACCCCGTTGCGGATGATCGGCACCGCACCTTGGCTGGGAATCATGTGCCCCCCCTCCGCTGCGGCAATACCCTGGATGATCGGACTCCCGGCCCGCTCGGCTAGCTCCCCACTGGGCCGCGCGAAGCCGGCGGAGGCGACGGCCTTGCCCTGGCAGCCATACACACTGGCCCAGATCGCGCCGTCCATGCGATTGAAGGCCATCAGGCGCCCGCCGCTATCGCACACGGCTGCGCTGATTCGGATGTTCATCTCCCGGGCCTTGTCGAGCGCCCCTTGGATAATGCGATTGGCTTCCGCGAGGGTCAGCGCCATGGGTGACCTCCTGTACTCGTTGTGAGAGTGGCCAAGGCTTGAGGTGCCTCAAGCACCTCTATTCTGTTACCTAGCTTCCCGGTTCCTCAGCTCAAGATACTTCTCGTGCATCTGCCGGCTTCGGGCAAGACCCTGGACCCAGCCGTGACGCCGATCGCCGAGCTGCTCTAGCAACGGCCAGGGTCCATCGCCAATACGGGAATGTGATGGGACCACGGCTGGGCCGCCTCGAAGGTGGCAGCCGCACGGAGCACGGCGGCCTCGCCGCGGCGCTTCCCGACGATCTGCAGTCCCACCGGGAGGCCATCGCGTGTGAATCCGCAAGGAATCGAGATGGCCGGCAGCCCGAGCACCGAGAAGGCATAGGTCAAGTACGAGCGTTGCATGCCCTTGCCCAGCGGCTGGCCATTGATCTCGAGCGCGTGGGGTTGCTCGATGGGGAAGGGAGGCACCGCCGCCGTCGGCGTGATCCACAGATCCCGGTCCGCCAGGAACTCGCGCACGCGGTTCCACTGGCGGGTGCGCAGCAGCTCGCCGCGTGCGATGTCGAGCGAGGTCAACGCCAACCCCTGCTCGGTGTTCTCCACCAGCCCGTCCTGGAGCACGGCCCGGTGCTCGGGAAGCTTGTCGGCGTGGCGCGCGACCATCAGGAGCCCCCGCGTGAGTCGCACGACCTCCGGCACGTCGCCCATGTCCGGACACCCGGCTTCGAGGCGGGCGCCGGCGGCCCGGAACACGCCGACGGCCTGCTCGAAGATGGCCCGTACCTCCCGATCGACCGGCACCAGCCCTCCCAGGTCGGGCGTCCACGCGATGCGCCAGCCTTTCACCGACGGCGCCTTCACCGCCTTCAGGAAGTCGCGCGGGTCCACTTCGTAGGAGATCGGCGCCCGCTCGTCAGCACCCGCCATCACCGACAGCATGAGCGCCGTGTCGGCGATGGTCCGGGCCATCGGCCCCTCCACCGAGTACGTGTCCCACGCGAGCACGGACGGGTAGCGCGGGATCAGCCCCGGCGTCGTGCGGAATCCCACCACCCCGCAGAACGACGCGGGCCCGCGCAGGGATCCGCCGAGATCCGTCCCCTCGGCGAGCGGGCACATGCCCGTGGCCAGCGCGGCCGCGGAACCGCCGCTCGATCCCCCGGCCGTCCGGGTCGGATCCCAGGGGTTGCGGGTGGCTCCGAACACCGCGTTGACGGTGTTCGGCCCGAAGGCGAATTCCGGCGTGTTCGTCTTGCCGAGCACGATGGCCCCCGCAGCGCGGAGCCGCTGCACGACCAGGGCGTCCTCGTCCGGTACGTGGTCCTCGAAGAGCTTGGACCCGTAGGTCGTGCGGATGCCCCTGGTAGGCGTCACGTCCTTGATGCCGACGGGCACGCCGAACAGCGGGGGCAGCGGTGCACCCCGCCGGAGGGCCCCGGTCGCTCGCCGGGCCTCCCGCAGCGCCGACTCCCGCGCCAAGGTCACCACGGCGTTGACCTTGGGATTCACGGCGTCGATCTGGGCCAGGAGCGCCTGCATCACCTCGAGCGGCGAGACCTTGCGCGTCTCGTACAGCTTGCGCAGGCGTACGGCAGGCGTGAAGGGAATGTCAGCCCCGGACACGGACAGCCTCCTCTCTGAAGGAGCGCGAGATCCAGTAGAACGCCGCGGCCGCCACCGCGAGCATGACCAGTCCGGTGCCGGTGAAGCCGAACACGATCTTGCCGATCCCGAACAGTGTGGTGTAGACGGCGATGATCCCGGCGATCCAGTTGGTCCAGGCCAGGGCACCCCCCGGGATCGGCTCCCGGCCGAATCCGAGCCGTTCCGACACCTTCGCCCAGCCGGGACCGCCAGGGCGTACGCGCCGGTAGAAGGATTCAAGCACCGCGTCGGGCTCCGGCTTCGTGAGCAGGGTGACCGTGAGCCACACCACGGTGCTGCACGCCACCGTCACCAGCATGACCGTGGCTATCGCGTTCGGATCGTTGGGCGCAAAACGCGGCGCGATGTAGGTGAACGCGAGCAGGCTCACCACGAAGCTCGCCACCATGGCCGAGATCTCGCTCCATGCGTTGATGCGCCACCAGTACCAGCGCAGGATGAGCACCAGCCCCGTGCCGGCGCCCAGGGCGAGCAGCAGCTCCCACGCCTTCTCGATGCTCGACAGCTGCGAGGTGACCGCGATGGAAGCGAGAAAGATGAACACGGTGGCGGCGCGCGAGACGGCGACGTAGTGCTTCTCGGTGCCATCCGTCTTGAGGAAGCGCTTGTAGAAGTCGTTCACCAGGTAGGACGCCCCCCAGTTGAGGTGGGTGGCGACCGTGCTCATGTAGGCGGCCGCGAACCCCGCGAGCATGAAGCCGCGCCACGGCGTGGGCAGGAGGTCCACGAAGGCCTGCACGTATCCCGCCTCCCGATCCGCCATGGTCGGGTAGAGGATCACGGTGGCGAGGCCGGTCACGATCCACGGCCACGGCCGCAGCGCGTAGTGGGCGATCTGGAAGAAGAGCGTGGCCAGCACGCCGTCCCTCTCGGACCGCGCGCTGAAGATGCGCTGGGCGACGTAGCCGCCGCCGCCCGGCTCCGCCCCCGGGTACCACGCCGCCCACCATTGCACCGACAGGTACACGGCCAGGGTGAGGAGCGGCATCCACGCGTAGGCGTGGATCCCACTGGAGGTCACGCTCAGGGGAAGCACGGAGAGGGCGGCCTGCTCGCTTCCGAAATGCGCGGCCAGCTTCACCTTCATGACCTCGATGCCCCCCACCGCGCGGACCGCGTACACGGCGAGCACGATCACGGCACTCATCTTGATGACGAACTGGACCAGATCGGTCCAGAGCACCGCCCACATCCCCGCCGCCACCGAGTAGACGAGCGTGATCACGAAGCAGATCCCCACTGCGATGACCTCGCCACTCACCGTCATCCCGGCCAGGGTGACATCCTGGAGGCCGAGCGCGATCGTCAGGATCTTGATCATGGCGCGCGTGACCCAGCCGAGGATGATCAGGTTGATCGGCAGCGCGAGGTACAGCGCCCGGAAGCCGCGCAGGAGAGCCGCCGGCGGGCCGCTGTAGCGCACCTCGGCGAGCTCGACGTCCGTCATCACCTGGGCCCGCCGCCAGAGCCGGGCGAAGAAGAAGACCGTGAGCATCCCGCTCATGACAAAGTTCCACCACAGCCAGTTCCCGGCCACGCCCTTGGTGGCGACGAGCCCGGCCACCACGAGCGGCGTGTCGGCGGCGAAGGTGGTGGCCACCATGGCCGTGCCCGCCAGCCACCATGGCGCCTGACGACCGGAGAGGAAGTACTGGTCGAGGCTCTCGCTCCCGCGCCGCGTGAAGTAGAGGCCGATGCCGGCCGAGAGCACGAAGTACGCGGCGACGATGGCCCAGTCGATCGAGGAGATGTTCATGGCCCGGTCCGGAGGTCCTCGAACGGCATTCTACGGCCAACGCCGGCGGAAAAGTAACTCGGTGTAGCATCGGGCGGAGCGGGCAACGGCAATACTCAACGGGGAGGTCGGCTCATGAGGACGCTCATCGAAGGCGGCTGGGTGGTCGCGTTCAACGGTACCAGCCACGAGGTGTACGAGCAGGGCAGCGTGCTGGTCGAAGACGACCGGATCGTGCACGCCGGGGGGCCGTACACGGGTGCGACCGACGTCCGCCTGTCGGCGCGCGGAAAGCTGGTGACGCCGGGGTTCATCAATACCCACGTGCACACGGCCGGCAACGGCGGCGACTACCTGCTCCTCGACATGGCCAAGAACGACTATCGAACCGCGAACTACATGAGCTTCGCGGCACCCCTCAAGGGGGCGCTCACCCCGCCCCCGGCGGAGGCGGTGGCCGCCCTGCGCACCTTCGTCTTCTTGCACGCGCTCAAGCTCGGCACCACGACCATCATCGACGTGGGTGGGCTGCGCGGCGACTGGGAGGGCTACGTGCGCCTGGTCGACGAATTGGGTGTGCGTGTCTACGGAAGCCCGCCCTTCCGGGATCGCAACACCTTCATGGACGCAGGGGGCCGGCTCTATTACGACGAGGATCGGGCGGCGGGCCAGCAGGCCCTCAAGGAGGCGGTCGCCTTCGTGCGCAGTTACGACGGGGCTGCTCAGGGACGCATGCGCGGGATGCTCAACGCGGCCCAGATCGAGACGTGCACCGAGCCCCTGCTGCGCGCCGGCAAGGAGGCCGCGCGGGAACTGGACGTCCCCATCCACACCCACGCCGGCGGGAATCTCATCGAGTTCCACCGCATCATGGAGGAGTACCGCAAGACGCCGATCCAGCTCCTGGCCGACATCGGATTCCTCGACGACCGCACGCTCATCGGTCACGGCGTGTTCACCACCGCCCATCCGGGGGCCGCCTACCCGTTCGGCGACGACCTGCGCGTGCTGGCCGAACGGGGCGCCACCGTGGGGCACTGTCCGTACAAATACGCCAAGATGGCCATGACCCTGCACTCGTTCCAGCGGTATCTCGAGGCTGGCGTCAACGTGGCCATCGGCACCGACACCTTCCCCATGGACATCGTGGCGGAGCTGCGCTGGGCCTCGATCCTGGCCAAGGTCACCGATGCGAACTATCAGGCGGGGCTCCCCCGTGACGTCTTCAACGCGGCCACCCTGGCGGCCTGCCGGTTCTTGCGTCGTGACGATCTCGGGCGCCTGGCCCCCGGGGCCAAGGCTGATCTGCTGATGATCAACCTCGACCACCTGGGAACGCTCGTCTATGCCGATCCCATCAAGGCGCTGGTCGACGGTGCCTGCGGGCGCGACGTCGATACGGTGATGGTGGACGGTCGAATACTCGTCCAGGGGGGTCGCACGGTGCGTATCGACGAGGAGGAGGTGTACGCCAAGGCTCGACAGGTCACCCAGCGGTATTGGAACCACGTACCCGCCTGGCGCTGGGACAAGGCCCGTGTCGAGCAGATCATTCCCCCGGCCTTTCCCCTGCACCGGGCGCCCGGCTCGACCGGCTAGATCGGCCTAGTCCGGCTAGGGTGAGGGTGCTCGCTCCGCCGCGCTGAGGCTCGGGCCGCGGCGCGCGAGCATGGCCGCCGCGATCGCCACCACAGCTGCTGCGCTCAAGGCCAGCGACCACTGAACGCCGATGATGGCCCCCGCCACGCCAACGGTCACGCCGCTGCCGGCGCGCAGGCCCAAGATGGCGGTATTGAACAGCCCGACGACCCGCCCGCGCAGCGGCGGCGGCGCCAGGATCTGGACGAGGGCCTGGGCCATCGAGGTGAAGGCGATATTGAACAGGCCGGCCAGCACGAGGAGCGTGACGGCCGCCCCGTAGGTCCGGGCCAGCGGGAACAGACCGATGGTCACCCCCCAGCCGGCCGCGCACAGGATCGCCGTGCGCGCGGTGGGGCGGAGCAGGTTCAGGCTCTCGAGGAGCACGGCTCCAATCACCGCGCCGGCCGCGTTGGCCCCGAGGAGAGCGCTGTAGCCGGCGCCCGCCGCATTCGTCCCCAGACGATGGGCGTACTGGGGCATCTGGGCCTGGAAGGCGTTGCCCACGAAGAACGAGGTGGCGCCGCCGAGCACGATCATGGTGACGATGCGGCGATCGGTGCGTACCTGCTTGAAGACCCGCAGTGCTTCTCCTATCCCGAACCGTGGCGCACGCCGTTGCTGGCCGGCGGCAAGGGCGTGGCCACTGTACGGGATGCGCATCAGGAGCAACGTGAAGGGTAGGTAGATGAGGACATTGGCGAGCAGAGCCCAGGCGGGGCCGAGGAGCAACATCAGGCCCCCGCCTACCGCCGGTCCGAGCAGGATCGACAGATGACGGCTGGTGGCGTTCAGGCGGATGGCGCTTTGCAGCTGCTCCGCGCCGACCATGTCGTGGATGAGGAGTTGAACGGCAGCGGTACCCACCACGCCGGCCGCACCGTGGATCAGCAGGATGACGACGGCATGCCACACCTGAAGGGTGTCGGTGAGAAAGAGGACGCCCCACGCCAGTGACGCGAGCATGAAGAGCCCTTGGCCCACCTGGATGAGCTTTCGGCAATCGTAGCGATCGGCCAGGACACCGGCATGGAACGAGAAGAACAGGAAGGGCAGCCAGTGGCTAATGACGGCGAAGCCGGCCAGAGTGGGCGAGTGGAACGTCAGGAAGATGACCCAGTAGCTGATCACGTGCTCGATGCTATCGGCGGTCATGGCGAGGAGGCTGGCCACGAAGTAGCGGCGATAGTCGGGGACATGGAGGGCCGCGAAGCGAGGGGTGAGGACGGACGGAGGCGGCACGGCCGAATCGTATCACTCGACCCAGGCCTATAATGGACACGATGTCCTCCACCGGCGACCGACCCCCGGGCCTCCGAGTGCGTCAGCGAACGCCGGTGTCGGCGCGGGTCCGAGCCCCCCAGCTCCCGCCGGGCCTCGAGCAATATCTGCGGACGGCCGAAGCGGCATTGGCCGAGCCGTTCAAGGGTGTCACCACGGACGGCCAAGGCGTGCCCGGGCTCTTCCCCATTCGCAGGACGGGCGTCTCGGTCAGACCCCTCGTGGAGGTTGCCCTCGCCTTCATCGCCTCACTCAGCGTCGAACAAAACACCCGGGCGCTCTTCCCGATCGACAGCGATGCCTGGCGCCGGTGGAGCAACATCCACCCCTTCCTGATGCGCCACGGCGTTTCGCTCGAGGAACTGGGTTCGGAGCCGCGCGCCCGTGCGCTGAGTCTGCTCAGGGAGAGCTTGAGCCTCGACGGATTCCGGACGGCGCGAGACGTCATGAGGCTCAACGAGTTCATTGGTCAGGTCACGGGCAGCCACGCGGAGTACGGCGAGTGGCTCTACTGGCTGAGCATGATGGGGACACCGTCTCCGGTCGAGCCGTGGGGTTGGCAGCTCGACGGTCACCATCTCATCGTCAACTGCTTCGTGCTCGGTGACCAGATGGTCATGACCCCGATGTTCATGGGCTCGGAGCCGGTGGCGGCCGACACGGGCCCATACGCAGGCACACGGGCCTTCCGGGCCGAGGAGGAGGGTGGTCTCGCCCTCATGCGCGCGCTGACGCCCGCGCAACAGGCGACCGCCATCCTCTCGCCCACCCTGCCCGGCGAAGCCTTCACCGCGGCCTTTCGCGACAATTTCGAGATGAAATACGAGGGCCTCTCGCTTCAGGCCCTCTCGAGCGCCCAGCAGCGTCTGGCGCTCGCGGTGCTCGAGACCTACGTGGGACGTCTCCGACCCGGTCATGCCGAGATCAGGATGGAGGAAGTTCGCCACCACCTGGCCGCGACCCACTTTGCGTGGATGGGCGGTTTCGACGAGCAGAGCGTCTTCTACTACCGCCTCCATAGCCCGGTCATCCTTGTCGAGTTCGATCATCAGCGCGGGATTGCCCTCGACAACGACCAGCCCTCCCGCACCCATATTCACACCGTCGTCCGCACTCCCAACGGCAACGACTACGGCAGGGATCTCCTGCGTCAGCACCATCAGCAGTTCGATCACATGAACCCGGGCCACGCCCACCGCTGAGCCGCCCCCGAGGAGACAGGTCCATGGACAGCCGACCGCCGAACGAGCAGCACGCGATCGAGCGATACCGGTACATGCTGCGAACCGCCCCTCCCGAGACCATCGAGCAGGCGCACGCCGAGGCATTCGCCACCTTGACGCCGCAGCAGCGACGCCTGGTGCTCGAGCAACTCCGGGAAGCAACGCCTCCGGGCGAACGCCCGACCGGGGATAGCAGCGCCGATCCGCAGGCGCTCGCCCGGATGGCCACCCGGGCCGAGATCCGTCAGCCCGGAGTTCTCGAGCGTGCCTTCGGGAGCGGGCGGGGGGGCGGCTTCGGGGGAATCTTTGCGAGTAGCCTGCTCGGGAGCGTGGCCGGAACAGTCCTCGGCAGCATGGTCGCCCAACATTTCTTCGCCCACCCGGCCGCGGCCGAAGCGGCGTCGCCGGACGGTGGCGAAGATCGGGAGACAAGCGAGGACGTCGAGGGGGACGACGAAGACGGTTTCTCTGATGACCCCGACGGCGACACCGGCGACGACATGGGTATCGAGATCTGACGTCGCGTCCAGACCATGCGGCCGAGAGAACGCGCCTTCGGCTTGGCACTGGCGGCCGGGCTTGGTCTCGTGCTTGGTCCGGCGGCCACGGCCGTTGCCAGCGAACAGTTGTGGGCACTCCTCAAAGCCGGGGGCCAAGTCGTGCTGATCCGGCATGCCATCACCACCCCCGGGGTGGGCGATCCGCCCGGCATGCGACTCGACGACTGCAGCACGCAGCGCAATCTCACGGACGCGGGCCGGGGCGACGCGCGCCGCATCGGCGAGGTATTTCGCGCGCGCGGCCTCCCGGTCGATCGAGTCCTGTCGAGCCCCTGGTGCCGCTGCTTGGAGACGGCACGCCTGGCATTTGGTATGGTGGAGTCCTGGCCGCCCTTGAGCAACCTCTACGGCCGGCCGGAGCGTCGCGCGGAACAGGTGCAGCAGATGCAGGCGCTCGTCGGGCAACGACGGCCCGGAGGCAATCTCGTCCTTGTGTCGCATGGCTCGACCATCTCCGCGCTGACCGGTATCATGCTCGACACCGCCGAAATGGTAGTGGTGACCCCTCAGGGTGAGGGACGGTTCACGGTCGCGGGCCGCCTCAAATGAAACGGGGGCCCGATATGGCCCCCAATCCCCCAAAGCTCGGAGCGCCCCGACAAAGCCGGGGCACTCTTCGACACCACGGGTTGGCGACGCCGCCAGCTATAATCCCCGGCACGGCGCCGATATCCCTCGCGCCGGCCGGGAGACCCCAGCAGGAAGGAGCCACGTCATGAGCCAGATGACCCGTCGCCGCTTCGTCACCGGGGGGGCCGCCCTTGCCGCCGGCCTGGTGTCCGCTCCTTACGTGCACGCTCAAAAGAAGGGCGGGCTTTTCCGTTTCGTTCCTCACGCCGATCTCAAGATCCTCGACCCGATCTGGACCACCGCCTACATCACGCGCAACCACGGCTACCTGATCTACGACACGCTGTTCGCCACCGACGCCGATCTCAAGATCCAGCCGCAGATGGTGGCCTCGTTCACGGCCAGCCCCGACAGGCGCAAGTGGTCGTTCACCCTGCGCGACGGGCTCAAGTTCCACGATGGCCAGCCCGTGACCGCCGAGGACGCGGTGGCCTCCATCAAGCGCTGGGGTGCTCGCGACACGGTGGGGCGGCTCTTCGTGGCTTCTATCGGCAAGTTCGCGCCAACCGACAAGAAGACCTTCGCGCTTGAGCTCGAGACGCCATTCGGTCTGGTGCTGGAGGCGCTCGGCAAGCCCTCGAGCAACGTACCCTTCATCATGCCGGCACGGCTGGCGGCCACCGACGCCAACGAACAGGTGAAGGAGGCTGTCGGTTCGGGGCCGTACAAGTTCGTCAAGGACGAGTGGCAACCCGGCAACAAGGTCGTGTACGTGAAGAACGGCGACTACGTGCCCCGCAAGGAGAAGGCGAGCGGGGCGGCGGGAGGCAAGCTCGTCCACGTGGATCGTCTCGAGTGGCGCTACATTCCCGACCAGGCCACCGCCAGCTCGGCGCTGGAGGCCGGCGAGGTCGACTACTGGGAGAACATCCCGCTCGACTTCGTTCCCCGCCTGGAGAAGAACCCGAATGTAGCCGTGTTCGTCACCGACCCCCGGGGGAGCCAGGGTTGTCTTCGACCGAACCACCTGCACCCGCCCTTCAACAACAAGAAAGCGCGGCAAGCGCTCCTGTACATGGTCGACCAGAAGACGTACCTGGAAGCCGTCATCGGCAACGCAAAATACTTCCAGACCTGTCCGGCCATCTTCATGTGCGGAGGGACGCCCTTCGAGACGAGCGTGGGCGCACCGAAGCAGGATCTCGAGCGGGCCCGCCAGCTCCTCAAGGAATCGGGCTACGACGGCCGGCCTCTGGTCGTCCTCGATCCCACGGACTCGCCGTACGCCCACGCCCCCGCCCTGGTGACGGCGGAGCTGCTCCGGAAGATCGGCGCCACCGTGGACATCCAGGCCATGGACTGGTCCACGATGGTCGCCCGCCGCGCCAAGAAGGAGCCCGTCGGCCAGGGCGGCTGGAATGTCTTCCACACGTGGGCGACCGGCCTCGACGTGGTTACCCCCGCCGTCAACGCCTGGATCGGCGGGGCCGGC
>Ga0187893_10003379_pt1 | contig 32511 bp, 14 predicted proteins | sample MA1701074metaG_FD_139574 | JGI IMG/M metagenome (GOLD analysis project Ga0187893, IMG submission 139574) | White microbial mat communities from a basaltic lava cave in the Kipuka Kanohina Cave System on the Island of Hawaii, USA - MA170107-4 metaG ...
CAGTGGTAGAATGCCAGCTTCTTCCAAAACTTCCCACGAATGGTTTGAGTGAGTGGCGGAAGTTTTGAGAATCCCGCCTGTGTTTGGCGGGACCAAGCTGTTGATACGTTGCGGGAGTAATTCAGTGGTAGAATGCCAGCTTCCCAAGCTGGACGTCGCGGGTTCGAGTCCCGTCTCCCGCTCTAGAAAATCTTGAGCGAAATCAAATTTCCAAGTTAGACGTCGCGTATTCCCCCGAAGGGATGCCTTCCGCAGAGTCCCGCCTGCCGCCGGAACAAAGTGTAGGCGGTGCCTGCCCGCCGGAGCAGAGCGTAGGCGGGTCTCCCGCTCAAAGGAAAGACACTCCTGCAAAGTTTGCAGAGTACAACGTTACCATACCAAAAGCATTCAGTCTTTAATAATCCGAAGTCAACCATGAAGAAATCAGCCTACCTTCTTGTCGCTCTGATATGCTTGAACATCGCCTCTCTCAATCCACAGGATTGGAAACAGAGTCTGAACACAGCTAAGGATAGGGGATTACGCGGCACTTATCCTTCCTGAATTGCTGAGGGTGAGCAAGTTTGAAACTCCCACCATTGCAACATACGATCCCGCAAGTGCAACGAATCGATGTACAGATTTTTGGCGAAGGAATCGATACAGGATCTCCTCAAACTCATTCGTTCTTCACACATGCCCTACGTATCAAGTCGATTCGGCCTGACGTTGACAGATAACGACTATGCGATTTCTTACTATGATCGCATCGCAGGAAATAAACTCCTTGTCCAGTATGCGAAGGGATCAGTACACACCTCCCTCCAAATAGCGCGGTTGGTTTTGAACGTTCCCGCTGACAAAACAACAAGGCCCGCCAAGTATCGGCGGGCTCTTGTGTTTTAAAGACTATCAAAAACAATTACTTCACGACAACCATTCTCCGGGTTTCCGTGTGGCTTCCACTCTGCATTTGTACAGATAAACACCGGACGATAGATTTGAAGCATCGAATGAAGCCGTATGTGTTCTGGTGTGCTTCAGAGAATTCTCCACTACTGCAACCATGAACGCGCTACTTCTTCTTCACGAACACGTACATCTCCATGCCGGGAACAACGTTGTCGTTCTGAAGGCCGTTCCATTTGCGGAGCTGTTCCACCGTAACGTCATATTTCTTCGCGATGGCGTTGATCGTTTCGCCGCGCTTCACGGTGTGCACGGTCAACTCGCCTTCATCGACAACAGTTTTCTGCGCGGGTTGCTCCTGTACAGATCTGCTGCGCGCGGGTCTCTTTGGACGCCCGGTTGGCGTCGTTGAGCCCGACGTGGCAGGGCTGGTTTGCGGAGGCGTTTGCTGCTGCACAGGCGGCGCGGTAACCTGTTGCTGCGGCTTTGGTTTTTCTGCGGGCGGCTGTTGAACAACGGGCGCCGGGGATGATTCCGTCATGGTCGGCGTTTCAACCGGAGCGGTATACGCAAGGAACCGCTGGAATTCCCTCGCGATCGAAGGCCGGATAAGGGCCAGCGTCGCGGAACCGGAAGTCTTCAAAATGTAGTTCGTGTCGGAACCCATCGGGGGATAGAACTCCATCCGGACGGGCTTCATTCCCTCAACATTTACCTGGTATCGCGGCCGCGTTGAAATTACAACGGAGGAATCAATAAATGATTCCGCCTGCACATTTGTTACGATCGCGAGAACCGGGTTGACAACATCCGCAGGAAGAACTTCACCGCGGGCAATCCACCCCTTGTCGCTCCTTCGCACGTCGGCTCTTCCACCGGAACCCGAGACCGAGAAGGCAAACAGGGAATCCTGCGAAACCTCATACACACCGCGCTGGCGCCAGCCGCGGAGGTCATGATTGAAAGTCTCCGGCGTCAACCCTTGCGCAATATACACCGTATCGGAGAGCGGCATCCGGACGAAACCCGTCCCGGGCGTTGGCGCCGCTTTTCCAACAATCAACGATACGGTTGAGCCGTCATCATTCACAAACAGGACATTCGTTCCGTTATCATCCACATGAAACAGATTCTGCTTCTCCGGATTCGAGGACACCATGCCGTTCAACCGGAACTTCTTGATACCTTCAAGCATGTTGTCCAGTTTTGCCGGATCAGGGGACGCATACACCGGCTCCGTCACTCTCCACTCGCCCCTCACCTTTTCCAACCGGACAAAACTGTTTGCGCGGGAAATATCCACGCGCACAATCCGGCCAAAGTTGATCGAAAGTTGTGAGGCGGGCATGACGAATGTCGCTTCCTTCTCCTTCGGCGCTTCCTGCAGAAGGTATACGACCACGAGACCCACCAACGACAGTAATAACAATATCAGGCTTGTACGTTTCATGGCATCGAATCTCAGTAACTGAATTTATGCTTCTTGCGGCGCATGGACTTCATCACCATCCACACGACTCCCATCAATAACACGGCAGCCGGAGGACCGGCGAAAGTGATATACTTCGCCATGGTTTTTCTCATTTGCGACACCTCCGTCAAAGGGCGTTCCTGGACATCACGCGATCTGATGGACGCGAGGAAGGTATCACCCAACAGCCAGTCAATCGTGTTGACGGCAAACGCTATATTATCATGACCGTGCTGTGCTCCATCAAGAACAAAATCACCGTCGCCAACCACAACAACGCGGGTGCGCGGACTGCGTGAAAGAACCTTGCCGGATCCAACCGCGGCGATTGCATCCCGCACCGTCGGGTCGCGCGGGTCGGCAAAGGGACTGCGGAACGATCCTTCCAGCTTTACCGCAATGGGGATTTGTCCATCCGTATATGCGGAAGCAGGAATTACCCTGAGTGGATTGACGTCCACGCTATCCCATGCGAACCGCCGTGACTGCGGAGATGAAGTGACAATCACGGTTGCCGCCGCTCCCCTGATTCCGGCCAAACGCGGGTCAACAGAACTGACGTAACTGAGGGCAATCGGGGAAAGGTCCTTGACGATCGCATCATCCCGGTTGAACTCGGACGCAACAGGATAGAACGGATAAAGAATCTCGGTGGAATACGGAACCCCTGCGGCCTCCGACCTGACAATATAAGACGCGCAACGCGAATCCGCCACGGCATCCTTGTTCACAATCCAACCATACGCGTCGAACATGTCGTCCATGTTCGTATCGTTCACCTGAAGCTGGAAAGTATTCTTGTTAGCCGTTACAGCATTCAGGAAGAACGCTGCTCTTCCCCCGCGCATCAGGAATTGATCGATGATGAATTTTTCCGGTTCCGACAGGCGTTTCGTTGGCGCTATGACGAGCAGAACATCCACGGTCTGTGAGATCGGGCTCTTGACCGAGAGATCCACCGGCTTCACGGAATATTGGCGCGACAGCGCGGCGACAAAGCCCCTCATATCGGACACTGCCGGCCCGCCGACATTCGTGAGCACAGCAATGGATTTGACTTCCGGCGCGGTCATCTTTTTCAGACTGCCGCTGATCTCATACTCAAGCCGTTCCAGCGAACTGACAACAGGCAAGCGCTCCTGTTTGTCCCCATAGGTAAACGTCATGCCTGCATAGACGATGCCGCTCTGAAGCTTGTTGTCCCGGATGATTTTCACCTGCACAGGCGTCATCCCTTCGGAGAGCGCCGCTTCCTCATCCCCCGGAGAGAACTGCGGATTCACAAACTGGTAATGCAGCATTCCGCGCGAATATGCGCGATACTCTTCCAGCAACTGCTGCACGTTCTCGCGGTGATTGTGATATGGCGGAGGAAGCTCCGGAGAGAAATAGGCACGAACAAGGAAATGATCATCCAACGAACCGAGCATGCGCTTGGTGACATCAGAAAGCGTGTACACCTTGTTCCCTGTCAGGTCCATGCGGAAGGAAGTCCGGAATGCGAACAGGTTTATGAACAGCAGGATTGCGATTGCGAGCCCGACCCGTGCAAGGCGTTCGCCCGGTTTGAAGTCGCCCCATCGCCACGCCATCTGTCCGGGTTCGCGCGAAGCATTCACCGTCGCCAGAACAAGGAACAAAACCATGAGTGAGAAATAGTAGATTGGAAGCCGCGCATCAAGCACTCCGTGGGTCAATCCCCCAAAATGTTTTCCAATGCCGAGATACTCGATGATATTAACAAGGCCGACGGGAACATAGAGAAGAATCTTGTCGAAGGAATAGAGCAGAAAACACACAAGGAAACCGATGATCAGGGCGATCATCTGGTTATCGCTCAAACTGCTTCCGAAGAGTCCGGCGGCAACGAAGACGCCCCCCAGTAACAGCAGACCGATGCAGCCGCCAAGTGCCGGGCCGAAATCAAGAGGTCCGAGGGAAGCAATGACAAACAAATAGAGCAGCGTCGGGAGCAACGCGCAGGCGACAACAAACCAGGCCGCGAGGAATTTCCCTATGACAATCTGGAACACGTGCACCGGTTTGGTGGTGATGATCTCGTATGTACCGACGCGTTTTTCCTCGGCGATTAAGCGCATGGTCACTGCCGGGGCAAATAGCAGTAACAATACCGGGGCAATTTCAAAGAAGGTGCCCATAGACGCGGTGTTTTCAAGGAAGAGATTCCCGGCCACGTACGAACCCGAGAGCACAAGGAAAATCACGATGAAGATGTACGTCAGGATGGAATCAAAATAGGAACGGATTTCCTTCAGGAACATCGCGCCGATCGTTGTCATTGGCGCACCTGCCCAGTTGTAATCCGGTGGAAAATATCCTCTATTTGCACACGGCCTCTGTATAGGTGAACGAGTGTCCAGCCCTGCTGAACGCAAATCTGGAACAATTGTCTTCGCATATTGCCGTCTTTGCGTGACTCCACGTAGAAGCCGCGGGTTTTTTCGTTTTGCTCAAGCTGGGCAAGCGGTGAAACCAGGACAACACCGTCGATACTCTTCAAGTGTTGTTCCACTTTTGCGACTTCATAGCCGTCGGGTAAATCCAGTCCAACAAAGAACTTCTGGGCTCCCTCATATTGGAGTGCAAGGTCTGCAAGGCGCGCATCGGCGAGCTTGCGGCCTTTGTCCATAATAATTACGCGGTCACAGACTGCCTGCACCTCGGAAAGCGTATGCGTCGAAAGAATTACGGCCTTCTCCTTGCCGATCTGTCTTACGTACTGGCGGAATTCAAGAATCTGATTTGGATCCAACCCGTTGGTCGGCTCATCGAGGATCACCACTTGCGGGAGATGAATCATGGCTTGCGCGATGCCTACGCGCTGGCGAAATCCCTTTGAGAGTGTCCCGATCTCCGCGTGTTTTACTTCCTGGAGATCGAAGGTCTCGATTACCGCCTTAATGCGTCGCGGGGCCATTTTGGCCGGGACGCCCTGAAGGTGCGCGATAAACTCTAGGTACTCGACCACGTCCATATCGGGGTACAACGGATTGTCCTCGGGAAGATACCCAACGAGCTTCCGCGCTTCAAACGTGTTTGTGAGAACATTGCGCCCGTTGACTTCGATGACTCCGCTTGACGGGGAGAGATACCCGGTGATCATGCGGGCGATCGTCGTTTTGCCCGCGCCATTGGGGCCGAGCAACCCGACAACCTCTCCCATGTTTACGCTGAATGAAATGTTGTCGACGGCTTTTGTGGAGCCGTAGTACTTGGTTAGTGATGAAACAACAACTGACATGAATTCCCTTATCTCACTCTGACAAACTCGATGCGGCGGTTGATCTGGCGACCCTCCTCCGTATCGTTCGAAGCGATGGGACGCACAAAGCCGAAGCCCCTGGTTCCAATTCGGTTCCCATCCACACCTTTCTTGACAAGCCACTGCTTGACAGAATTCGCACGAGCCTGCGACAACTTCAGGTTATACGACGCTTTGCCGACATTGTCTGTGTGTCCGTGAATCTCCACTTCAATACCCGGATTATCCCTGAGAATCTCATATGCTTTGTTTAGCACAGGTTCAGATTCCGTCTTGATGGCCGCCTTGTTGAATTCAAACACAATTCCTTCGAGGACGATGGCCTTGCCGACTTCGATTTCGAGCGGCTGTTCCTTGGGGACATCATCTTCGGGGTTGAGTGGATTCGTGCCTCTGCGCACTTCCGTTCCATCATCAACACTCCCCTTGTCCGTGTCCATCTGAAGCGGGTTGGTCTTGTAGTTCAATACTTCATCGCCATCGCTAAGGCGGTCGCCGTCCGTGTCGGGTCTGAGCGGATCGGTCTTATGTCTCAGCACTTCGGCTCCGTCAGTCAATTTGTCGCCGTCTGTATCAGGGTTCAGGGGATCGGTCCGATAACCGCCGCTCTGCACGAGCGCAAGAGTCATCTCTTCGGTGAGTCTGAAATCCAGTGTTGCTGATGCGAATAGGGGCATGCCGAGGGATGAATAGATATCTTTCACCTCCTGCCCGTCTTTAAGCTCATCCCCGTCTGTGTCAGGGTTGAGAGGATCAGTCTTGTACTTCCGTACTTCTTCACCATCTGTGAGACCATCGTCGTCCGTATCGGGATCAAGAGGGTCAGTCCCGATTCGTTTCTCTTCTTTTGTCAGGAGACCATCTTTATCCGGATCCTGGTCCTCATCCTCTCCGACAATGCTGACACCCAGCATCGCGTTCCAATAATTTCCCTTCTCCAACGCGGAATAGGACGTGATGCCATCGACGAATGAAAACGTGTGACCGGCGCTGACTTCAATCGCAATCCGATCATCTGTCATGAACTGCACGCCTGCGCCAACCGGAATGAATCCGGAACGTCCGCTTGCTTTTTGCACCTGGCCCGAAGGGGAAACCTTTTCGGTTTCATAGTACATCGCCCCGATACCCGTATAGAAATAGGGAGCCCACGTTTGCCCGATAAAAGGAGTGAAGAGAAAGCGATAGTCGAGAGGAATGAGAAGAGCCTCGAAATTGTCATCCTCCATCTGCCCAAAATCGATGCCCACTTCACCGCGAAGCCGGGGAGCAAGTTTATGCCGGAAGTAACCGCGACCACCAAAGCCAAACGGGCTTGTGTTTTCCTCCATGGTGCTGAAGATGGTACCCAGTTTTATCCCCAACGACATGCCATCATCACGGAATTGAGAAAACGAGATCATGGGAGTCGCTGCCAGCAACGCCACAAAGCCGGGCATCAACCATCGTAAGTGCATAAGTCAACTATTCCTTTCCCTGAGTCTCGTCAAGAAACCGGCTCACATGCATCGTATCGCGCTTCCAGGTCGTGTTCCGACCGACCGACACGAAACAATGTCAGGAGACTGAGCAGGGGATGTTATTGATTCAGGATGGTTTCGCGTGGTGAGACCCGAGTACAAAAATAATGGCCTTAAGAAACTTTCGGTAATCTTTTGCGAAACCTTGTTACCTGGAAAAGAGGAGTCTTCTGTTTGTTAAAAAATGCCGAAAAAACCTGTTGAAATCAAGACCTCCCTATGCCCCCTCCCAAAACATCACTTCAACAGCACCATTTTGCGTGTCTGTATGAAGTTCGGCGTGCCCTTTCCCTGCATTCGGCACAGATAGACGCCACTTGCAACCGCCTTACCCATGTCATCGGTCCCATCCCATGTTACCACTTTCTGACCAGCCGGTTGAACTTCATCCACCAGTCGCCTGACGACGCGTCCGAGCAGGTCATAGACAAGGAGAGTGACATTAGCAGCCTCAGGAACACCGTACCGGATAATTGTTTTCGAATTGAATGGATTTGGATAATTTTGGTACAGATTGAAAGATGCTGGTTGTTCCGAATTGAAGCCCGTCACGAGTGTAACTTGAGCAGGAGTTTCCAGTTGGATCGAAGACGAGCTTGTCAATGGAATCTCTTGCGCTCCTGCGCGCACAAATCCCGTGAGGTTGCCGTTTGTCTTCACCACAGAAATCGTTACCGGAAACACCAATCCCTGCATCTTGATTCCTGTCTCGGTCAACCCGCTTGGATTCACGAAACGCACCATGTCATCATTGGAGAAACGAACATCAAACGCTCCGTCCGGCGGAGTCGGGGGTAATTCAAACATGGATTCCTGAACATTCTCCCCACCTTGCACGCCAACATACAGCCGCTGTGAAGTTCCTTCGGCGTCAACGATCTCAAGAGCATCCAGCCGCTCGAGAATTTCAGAAGGAACAATGGCATTCGGCGACGGAGCCGTTCCCGCCTGGAAGTACAACACTCCGGGTTGCCGCGACTTTACCCAGTAGCCGAATCCCGCCTTGATGGAATCCGCTGCAACGTAAGTTCCACTGTATCCGAAGATCGCACTGCTGATAATGCTATCAGGCGATGTTTCGATTCCCGCGACGGAAAACGGTGTCGTGATGGAACCAACAAGGTTCCAACCTGTGGTCACAGGGATCGTATCCAACGGAGCGGAAAACCCGGTAAACGTCATGACGGGATCAACCAGTTTTGTCCAATAGCCGATTCCGGTGAGAATCGTGTCACTGCGGATATACTGGCCGGAGAATTTGTAGCTCAAAGGCACAACGAACGGACACACGACATTCACAGGAAGGGAGAACAATCTCCATTTTTCTCCAAGCGTTACCGAAACAACGGTGGCGGTTCCCGAGCCAGTAGCGGTACCTGAGAGATTTACGGTATCCGGGGAGGTGATGCCGGAATGTGTGAGAATTATCTTGCCGGACTTTGCTCCAGCACTTACCGGCGCGAACCGGACGCCTATCGGCAGGCTGTCCGATGGTGGAACCGTCAGATGAGAAGGCGAAACGATGAAGTTCGGATCGGTTGAGACAATGGAATAGACGACAAGGCTGTTGACAGGATCTGCATTCCTGACTCTGACGGTATCATCGGTTCGACACCCTGTTGTTACAGATCCAAACGTCATAATGATTTTGTTGACACTATACACCGCGGCGGAATATTTTGCGAGAGTATAGACTGAGCCATCCTCCGTCTCGGAAAAACCGGCGATATACACGTTTCCTGAGGCATCAACTACAACTCTGCGTGGTTCATCAGTAAAATCAGCAGGACTGTTGAAACGGGTCGACCAGCGCTGTATCCCGGTCGGCGTATATTTGAGCGTGTAAATGTCGTCTCCTGATTTAAAATTGAAGCTGTAACCTGTAACATACAGATTACCTGTGTTGTCAAGAGCCAGGGCCGTTGCAGCATCATCGTCATTTTCCACCGAGTTGAATGAGGCGCTCCACAATGAGTTGCCGGACCCGTCATATTTGATCGTATGGAAATCATATCTCGACGCCGCAACAAACCTCGAACCGCTGATATAGATGTTGTTGGATGCATCAACAATCGCGTCCGTCACATAGTCATTGCTTGCGCCCGGACTGCTGTGGGTTCGGAGCCATTGCTGAACTCCGGAGGAGTTATACTTTACGAGAATATAGTCGTTGCCGGTCGCGGCGGCGTAGGTTACTCCACCGACATATACGTTACTCAATGCATCCACGTCCACCTTCACACCGCGATCGACGGAATCACCAACGCCTGTGTACCGTGAAGCCCACTGTTGCACGCCGGAGGAATTGTATTTTATGGTGGCGATGTCCACTCCCGACGTAGTGCCGCGGCTTGCGCCTGTGACGTACACGTTGCCGCTCCCGTCAATGTCAATTGAGGCAGGATTGTCGTCGCCGTTGCCTGTGCCGTTGTATGCAGAAACCCAGAGTTGTGTGCCGGCAGTTGAATACTTGATCGTAACATAATCTTTCTGGGAGGCTGCACTAAACCTTGATCCTGTAACGTACGCGTTACCCGCAGCGTCCACTTTCAAATCGATTGCCTCGTCGGTTGCAATGCCCGAACTGGTATACCGCGCGACCCAGAGCTGACTCCCGGCGGAACTATACTTCAGAGTTGTGATGTCATACCCGGTGGTGAGTCCGTAACTTGTTCCCGTAATGTACACATTGCCCGAAGGATCGACCTCAACCCTGGAGACAAAATCCTCAGCATCGCCGGTGCCATTGTAGCGGGCAACCCAAAGCTGGTTCCCCGCGCCATCATATTTCACGGTCGCATAATCACTTTGGGAAGCAATATCGTAACTCGTGCCAGTCAAAATCGCGTTGCCCGATGCATCAAGGACAAGATCCTCTGCCTCATCGGACGAATTACCCTCGCCATTGTATCGGGATACCCATTGCTCAACGCCGGTGGCGCTATATCGCACAATAGCAATGTCCTCATCGGAAACAGTCCCATAACTCACCCCACCAACCACAACGTTACCGGAACCATCTACTGCAATCGTTGACGCAGCGTCATAGTCAACTGAGGGTCCGGCGTATCGTGCCACCCAATGCTGGACTCCCAGAGAACTGTACTTAACGGTCGCAAAATCCTCGTACGAGCTGCCGCCGATGCTCGATCCGGTAACGTACACATTGCCCGGTCCATCCACCGCAATGGCCATCCCGACATCAATCGAATTTCCCGGTCCGTTGTATATGGAGGTCCAACGGGTTGAGCCCGTGGAGCTATATTTGATGGTGACATAGTTTTCAGAGCTTCCGATCCCGTAGCTCGCGCCGGTAACATACACGTTCCTTGCCGCATCAATGGTGAGCGCAAACGGAGTGTCATCCGAGAATGCCGGTCCGTTGTAGCGCGAGCCCCAGTCTGAATCGCCAAAGGTATCGTACTTGATCGTCATGTAGTCTGAGTCAAAGTCGATATTGTAACTGCCGCCCGTAATATATGTGTTGCCTGAAATATCCGAAGTAACGCTCGTTACAACGTCATAATCATTCCCCGTCCCGTCGTAGCGCGAGACCCACACCTGAGCCCCGGTGAAACTATACTTTACGGTTGTAAAGTCTTCGTATGAATCAAGTCCATAACTTGTACCGCTCACATAGACGCTTCCAGCCAGGTCGATCCCAAGTCCGGCAGGAGCGTCATAATCAGAAATGCCGCCATCGTAACGCGCCACCCACAATTGCACACCGGAAGAATTGTACTTGACGGTAGCATAGTCCGCGTCCGTAATAACTCCATAGCTCGTCCCCGTGACATACACATTCCCCGACGCATCAACACGAACTCCGGCAGCAGCATCGTAGTCGTTTGCAGGGCCATTGTAGCGCGCGATCCACAACTGCACCCCGGCAGAATTGTACTTGATCGTTGCGAAGTCCTCTTCGAGACCAATACCGAAGCTTGATCCCGTCACATAGACGTTTCCGGAGCCGTCAACGGCTATTGCCGAGGCAGCATCAAAGTCGTATGCCGTACCGTTGTATGTGGCACTCCATTGTAAAACTCCCGCCGAGTTGAACTTCGCGGTATAGAAATCCGAACCGGAAAAAATCCCGGTAGTATATCCGGTGACGTAGATGTTACCGGAACCGTCATACGTAACGGCTGTTGCGGCGTCAAGAGAGGGAGCAAGTCCGGATGAATAGTGCTTAACCCATGCCGCGAGTATTGTGTCTTCGATGGCCTCAGGGTTCGCCGGTGGTAAAACCACGGGAGCATGCGGAACTTGGCGCCCCGCAACTACAGGCGATTTACGTCCCATCTTCTTCCCTTTTGTTCCCTTCCGCTCAAGGAGTCGGCTAATTTCACGCGGCAATTGACCCTTTTCCTGCTTTTCCAGCCATCGGTCCTCGTGCCGCAATCCGATCTCGGATGAGGCCCTGTGCAGCCGCCGCTCCTTGCGTTTTGATTGCGAAGCGAGAACAGAACCTGTAACAATCACCATGAGTATGACAAGTATTGTCGGGAGAATGAGTTTTGACACAGCCATGCGCATTCTCTTCTTCCTCGTTGTAAAAGTACACTGCCGCGAACGCGGCTCTCCTCCACGAATTCCTATCACTTGAATTGACTCCTTCCAACGTTTAATAAAGAAGATGAGAGAACAAGCACTCCAGCCTGACTGGCCTTTACCCAATATCCGCGGGCCGGCTCCAAAGTATTGACGCCAATGTATACGGTTTGAAACTCATAGAACGGCGAATCGATGATTCCGGGTGGAATCTGCTCGATGGAACTGACGACAACAGAATCACTCAAACCGCCGATGAGATTCCAACCGGCGACAACATGGATAGAGTCGCCATCACGGACTGCCCCGGTGATCACTTCATCCTGGTTCGCGGCAAATTTCAACCAGTAGCCCACACCCGGCAGTAATGAATCGCTTGGGATATATCCTGCTGCGGAAACAAACGTGAATGCGTTTGAAATTGCAGAAGGGAAAACAGCGTCCGCGCTCGGATCGATAACATCAAGGGGAAGCGAAAGCAGGTTCCACCCCTCCTGCAAAGAATACAAACGTGATGCATCGGAAGTTGTGAAGAAACGTCTGGCAACCGACCATGGACCCGTCCCGCCGGGATTCTCTCCGAGCACACGCCAATAGTATTGGGATGCTGGTTCCAACACACTTACAAGAGTAGATGTGTCTGCATTCGATGAATCGGCAAAAGCTAGTGCTGCAAAGAGTGAATCAGACGAAACCTGTAACCAATAGTTGTCAGCCCCGGCAAGATTGTTCCATCTCAACGCAAGAATCGTTGGTTGGGAGGTTGCATTGTCTACAGGTAAGACCAAAACGGGCGCGTTTGGCGCGGCGGGAATCGTTGCAAAAGAACGTCGGGCACTGAAGGAGCCCACCCCACCGGTATTCAATCCGCGAACCCTCCAGTAGTATGTCGTGGAATGTGCGAGAACTCCCGATAGTCCCGTCGTATCCGTCAGAGTTGAGTCGTTGACCGCCAGAACTGAAAACGAAGTGTCAGATGCGATCTGCAAGTGGTATCCCGAAGCGCCGGGCGTTGCGTTCCAGACGAAACTGACACTCAGCGGCTGGGAAACTGCATTGTTCGCAGGAGACACAAGAGCGGGCGCAGCGGGCGGAGCAACCGAGGTCGCAAACATCCATGAATCGGAGAACCCACTTGAACCGCTTGCATTCTTAGCCCTTACCCGCCAATGGTATTGGGTGAGCCCCTGCAAGGACGAGAGTGACTTCAAGGTATCGGTCAGCGTCGAGTCATTCTCAATAAGTACCGCGAACGACGAGTCTGTTGATACCTGCATGCGATACGAGACGGCATCCTGCGCCCGGTTCCAGCGCAGCACCACCGGAAAAGAAACATCTGAGGAACCATTTGACGGCAGACTCAACGCCGGTGTTAAAGGTGCTGAAACTGCATAACCGAAAACACGAACATCATCAACCAAAAACCCATCGCGTTGTTCTGATCCGTCAGCTCTCAGACGGAATCGCAGTTTAGCCGACTGTCCTATGTACGCACTGAGATCAACAGATTGTTCGGCCCACGTCAAACCCGGGGTGTAACCATCGTATCCCCAGCTTCCGGCGGGCTGTTGACTTCCACTTCGTGCCGAGCCCGGTCGCGAATACGAGGTACGTACGTAATCCCATGTAGAGCCGTTGTTGGTCGAAATTTCCACAAGCGCAAAATCCCATGTCGGTTCAAGAGCCCAGCGTGTCCAGAACCGGAGTTCGGCATTTGTGTAGCCGGCAAGATTCACGTTACCAACCATGGTGAGTGCGTTGTTGGCGTTCGCGTTGTAGTTCCCGGAAGGACTGTCCGTAAACGCCCCGGGCGATGTATGGGCATCTGCGGTAATACCCCAGCCAGTTCCGGTTGTCCATTGCGAAGTCCCGGCGGAAGCGCTATCTGAGAACAACAGCGTCGCATTTCCCGATATCAACGTAACCGTGTCTCTCTTTTCGAATCCGGCAGGGTCGGAGAACGTCACGTACACCTTGAACGACGAAGAACCCGGTGCAGCTCCGGTGATGGACCCGTTAAAATCTGTTTGAACAGAGGACAACGGAGGAACAGACGCAAAGAGTGAAGATGGAGATGGAAAGCCCACCCAATCAACGTCCGTTGAGAGAGCAACGGTCAGGTTCGACGCTTCTCCAAGCCCCATATTCTTAAAGGAAAGTCGGAACACGAAGTTGTCGCCCCGGGTAAGCGTTCCCTGGCTGTCCGGCTCCAACACTGCGTGATGTCGAATTTCAGGAAAATGGCCGGCAAAATAGGCGAGGAACTTGTTCGAAGGAAGATTCTCTATCGCAAGAGGAAAGATCAAGCCGCTCGAAGGCCAGAATCCCGTTGTGCCGACTTCGGGCGTCATGGTGAAAGTCGATGGCTTTGTTGTATCGCCGAACATGTAATCATCAGAGTTGCCGCGCGTTGAATAGTTCACCGTCTGCTGGTCGGTCCCGTTTGTGTACCTTCCTGTGTACGTCATCTTGTAAGTCCAGTCCCGGTACACAAGCGAATCAGAGTTCTCTTTGGAGAGATACCCGTATGGGTAAATTATGTAGTTTCCGTACGTATGATAGTTGAACGCAGTCTTGAACTCATGTGACCGCATGAACGCGTCGATCGTCTGCGTTTCGGGCTCCGAGAACGCCGACTGGCCACGGTATGTATCGCTGTTCGGTGTTGTGCTTGAGCCGCCGTTCGTGGAATTCCACATGTACGTCGGGCCATAGTTCCGATTCAGGTCAACCCCATAAATGCCGGCGCCGTTATCACGACGGTTCTTGCGCCACATCCCTCCTCCGGAGGGATTCGTGGTTTGGTTGTGCACATATCCATCAGGATTGATAACAGGGATGAACCACATCTCGCGAGAGTTCACAAGGTATGCAGATTCAGCATTCGACGAATAATTCTCCAACAACCACCACATGTAGTATAACAGTGTCATCATGCCTTGCGGCTCGCGGGCATGGTGCAATGCTGTATAGAGAACTTCGGGCTCTCCGGGTTCATCAAGTTCCGGCGAGTCAGAAATCTTTGCCGCCCAAATCGTTCTGCCCTGGATCGTCGACCCAATGGAATCTTTTGCAGTGATCAGGGACGGATACAGAGTCCGCATTGAATCGAGTTGTTGCTGCACTTCGACATACGTGTAGAAACCTCCCATGCTTCCGTACCCGAAGCCAAGTGCGTTTACGGGTCCGAGTGCAAACTGGGCGGCGTAATGGACACCGAGATCATCAACAACAACTTCAAACGCGACACCACTCTGTCGAAGCTGATCAAGCTCGTGTGCTCCCGCAACGAATTCCATCGGTCCACCGATCTTCCCGGTGGCGCCTTCGAAATCAATTCCCGCAGACCAGATACGATCGAGCGCGGAGCGATCAGGAATGAAGACGCGAATCTGGCTGACCTTCTCTGATGGTTCCGCAGCGTGTGCGAAGCTTAACCACAAGAGACAATATGCGAGAAGACCTTTGCTCATGGATTGTTAGCTCTACTTCGACTTTGAATGAATTGTGTTCATGCGTGCAGGCCTGACCGGTTTCTGACGGACTGAGCCCAGTGATTTCTTGCGGACGTCCGGCGTGGAAGAATTGTCATGCAAAATCAGCACACCATTGCTATTGACCTTCACCCAGTATCCTGCAAATGGTTGTAACGTGTCCGCACTGCTGTACGCCCCGTTGTAACTGAAAAAGTCGGAGACGATAATGCCGGCCGGTACGCTCGTCACAGAATCCGCCGCAGCCGGTTCGCTTAATGTTCCGACAAGGTTCCAACCCGCTTCTACTGCAACCGTATCATCAAGGCGCAGACTTCCCGCTTGATTGAGCATGGTTGCCCCGCCATATTTCACCCAATAGCCGCTTCCATTGCCGAGCGAATCCTGTCCGACATACCCTTCAGTGGGAATAAAGGCAAAGACATTTGAAATCGCCCCGGGAAACACTGCCTCGTCGCTGAAATCCGGAACTACAAGCGGCACCGAAACGAGGTTCCATCCCTCGCCAACTGCGTATGAACGGCTCGTCTCAAATGTCGTTGTAAACACCCGAGTGGGAGACCATGCACTCGTAAATGCATAGTTCTTCGAGCGCACGCGCCAGAAGTAAGAAGTCGCGAGCTCGAGGGAGTCTGCCACGGATGAAGTACCCGCCAACGTGGAATCCTCTTTCGCCATTGAAGAAAAAGCCGAGTCCGTTGCAATTTGAACGTGGTACATTTGCGCCCACATGGCTGAATTCCATCCAACGGTGACAGTTGTCGGAAGTCCTGTGGATCCGTCCGCAGGTGTTGTTTGCGCCGGCACAGCCGGCGGAGAGATAATGGTTGTGAAAGAACGTGAGGGCGAAAAAGGACTCACTCCGCCGGCATTCGAGGCCCGGACTCTCCAGAAATATGACGTCAGATAATTCAACGAACCTGTTGAAAACGAAGTGTCGGTGAGCGTTGAATCGTTAACGAGCAGAGTGCTGAACAGTGAATCATCGGAAAGCTGGAGACGATACGTCAAAGCCGCTGGTGATGGATTCCAAACGAGGTCAGCTACGACCGGGAGATCAACTGCTTCATCACCCGGAGAAACGAGTACAGGCGTAGAGGGAGGAGCTACAACAGTAGTGAAACTTCTTGCCGATGAGAATGCACTTGAGCCGGATGGGTTCTTCGCCTTGACACGCCAGTAGTACTCAGTATCATTGGCGAGCGAGGAAATTGACCGTGACGTATCAGTCAAAACTGAATCTTCCAATACAAGGGCTCCAAACAACGAGTCCGTTGAAACCTGAAGATGATATGTGGAGATACACGGCGTGTTGTTCCACTTCACTGTCACCGTCGTTAGCTGGTCAAGAGCTTCGTCCGCGGGCGAAACAAGAGAAGGAGTCGGGGGCGACGGTTGGGTGAACGTGAAACTGAACGTGTCCTGGCTGGCCGTGTTGTTGAACTCGTCAATAACGGTGACAAACCACTGGTATTGTTGTCCGGATTGAAAACCCGTGAAATCCGAAAGAACATGGGATGTATCCGATTTTGTAATGTCGAGATCAACCCCCGGGCCCCAAATGGAAAGCACGTATTGGTGCGGATCGTTTACAGGATTTGCCGTACGGGTCCATCTGAATGTCTCCGGCGTTCCGCATGTCACTGTCGCGGAATGCGCCGGAATCTGAAGACTCACGGGCAGGCGGGCCTTAAGACCGCTGAAACGGAAAACCCAGAGTCCATTCTGCATGTCACCCGCAATGACCTTGCCTGATGGGAAGTATGGATAGATACCCCATACCCCGTTGTAGCCGCTTGTCGTTGGAGAAGTATCATAGCTTCCAGCACTTGTGGGCAAGGCCGCGTTGGAAACATTCACAATGCGGACTCCGGCTGAATACCACGCGGTGTAGGCATAATCTCCGCGGACCGTGACGTTGTGCTCGATCTCGCCGGGATTCGCCGTAAATGTTGAAACCGGGGAAGTTGGAATCGTCGGGAGGCTTCCGATATTCCAAATTTTGAGCGTCTTTGCTGTTGTGCCGATTTCGTCGGTGGTGATGATGTGCTGGCGATCCTTAGTCAACCATGCGTTATGAGTTCCCGATCCCGAATACGTAATTTTGCCGATGGTTGTGATACTCGATTTGTTCGTTGCGTTTGCGATATTCAACCCGCCACCGCTGTTGATTGCTGATCCATAAATCGTATCGCGCAAAACATAGATGTCGTGCAGGTATTCCGGCTGATACTCCCCCACATACACAGGATTCTCCGGATCGGTGCGGAGATCGAAAATCACGGTTCCGCCCGGTGACCAGTTTGCGCATCCGTTTAGATAGAGGAATCCGTCCGTAAGCGTGACAGAGTGAGAACGTAAGATGTTTTTCGATCCGCTCGTGTAGTTAAACGATTTCACCAACCAGGCCGTATCCGGAAGCTGGGAAAGATTGATGATCTGCACACCGCCTCCGGCTTCAGTGACAACGTACGCGTAATGCCTATAGGTTTTCATCTCACGCCAACTGCTGTTGAGTCCGTTAATGAATGCGACCTGTTGAATGGTGGCACTGTCGGTAATGTCGATGATCGAAGTGCCGCCCGGATACGGGGTTCCACCTGAACTGCCATTAACCCCGAGGATCGCATACTCTCTTCCATCCGGTGCGGTGTATCCCCAAATGGCAGAGTAGCTTCCAATCGGCTGAACATCGAGGTGTCTGATCGTATCAAGTTGTGAAAACGACAGTGACGAAAACAGCATGAGTACAAGAATGCAGGAAAGGACAAACCTAAAGCGCATCACTTCTCCGTTAAATTATCAATGGTAACAGCTGACTCCGGTGAACTCGCCTTGAGAACAATAACACCTGCCTGGGACGCTTTCACCCAATACCCGCGACCCAGTTGGAGCGTTGCAGCAGAAACGTAACCGGCTGATGAGAATCCATAAAAAGGCGTCGAGAGAATTCCGGATGGGATCTGCTGAATCGCGGTTACGGGTGTGTACACGGACGGTGTCCCGATGAGGTTCCATCCGGGAACCACGTCGACGGAATCCAAAGGCCGGGGAAGTCCGTTATATGTGGTAACGGTCGAGACGGGGAACTTCAACCAATATCCGCGCGCGTTCTTCAGTGTGTCTTCCGTTGAGTATCCGGCACCTGTCGTGTACTGGAATGCCGATGAAACCGCATTAGGGAACAGTGTCGTCACTCTGCCATCTGCCACCTCCAATGGGATGGAAAGCAAATTCCAGTCATCGCCATACGCAACCAACTGAGAGACTTGGGATGGCCTGAAGCTGAATGTATCCAGCCCTGCGACCATCGTAAACTCATCACGCACAAGAACATGCCAGTTGTACCACTGGTTGTTGACGAGACCCGTAACCGGACCGACGGCAACACTCGTATCGCGCGTCTTCACCGTCATGTTCACCCCGGGTCCGTTGATGTGCAATTCATAGTAATGAGGGTCCTCCGCCTGCACCGCGGCCTTTTTCCATTTGAAATTGAGCGCCGCGTTCTTGTTTACGATTGATCCGGTCGCCGGCGAGATCAAATTCGGTCTTGCTCTCGGCTGAAGTTGGTTAAAATTGAAGACATAGAGTCCGGTTTGCGTATCGGAAGCAATCCAACGCCCGGATGGAAAGTACGGATACACACCCCACGAGCCGATGTAGCCGCTCGATCCGCCAGGGTACGTGTCGTATCCGCCAACGTTTTGAATGTTGTTCACATTGTGCACGTCCGCGACGTACGAGCCGGCTGAGTAGTGAGCCATGTAGATATAGTTGCCGCGCCCGTGGATGTTGTGAATGATCGCTGCCGGATTTGCTGTGAACGGCGTCAGCTGTGTGAACGTCGGAAGGCTGGTGATGTCAAAGACCTTCATGTTCTTTTGCGTACTGCCGATTTCGTCCGATGTGAACACATGCCGGCTTCCAATGGCCGCCCACGTGTTGTGTGTTCCGGAGCCCGGATAAGTCAGTATTCCCATCGTGACGGGAACGCGTTTGCTCGCCACATTTACAATGTATACGCCCTGCCCATTGATCGCTGCGCCATACAACGTATCGCCGCGAACATAAGTGTCGTGAAAATACACCTGCTGGTGTTCGCCGGCATACGAGGGATTTTCCGGGTCTTCAAGACCGAGAATCAGCGCACCGCCAACTCCGTACGAACCGCCGTTCAGATACAGGTATCCATCGGCAACCGTTATTGTGTGGCTCCGCGCGGTGCTTCTTCCTTCAACACTGGAAACGGACCTCACCAGCCATGCCGTGTCAGGAAGCTGACTCAGATTGATGATTTGCAATCCCATACCGCTGTTCTCACTCACGGCATACGCGTACTGACCCCACGTCTTGAGTTCTTTCCATTCCGAGTTTGCCCCGGGGATGAAAGCAACCTCCTGCATCGGAACAGCGTCAAGGTCGATGATCGATGTGCCGCCATAACATCCCATAAGCGCGTATTCGTGGCCGTCAGGAGCGACGTAACCCCAACAACTCGCGTAGTAAAATCCAAAGTTCGGCCCGGGTCCACCGTGTGGGATATTGACGTTCCCCAAAAAACCGACTCCGCCTGTCTGGGCGGCGACGCTTAACGAAGAAAACGCAGTAACAATTACCAGAGTCCGGAATCGGTTCATCTAACGTGCGTCTCTCCTTTGCACTGATTGAGGAATCTCGTGTGGTTTTGCAGGTATTGCCGCTGACGTAGATCCAGAAAGAATGATGATGTAGCCATCAGTAGAGGCCCTAACCCAATATGAATTCCCAGGATAGAGCGTTCCCGCGACATAGTAGCCTCCGCTGTATCCAAACCAGTCTGACATAAGGAGCCCTTCCGGAACTTGTTCAATGTCTGCTGTATCAACCTCCGAGGAAAAAGGTCCAACCAAGTTCCATCCCATCTTCACCGGAATTGTATCTCCAAAGATAACATTGCCTGTAATCGAGACTGTATCGCTTGACGGAAATTTCAGCCAGTACCCGATGCCATTTTCCAGCGAGTCGCTCAGGATATAACCCTGGGACTGGGAGAATGTGAAGGCGGAAGAAATTGCAGCGGGGAAAAGAGCTACTGTCCGAGGATCCGCGACAAGAAGTGGAGATGACACAAGATTCCATCCTGTCGCAACCTGGTATTGGTTCGTCACGAGCGTTGTTGTCGTGAACGACCACGTGGACGAAAACGGACTTGAGCCCACAAAATTTGTCGCGCTGACTCTCCAATAGTGTATCGTTCCGATGGCAAGTCCGCCCACCTGTGCCGAGGTGTCGGTCAATGTTGAATCATCAACGATAAGAGTAATAAAGATTGAGTCGGTTGAAACCTGAAGCCGAAATGTTGACGCCCCGCTAGTTGTGAGCCAGGCAAGGGTTAGTGTTGTTGCTTGATCAACCGCTCCATTTGCGGGGCTTGCAAGCACGGGAGCCGCGGGCGCAGTTGGAACCAGCGTTGAGAAACGCCAAACGGAAGAATACGCGCCTTCACCCGCCGTATTCTTTCCGCTCACGCGCCAGAAATACTCCGTTGTATACGCGAGTCCGGAAACAACTCTTGATGTATCAGTCAACGTTGAATCGTCAACGACAAGCGAACCGAAGAGCGAATCGGTTGAAACCTGCACGCGGTACGACGTTGCTGTGGCGGCCTTGTTCCAAACAAGCGAAAGTGAAAGCGGGTGTCCAATAGATGAATCCGCCGGGCTAACAAGTGATGGAGCCGCGGGCGGAAATGGAGGGAGCGTCGTGAAATCCCAAACAGGTGAATAGCTTCCCCAACCGCCGGGATTTTTTGTTCGCACACGCCAGTAGTAATGCACGCCTTGCGCAAGGGAGCTTGCAACGTACGAGCGCTGTTCCGGATAGGTTGAATCCACAACGACAGGTGAGCCGAAGAGGGGATCGTCATCCACTTCAATCCTGTATCGCATTGCCCCTACAACGCATTCCCACGAAAGCGTTACGGGAACCGTCAGATCGGTTGTATCGTCCGCGGGCGAACTGAGCGTCGTGCTGATTGTCGCGGGCACGCCGCCGAAACGATAGATGCGGCCCATGCTTGCAATGCTACATATATACAACTCACCGGCTTCGTCAGTTCCAAAAGAGGAAATAAGAAATCCCGCACTCGCCGTCGTCGAATCCCCTGAGATCGGCCCCCCGGTGTATTTGAACCTCGAGATTTTGCCGCTGCAGTAATCGCCGTAGATGTAATAACCATACAGCTCCGGCCTTCTGCTTCCGCGGTAAACATAGCCGCCGACGACCGTACATTCAGGATTCGGCGAGGCACTGCTGTAGTCCTTCACAGGAAATGTGTACAGAGAGATGCTTCCACATCCGCTAAGGTTGTACGAGGCGTTTCCTTCATAGCACCGCCACCCGTAGTTCTTGCCGTTCTGAATCAGATCAACTTCCTCCCATGCACCCTGACCGACGTCTCCCCACCAGATTTGTCCCGTTACCGGATCTGAACTGCCGCGCCACGGGTTGCGCATTCCCCACGCGAAGATTTCATCGCGCCCGGCTATGCCGACGAGTGGGTTCGTCGGTGGAATCTTATAGCCCGCTGTTGTATCAACATCAATGCGAAGAATCTTGCCGAGCAGACTGTCCAGATTTTGCGCCCTGTTCCCCGGATCGCCGCCGCTTCCACCATCACCCGAGCCAACGTAGAGATACCCGTCATTCCCGAACGTCAACATCCCTCCGTTGTGGTTTGAGTACGGCTGGTAGATATTCAGAAGAATCTGTTCGCTGAGTGAATCCGCCTTGTTGGGGTTTCCGGGCATCACCGAGTACCGCGCAATCACCGTGTGTTCAGGACTTGGCGCGGTGTAGTTCACATAAAAATATCCGTTATTTTCATAATTGGGATGAAATGCCAGACCAAGCAAACCGCGTTCATCGCCGCCGCCGCCGGTAGAACTAAGCTTGCTTGTGATATTCAAGAATGTCGAGACGGAGCCGCTCGTCGCGGTCGAATCGTTACGGAAGACCTTAATGAGTCCGTTCTGCTGGACGACAAAAATCCTGTTTGTGCAATCACCTGCATTTGTCACAAACACAGGATTTGTAAATGTAAGACTCGGAAATGCGTTGACGACCGGAGTTTGTGCGGATGCAGAATGCAACACAACAATTGTTGCTGCGAGAATCAAAAGTGTTTGGCGCATGAATAAGTTCTATAGTGAGTTGTTATCAATAACCTGTTGACACATTATTTATCTAAGAACAATCTGGTGCCAAAAAAAGCGTTTGCGATGTTCGTCCTCATTCCCCTATCGAAACAAAGCCCAACTACTCGTTTCCGGAATTCTTCGGCAGGGCAACTTCGTCGGTGCTCCTTGTGGCCGGCATAATTCCTGAAGGCTTCGCTGGTACCGCGACTGCGCCAGTTCCGAGAATCAATTGTCCGGTCGCACTTGACTTCACCCAGTATCCCTGTGAAGGATGTAATGTATCCGCCGCATTGTACGCTCCGTTGTAACCATAGTATGCCGACTGGATAATTCCTGATGGGACTTCAATGATCGAGCTTGCGACAACTGGTGATGAGAGTGAACCAATAATGTTCCAACCGACTTCAACGTTTACGGTGTCCGATTCACGGACGCCGCCTGTAACATCAATCTCTTCTGCGCCGTTGAACTTCAGCCAGTATCCCGTTCCGTTGCTCAACGTGTCTTCGACTGTATAACCGGAAGCGGAATATGAGTACGCATTAGAAACAGAGCTTGGATATAGGGCCAACTTGCTTGCATCACCCACTTCAAGCGGAACGGAGATGAGGTTCCAGCCATCACTCACCGATTGCTGCACCGTGGTGGTGGTGGTAACGGTGAACGACCACACTTGCGACCAGGTTGTTGGGCCGCCGCTTGTTATTGCATTCGTTCGCCAGTAATATGTTAACCCAAACGAGAATGAACCCGGATAGGACGTACCCGTGAGCGTCGAATCATCCACTACGGGAACTGCAAAGCTTGTATCCTCTGCGATTTGCAGATGGTAGTTCAACGCACCCGGAACCGCATTCCAGCTCAGCGTGTCATTGGTGGGCCGGCCTGCTGAGTTGTTCGCAGGAGCGATCGGTTCAGGGATCGCATACTCGGCGTTGCCCGTCAATGGAATCGAAAGTGAACCGCTCGGCGCGTTGTTCACAATGATCAGCGTATCAGCAACGATTCCACCACTTGTCGGCGTGTAGCTCACCGAGAGGGTATCCGAACTTCCCGCAGGAATGCTGAACGAAGTCCGCCCGGGCGTTATCTGCCCGTTCGCATTCGTCACACTGCTGACAATGAGCGTTCCCGTGCCGGCATTGTAGATTCTCACGGTATCCATTTTCGCTGAACCGACAGTGACCGTACCGAAGTTCACGTCGGAAGGCGTGGAGGAAATCGAAGCCACGACAATCGAGAAGGATGCATTACTACTGTCCTGTGGATTTGCATCGCCAGCGTCACTAACGCGAATGCGCGCCTGCGTTGTAGGATTATTCGGAACGCTCCACGCATACGAGCCGGCTGACGCCATAATGCCTGATGCAATCGGAGTCCAGCTTCCGCCCGGAGTCGTCTGATAGTCAATGTTCACGTTGGCGAAGTTGCTCGCCGTCCATGTAACGTTCTGTATCGAATTATATCCCCATGATTCACCACCGTTGGGCGATGTCACTGTCACGGCCTGTGCGTTGCTTACCGGAACCGTGTATGAGAAGGTATATTTCCAGATGCCGTCCCCCGCCTGATGTACAAGAAACGTTGCGCGGTCATACGCGAGCAAACCTGAGTTTGAGCCGCTCAATGCCTTTGAAGCAAAACTCACTCCTGCATTTGTCGAAAGATAGGACGTGCCGCCGCCATACAATCCGTACATTACCACATTCGGATCATCCTTTGCAATATCAGCTCCCCAGGTGGAACCGGAAGCTGTCAGTGACGGCCACGTGAGACCTCCGTCTGATGTTTTCCTGAAACCGCCTCCTCCCCATCCAGTTGCATATCCTTCGGATGGTCTCAAACGAGAGGCGGCAATCATCGGAATTTCAGAAACTCCTGACACATTCGTATAAATCTCCGTCCATGTCTTGCCGCCGTCGACGGAACGCCACATTTTTCCCTGCCCGACTCCCGTGACACCATCACCGATGTACGCAATGTTGGTGCTGTCGGGAACAATGTAGACATCGCACGGGCTCCTCATCGTTGTTGCAGCAAGTGTATCCCATGTTGCGCCGAAGTCTGTGCTAATGTACAAGATGGAGTTCGAGCCGCCGCCTGTTTGCTCCGCCGCGAAGAGCACTGTGTCAGGATGATCGGGGTCCATTTCGAGAGGCATGCCGTAGCTTGTGAAGTTGCGGACAAGCGTTTGGGTCCATGTCGCGCCTCTGTTTGTACTTCGACGCACCGATTTCCCGCCTCCCGAAGTTGCGGCCAGCCAGATGTTCGTGTCCTTCGGTGAGACATAGAATGACCACGTCGAACCTCCGCCGGAAATTGAGCCGGTAACATTCCACGTATCACCTCTGTCGGAGGACATCCGCACAGTTGTGCCGCTAACCTGATAGATCTTGTTCTTGTCAAACCCATTCAGAGCAAACGTGTTGCCGATGGAACTAGAAGTAGTTTTTTGAACCCAAGATGTCGAGACTGTTGTGCCGGTGGGAAGAGACCATGTTGCACCGCCATCAGTAGTGCGCATGATCGCGTTGTTGTTGTCGCTGACCGCCCAGCCCTTCTGGCTGTTGTAGAAATGAATATCAACCAGAGATGCATGCATTCCATGCTGTCCCCATGTTGAAGTAGCACCCGCGTTGTTCGTTTTGCGAACAAACCCGCCTCCGCCGATGAAGAGCGCTGTATCGGAAGCGAGCACATGAACGCCGGTCACGTCCGAGCGCGAGTCAGTGTAAAACTTGGGAAGGGTTGACCATGATGCGCCCGCGTCTGTGCTTTTGCGCGCGAAGCCATCAACACCAACCGCGTAGACATTGGAACCGCCAACGCCAACACTGAGGATATCCTTTGTCCATCCGCCGCCTGAGGAGTTTGTCCATGTCGTCCCGCCGTTGGTTGTTTTGAGGAGCGTTCCGACAGCGCCGCTCGCGAATCCGTCGGTTGCACTGATGAAGGCAAGTGAATACAGGTGTTGTGCCGTTCCTGAGGTTTGCGCACTCCAGGTCACCCCGCCATCTGTTGTGGCGATCATCGAGCCGGACTGCCCGCACGCCCATCCGTTCGCGCCAACAAATACAACAGCGTTCAGCCTGACGCCGCCGTTGAGTGTTGTATTGGACCAGTTGGCGCCGGCATCCGTCGTGTAGTAGTAGGAACCCACATCACCAACAACCCACACGTTGGAACCTAACGAGAATACAGAGCGTAGATCGGCCAAGCCCATCGGATAGCTTCCCCATGTTGCGCCGGCATCAAACGAGCGGAACACGGAGCCGGTCTTGCCTACGGCCCAGACCTCGTTGCCGTTTGGTGAATGGACTCCGTAGAACCCATCGGCAAAAGTATTCCATGTCAACACAAAGACAAGTGCAAGTAGGAACAGTTGTCGGTATTGCATTCAAACTCCTCCGCGTGTAATGGTGTAGGACGTTGGCATTAGAAAATCTATTTCTGTTTCCCTAGAAACGGCTTCATGCTGCGCAGAACCGGACCGGGCGAAGGCATCACGAACACACCCGGCGCATTTGACTTGACCCAATATGCGATGCCGGGAAAGAGCGTGTCCGCAGTTATGTAGGCACCGTTGTACTCAAAAAAATCGGATGTCCGAATGCCCGAAGGCACCTGAAGAATTGCTGAGGTATCCACAGGTACGGATATCGTGCCGATCATATTCCATCCGGTCGAGATGCTGATTGAATCCGACAAGCGCGCTTCCCCGATGATGCTCACCGTTCCGCTTGATGATTTGAGCCAGTAGCCTGTGCCGTTGAGTACCCTTCGTTGTTGCTGGTAGCCCTGTGTTGGTGAAAAGGCAAATGCATACGGGAATGCAGCGCCGGGAAAAAGGTCATGTACTGAATCATCCGGTGTAGTTACCGGATTGGAAACCATGTTCCAACCCCCGATGAGCGAGACGCTGATGCTGAACAAACTCAAGGGGTTTGACGCGTCTGAAGCTGTCCAGAGGGAGAGCGAATCAAGCGACTGTACTTCGACAACGCCAAGCACGGTGTCCACCACACCTCCCTCGTCGCTCCACGTGGAGCCGTCATCCTCCGAACGCCACAACCGAAGTGTGGACTGGAGTTGGCCATCGAGCTCCGATTCGTCATAATGAAACCGCAACTGCGCGTTGAGTCCTGCGTTGACCGCGGGCGTGATATCAAACGAGCGCAGAATGGATGAGGCGAATCCCTGAACATGCGCAACGCCTGTTGTGCGTAGCACCGTTGTTGCCCCCGGCGATGCATCAGCCGCGTTGATCTCCACACCGATGTTGCCGAATGTGTTGTTAACAGCTTGGGTTACAGTCCGCGTTGTGGAAATATTTCCCAGAACCGCCTCACCTGCCTGTTCAATCAACTGCGCGGATGAAGCGAGGGTTATGGAATTGGAACCTGTGGCAACAACGCCATCGATGATGTTAAGAGTGCCGCTAACGTCGAGGTTTCCGTTGAGCGTTATGCCGGACGGATTGTTGACAGTGAGACTGGCAAAACCGTTCGCACCGACGAATGATCCATCAACGGAGGTAGCACCTGGCGGCGACGGGGCATTCATCGTAACTGTTCTTCCGGCAATGTCAATCGTGCCTGATGTTCTTACAAAGTCGCCGGCAACTGTAAGATCATAACCCGGGGAAAAAGTACCCAGCTTCAGCGCGCCGCTTTCAAGAATCAATCCGCGAACAGAGAGTGCTGACGAGAGACAAACGTTGCGACCGGTTCCTCCGGTAGTCCTGAGTGTTATCATCGGAAGTATCGCGCCTGACTCGACCACAAATCCACTGTCGCTACCCGGGATTGAACTAACGCCATCCCCGAAGTACAGCCTTCCGCCTGAAAAAGTCTTCGCGCCGCTTCCTGTCACGACCTTCACTTCGCGTCCTGTAGACGTCGCTGTCTTAGGATTCACGATGGTTAATGAACCGCCCGACATCGAAACCTCCGCGGCTGACGCAGCTTCAAACACATTTGATGTCTGACTGAGATTCGTCCCGCCCCGCGGGTTCACGCTCATCGCGCCGCCCGTGATGCTCGTTGTGCCGCCGGAAAGAGTCAATCTGCCAAGGATGGAAACCAATCCATCACTACAACTGAACGAACCGCCTGAAAGAACCTCGAGCCGGTTATTTCCCCCACCAACGGAAAGCGAGCCGCCGGCAACGGAGAGAATACCATTCACCAACAAGGAAGCCGAGCCCGTCATAAACGCTCCGCCATCACTGAGCGAAAGGACCGCATCGACACCGACGGTGATGTTCACGTTCGGCGTTGTGGTTGTTCCGACGCTTTGGACCCAGGTTCCGCGCGTAAGAGTCAGCGCGCTTGCGGTTGTCCCCATAAACCCGACATTGATTAATGGCGTCAACGTTTGGGCTGTTGACGAAAGATTCATCCGGATCAAGCTAAAGTTTGTCGGGTTCGTGGAACCGGAGATGGTCGTAGGAACGGAGCCGTTGAATGTCACCTGAACCACCCGTGTGCCGCTTGAACTGCCCGTTATTCTCGGTGAAAATGTACCGTTGTTCTCAAAGCTTCCGCCAAGAATCAGTGTGTCAGTTGTCGAGCCCGTTGTAAAGGCCGCGCTGGAACGAAATTCGCCGCCGGATTTAATCGTCACGTCCTCGGTAACGGTCAGAGACCTCCCGTCTGTCGCATCGAACTGTAACGTACCTTCCACGAAAAGTATTTTGCATTGCACTGCGCCGTCAATGGTCACCATTGTTCCGGATGCGATTGTAACATTCGAAGTTGACGTCGGAACGACACCGCCGCTCCATGTTGCCGGTGAGCTCCAATTCGTTGACGCAATGCTTATGAACCCCGTATCCGGCAATGCAGAGTCGAAAACAAAATCGGCGTACACAGGCAGGTGGTCAGATGCGTAGTGTAAACCATTGGCAACGCTGTCCGGCACTGCGCTGTTGGGCATTTCATTGATGCTGTCGTTGTAGTGATTGCCGTCGTTGCCGTATTCCGTGTACGACGAAAGAATGATCTGAGGATCAAGCGGGTAGGAAACGAGCAACATGTCAAACCGGTCATCCATGCCGCCTGTTGTGCCATTCCCGAAGGAGCGCGTGCGTGGTGATTGCGTATGAATTCCGCGGAACGCGAAGTTCGCGTGCCACGTACCGACCGCATTCAACGGATCTTTGCATCGCCCGTCATTGTCCCCTTCACTTTGCGTCAACCGGATGAACGCGGGCTCCGTACTACGATAGATGTTGAAGTCCCCCGCAACAATAAACTTTGTTCCTGAAGGAAGTCCGTTCAAATAATTCCGCAGTGTGTTTGCCTCGGTTTGCCTTGTCAGCGAGTCTTCCTGGTTGGCCTTCAGGTGCAGTGAATACACGCGCACCGTATCGGAAGAACCGACCGGTTTGATCCTGTACTCCGCGATCTGCCGCGGCGAGTTACTGATGTAGGACGCTCCGATAAACGTTACCTCACTCGACTTGTACAAAAGGGCATTGTCCGTATCAGGTCCGTCGTTGAACGCCGCCGAAGAGTAAACTCCGGGCAGACCCGCGTTCAGGACATTATCACGAAACTGGGTGACGCCTGACGAACTTTCCATCTCCTGAACAACAAGAACGTCCGGATTCATTGCACGGAGAACAGCGCGGAAATGCGGGTTTCGCGTCGTCGCGTCACTGCCCGGATAGTTCAGAAGATTATATGTTGCAATACGAAGGGTATCCTGACTCAAGCAAGTTGTGAAACTTGCGAGCAGGAATATAGTAACAACTACGAGCCGGCTGTGCCTGCACAAATGTTCAAAAAAGCGAATCAACCTTGGTTTTTCCAGGCCCAGGATGGGTGGGCATAGTTTAGTTTAATGTACGTCAGTATTGGTCGGTATTCAAGCCCTCGGCTGTGGTAAACCACAGGTTTTCCCAAAAAAAAGCCCTTCCAAAGTGGAAGGGCCTTGAACGAGCCGCCTGCAACACAAAGTTACCGCTACTTTCTTCCGAGATCCAATCTTCGTGTCGCCGATGTTGGAAGCACGGAAGGTGGAACCGGCCCAGATGGCTTCCTGACAATGATCTGACCAGCTTGGTTGGCGTTAAGCCACAGGGAAACTCCGGGTTCGATCGAAGGAGGGTTGGCTTGGTAGCCGGACCCGGGTGAATAGGAATAGAAAGCATCAACCAGCCCTGGAGGAACCTGCTCGATGCTGTCCATGGGTACGGAGTAAGATATCGACCCGAACAGACTCCAGCCGTATGGAACGTCAATCGTATCGGCTTCAACAGGTGAGCCAGAGAAAGAAACAACATCCGCGGAGTTGAACAACATCCAGTATCCCTTTCCATGTTCCAGGGTGTCTTCGACAAAGTATCCTGACGGTGCAAATCCATATGCGGGAGAGTCGCCGCTTGGGAAAACCGACGAAGGACGCGGATCACCCGCGGTAACAGGCAGGGAAACCAAGTTCCAACCAACCGCCATGGTTGCAGAGGAAGCTGAGACTGTGAAATCCGCGTCTGTAGTGTCCGCAATGCCCGGATTGGGCACGTTGACAACAAGGACACGCGCCTGTGAAGTAGCCGGGCCTGTCACAGTCCACGATTGGATCCCGTCATTTGCTGTATTCGCGAATAGCGTCTCCGGGAATGAAACTCCGCCGTCGCGGGAAAGCAACAAGTGAACATTGCCTGAAACGCCGGTCGAATTCCACGTCAGGTTCTGTGATGATCCTGCAAACCAGTCCTCTCCCCCGTTCGGCGAGGAAACAGCGACACTGGCGATGGTAAAGAATGCATTACTCACATCAGTTGCCGAACCTCCCACATTTGAGACGCGCATGCGCGCCGATGTTGTTCCGGGACCAGTCACCAGCCAAGACTCGGATCCATCATTCGTTGTGCTGTCGAAGAGCACTTCGTTGTAGGTGACGCCGTTACGGGCAAGTTCGATCTTCACCATTTCTGATGGATTGACGCTGGTCCATGAGATCGTCTTCAGCGTGCCTGACGGCCACACTTCCGCGCCGTTCGGCGAAGTTAGTGTTACCGTCGGGGTCGGAACTGTGATCGTGAATGTTCTCTTGTGAATCGGTGTGCCGTTCGGCCCTTGACCCACAACTGTCACGGTGTACACACCCGGCGACACACCGGTCGTTGTTATTTTCATGATGACGGAATCAGGATAGGACGTTAATGAGTCACCCTCCGGGAATTCAATCGTGATAGGTGCCGCCGGAGTAAACGTTGCAGAGAACTTAGCAGTCCCGGTGTAGAGCTTCACTGAAGGAACGGCAATCCGGTTAGTGTCAACCTCCGTGGAATTCATTATTACGTTGCTCTTCGTCATCAGCATGGCAAAATCCGGGAAGAATCCTGTCATGCTTCTGAATGTGCCGTTGCGAAAATCAGTCCATACAAGCATGGATGTATTGCTGTTTGAGACTATCGCGTCATAGTCGCCCTGATAGCGCGCCGGAGCACCACCACCACCACATGTTGTGCAATTAATCTTCATCTTTGCGTTTGAAATCTTTTGATTGACAGCCCATGTAACTCCGCCATTATCGGAGTACGATGCGTAGATCTCGGCACTGTCACTGGTGGCGTCATTTCTCGTATCCATCCACTTGGCATACAACCGGCCGGTTTCCTTGTCGCACCAGATGGATGGATGCCACTGGTGGTTTGCGGTTGAGCTGGGATCATCATTGATCTTGACGGCACTCGACCAGGTCGTGCCCTGGTCGGTGGAATAGCGTGAGAAAACCTCAGGCTTGTTGCCGTCACCGCTTGGTGCATTCGATGCATAGACAACGTAGAGCCTTCCCCGATAGGTGCCATAGCTGTTGTCAGCGGCAATGAAGGGATAGGGCCGCGTACGCATTGTATCAACCGTATTGCGACCTGCGAGCATTGTTCCAACATAATTTGAAAATGATTGAGCTGATTTCAATGCAAAGGTTGAACCTCCGTCGGTGGATGCGAAGAATGTATATGTCGCGGCAAAAGAGGAACCTGAGTTCGTAACGACGTACACGCACCCGCCGGAGATGTTGTTGCCTCCTAAGACGTTGGGACCAACGGCAACCATCATTCCGGGCAGAACCTGCGTTGATGTTGTGAATGTGCTCGTCCACGTCGCGCCCTGATCCGTGCTTCTGGCAAAATTGCCGTAGTTGCTGACGCCATCGTTGTGCGTCATGACTGTATACACGTAGTTGGCGTACGGACCCATGGTCTGGTCACATACAATCCAGTTCTTGTCTACGCCGTCGATCGCCGTTACCGACGCTGTCCATGTCGCCCCATTGTCTGTGGATCTTATTACTTTGCATCCGAGGATATTCGGTGAGCCAAACATGTTCTCATAATACAGATTGCCGAGACTGTCATATGCAACAATCGGGTCGCCTCGCATCGTTGCGCCAAACGCGGGAGTTGACGAGACCCAATCAAACGCGTTGTTGGTCCGATGTGCCGCATTTGTGTTGAAAGCGTTGAAGTACTGCGTCGGGTTGCGTGGGTTCTCATCCATGTGGGGTTCTGCAAAGTCGGTACCGATATCAAAGTTGTCATAACCATCCGCGGTGGTAATGACGGCGGGGACATTCGCACCGGGCGTGGGGCCGTAACCGGGTGCGTAAATGGGAGTGTCGTAAATGATCGCTTCCTGAGCGAAAATGGAATCAGCGCCTATGAAGAGACCGATGAGCAGTAGCGCAAAAACAGACCCTGCTTTTACCCTGACATTGAACCAAGGATTCATCCCTGATGCTCCTTTCCAGTTATTTCATTTTTTTTTACGATGCAGGAAACCGAACGGGGCCGCCTTGTTCCCACACACGGAAGCTTCGGGGAGACCCTTCGGACATGTTACAACATTACTACGAAACATTCACCAGTAGAAACCACAGGATTACTTGAGGAGGAGCATTTTCCTTGTGGTCACCATGTAATCTTCGCTTTCCATTGCCTCTATTTCCAGCCGGTAGAAGTACACTCCGGACGCGACGCCATCCGCAATAAACTCAACGGCCTGATACCCCTCATCAAACTCCTCACCGCGAATGAGGTCACCAACGTGTCGCCCCAACAGATCAAATACCGCCAGGGACACCCGCGATGACTCGCGCAGCCGGAATCCAA
>Ga0187893_10003380_pt1 | contig 32510 bp, 24 predicted proteins | sample MA1701074metaG_FD_139574 | JGI IMG/M metagenome (GOLD analysis project Ga0187893, IMG submission 139574) | White microbial mat communities from a basaltic lava cave in the Kipuka Kanohina Cave System on the Island of Hawaii, USA - MA170107-4 metaG ...
CGCGTTCGGGACGTTACGTGTGAGCCCGTCGCGCAGGCTCGATCCTGCGCGCAGGCGGTTCTTCTTCGAGGGTCCGAACGGCGTCCGGCGCGCCGGGAGGGGGCGCCTGCGACGGCCGCAGGCGAACCCATTCGGCCCGATCCGGTTAGTCTGAGGCGGATTCCGATGCACGCGTCGGGACGGCCGGACCGCCCCCTGTCGGCCGAGCAGCGGCAGATCCCCTCGAAGAGGCTGCAAGCGCGACCGCGCCAGTGCGTCACGTGACGCCGCCCACCGCGAAGGCGACCCGCCGCCAAGTGGACGACCCAGGGTACGCCGCCGGGAAGTGGAGCACGATGCGGCGCAAGGGCTAGAACAGGTCCTCGAGGGCGACGGCCGCGATCCCCGGACCGCGGTCCTCGACGGCGACGAGCACGTCGGCGTCCCCCTCCGGGCGGGCCTCGACGACGATGTGGCCGTCGGGGTTCTCGGTGTTCGCGGGCCGGCCCATGGAGCGCGGAGACACCGACTCCGTGAGCGACCTCGCTGAAGGTGCGCGCCGCCGCCGCGCGTGCTCCACTTGACTTGACACGCCTCGGTCGTGGCGCTCTCATCCTCGCATGCCGCCGCTCCGTCGGCACGCCCCGTGAACACGCACGAAACCCAGCCGCTCCCCCTCTCTCCCAAGGACCTGCGGTCCCCGCTGATCCTTCAGGGCCGCCGGATCGGTCTTGCCGCCGCCGCGTCGATGATGGCGCTCAGCGGGCTGGCGACACTCATCCTGCGCTTCCGGCCCGGGCTGGCCCTTTCGGCGACCGAGTCGTGCCGCATCGGCTGCGGTCTGCTCGTGGCGTGCATCGTCCTCCGGCTCGTGCGGCGCGCGAGCGTATCAGGGCGAGGGACGGCGGCGCTCGGGGCCTGCCTGGCGTTCGTCTACGTCGGCGACAGCGCCCCTTTCCTCCCGGCATCGGTCGAGGGGTTCGCCGTCCCCGCCGCCGCCGTCGTGTTGCTGGTCCTGGGGGTACTCATTGCAAGGGACGAGGCGATGTGCCGACTCGTGATCGACGCCCACGGGATCAGCGAGCAACGCGCATGGCCAATGCCCCGCAGGACGGCGATCGGCTGGGAGGAGGTCGACTCGGTCACGGTCGAGGTCGCGCGCTACGAGTCTCTCTCCCTTGGCGAGAGCCAGCCGAAGGACGTGGACACCGACATCCACCTGGAGGTGCGATCCGCGAGCAAGCGAATGACGCTGGCGACGCCCCGCTACGACTTCTGGGCGCCCGTACCGGGCTCCGATCTCGTGTCGTTCCTGGTCGGGCCGCTCGTGGAGTGGCTCCGCCCCCCGTGCATCGATCGGACCTTGACCGCGATCCGGGAGCAGGGGCGGGCCGACCTGGGCTCGCTCGTTCTCGACCGTGGGGGCTTCTGGTGGAGGCCGTCGAGGGTCCGACGCGTTCGCAGGTTCTCCGACGCGGGCCTCAAGCTCGGAGTCATGACCATCGGCGCCTGGTTCCTGATCGGCGAGGTGCTGTCCTTCGTGTGGCACTCGGTGAAGCGCCTGCGCCCGACGAGGTACGTCTCCTGGGCGCAACTGGCGTCGGTCGAGGTCGGAGACGGCTCGCTCTGCGTGCGCACGACCACCGGCGGACACATCCGTGTGCCGGTCGGCGCCGTCCCGAACGGCCCTTACCTTCCCGAGATTCTCGAACGCATGGCGACCCTCGGAGTCATCGACGCACGAGGTTGAGAGGTAAGCGTCCGGTAGCCTCGGGCTGGTCAGCATGCGGGAACAGGGCGACGGGATGTCCGCGCGAAGCGCCGGTATCCATCCGAGGGGCGTGGGCGTGGGCCTGGCTTCGCTTCGACCGCGGACCGGCCGGCGTCACCACAGTTTGCGGGCTCGAAGGCCCCGCCCCGCGGCTACGGACGCCCCTCGAAGAGGCGGGACGTGAAGCCGACCGCCGCGAAGACGCGACCGTCAGGCGCGCCGATCGCCTCATTGAGGCCGGCCGACCCGCCGACGAGCAGGAACAGCCCGCGGTTGAAGCGGATCGCGCCCCCGAGCTCGACGGGCGACTCCTCCTCCCGGTCGTAGGGGTTGCAGAGCCGCGTGAAGTGGGTCACCTCGGCGACGACCTCGAGGCCCTCGATCGCCGTGACGCCCGTCAGCTTCGCGAGGTCGAGACCGATCCCGAGCGCGAGGAGGACCTTGTCGTCCACGCGCGTCCCGCCCACCTCGATCTGACCGTCGAAGTACTCGTAGCCGATGTTGAGGGCTACGCGGAGGAACTTCGCGGGCCTGAGCTCGGGGACGAGCACGAAGCCGCCCGTCACCCTGTGGTCGTTGTCGGCGAAGTCGCGCTCGCGCCCGGTCGGCGTCTGGACGAAGCCCTTCACGGCGAGGCCGAACACGTCCTCTTCCTCCCGGGCCCGGACGACCTCGACCTTCATGTCCACTCGGAGGGAGCCTATGCCGTGCTCGCGAATCTCGCTCGAAGGGTCCTCGAAGTCGAAGCCGTCCCGGTTGAGGACGATCGGCAAGACGACGCCCACCTGCACTCTCGGGAGCACGCCGATCCCGACGACGAGGTCGAGCTGGGAGAGGTCCTCGATGATCTCGCGCGTCGGCCGGTCGCCCCGCTCGGACGTCGTCAGCGGGTTGCGGGCGTAGTTGAAGTAGGCCGAGGCGTGGACCTCGATCGGCTGTGGCTCGTCGGGCGGCGGGATGCCGACGAGGAAGCGGAAGAGCCGGTCGATGATGTGGCCCTCGAGGGCCCGCGATCCCTCGACGATCACGTACCCGTCCGGGTCCGTGGGCGGCTTGAAGGCCTGCGTGTCGAACCCCTCGAACGCGAGCCCCGGGCGCGGGAGCAGGACCACGACGAGGAGCGCGATCGGCGCGAGCCTGGCGAGCGCGAGGCACTCTCCGGGGGAGCGCATCGACCCTACGCCCCCGCTCTGCGGCGCCTCCTCACGAGGAGGAGCGCGGCCATGGCCACGGCGAACACGAGGAGCGCGTGGGGCGCGCCCGCGGCGTCCTCTCCCCCGAGGGCGCACCCGCCGCCGCCGCCCAGGCGCGGTGGGCGCCCCGGCCCGGGCGCCCCTCGGGGCGGGACCGGCTCGCCCGGCACGAGCGTCCGCGTCGCGCCGGCCGCGAGGAAGCCGCGGTCGACGACGCCCCTGACCTCCCCGTTCGACTCGACGCTCACGTGGACGAAGTACTCCTCGCCGATCCCGGTCAGCTCGAGGCGGAGCGGCTCCTCGATCGGCCCCGCCACGAAGCCGATCCCGTTCCGCGCGCCGAACCACGAAGACCCCGGGATCTCGGCGAGGGGCCCCGTCGCGGCCGAGAACCCGAGCCGCCGCCCCTGGCCGTCGATGAGGAACCCGTCCACCGGGTCGAGGATCACCGAGACCAGCGCGCCGATGGGGCTGCCGCCGACGAGGACGTTCTGGCTGAGGAAGCCGGCCCAGGCGGGCCCGTTGTTGAGGCCCGTCGAGATCTGGTCGTCCGTGAACGGCACCGCGAGGACCTTGAGGATCTCCTTCTGCACGTCCTTGTTGAACATCAGCTCGACGTGGCCGACCTTCTCCGGCGTGTTCTGGCCCTGCGTGAACGCGCGCAGCGAGATCCGCGGGTCGCCGACGAAGAGGAAAGCCGAGGAGTCGAGCGGCACCGTGCCGTCGCCGTTGAGCGGGGCTTGCACGTCCTCGAACCACGCCTTCCCCTGGGCCGCGTCCGCGGGCGTGAAGTCGTTGAAGAAGAAGTCGGTGAAGGGCAGGAGCACGTCCTCGGCCGGGTCGGTGCGCCGGCGCACCGTCGTCGGCGTCGAGACGTTGGTGCCGTAGATCACCGTCGTCGTCGTCTGGTCCGCGAACGGGAAGGGGTCCACCGGGGTCGTGAGGTCCATCCCGACGTTGAGGTCGAGCACGAGGTCGTTGCGCCGCTCGAAGTCGTTGTTCACCGTCGAGAGCCCGCCGCCGCCCGTGTCCAGGAACTCGTAGGTCGCGAGGAGCGACCGGATCGTCGGCACGTAGAGGTTGATGAACCGGATCGGGTCGGGCTCGCCCGTCAACGGGTTCGTGACCGTGGCGAGCGTGATCGGCTCCGGCGGCCCGTCGATCGCCCCCCCGTCGAGCACCTTCTCCCAGGCTTGCAAGAGGAGCTTGGAGAGGACGACCCGATAGGCCACGTCCGCTCCCCAGTTGTCGTTGAGCGGGTTCCACGCCTTCGATGCCCCGCGGTTGGGCACCCCCACCAGGATCAGGTTCCGGATCTTCGGCAGGCGGCGGCCGGCCTGGTACTCCTCCCCGTAGGCCGGGCTCTGGATGTACGTCCGCGCGACCAGCCCCCCCGTGCTGTGCGCGATCACGTCCACCGCGTCGAGCGGCGCGCCGTTGTTCGTCAGCCACGCCTCGGCCGCCCGCTTGAGCGCCTCGCCGAGGTAGTCGACGGCGAAGTCGAAGGACTGGTCGCTCAGGGGGATCGCCGAGAGGCCGCTCACGACGCCGTCGAAGCCCGAGCCGGGCGCGGGCGATGGCCCCGGCGGCAGGCGCCAGTCGTAGGGCACGGGGAAGAGGTCCTTCCCCTTGACGTACCCCACGTTCTCGAGCGTCTGGATCAGGTCATCGTAGACGCGGACGAGCGGGTCGATCTGCAACTCCTCCGGCGGGATCCCGCGCCGGAACAAGAAGATCTCGAGGTCCCCGCCGAACGTCCCGCTCTGGAAGAAGGTCCCCTTGCCGAGCGTGCCCGCGATGCCGGGGACGACGAGCACCGGCCGCCGGGGCGACGAGAGGAGGAAGCCGCGCTTGAGCCCGTTGTGAAACCCCGCGCCCACGATCTCTCCCAGGTTGTTGATGTCCGGTGCCTCGGCCGTCAGCATCCAGCCGGACCCGGCGGGAAGGAGGAGGTTGAGGTCGGTCATCGTGCCGTTTTCCCAGAGGAAGGCGGTACCGGCGGAGATGCCGACCACCTGGCCCTGGTCGTTCAGGGCGGTGGCCCGGCTGCCGGCGCCGGCGACCAGCGTGCCCAGGTCCTGCATCACGCCGTTCTTGAAGAGGAAGGCGCGAGGGGCGGTGACGCCGACCTGGCTCGAATCTCCGGCCACGTGGCCGAGCTCGTTCACATCGAAGGCCGCCGAGACATCGTCCGTCGGCAGCAGCGTGCCGAGATCCAGCATCAGGTCGTTGGCCCCGTCGCCGTCCGCGTCCTGAAACCAGGTGTCGGGCGTGCCGTCGCCATCGGTGTCGAGCGGCGTGAGGAGGAAGGCGTGTCCCTGCGAGGTGGTGAGGTTGAACGACTGCCCGACCACCTGACCCTTGTTGTTGATTCCGAGGGCTCGCGAGTCCGTGTCCCCCAACGTCCCGAGGTCCTGCATCAGGCCGTCCTTGTACAGGAAGGCGCGCTGCCTGCCGGAGGCGTTGGTGGACAGTCCGACCACCTGGTCGAGATCGTTCACGTCATGGGCCATCGAGAAAGTGCCCCCCAGCGAGCCGAGGTCCTGCATCGCCCCGTTCTTGAAGAGGAAGGCGCGAAAGAGCGTGAACCCGGCCCGCGACTCGCCGACCACGTGGCCGAGGTTGTTGATGGCCGTGCCGAAGCTATGGTCGTCCCCGAGCAGCGTCCCGAGGTCCTGCATCGTGCCTTGTGCCCAGAAGAAGGCGCGAGTCTGGCCGCCGCTGGCAAACTGGGCGAATCCGGTGGCCTGACTCTGGTCGTTGACGCCGGCACCGGTGCTCCTGTCGAAGCCGGGCCCCGGCGTGCCGAGGTCGGTGATCTGGTAGCCTCCCACCGCCTGAGCCAGGGCCGGCGTCGCCCACAGGGCGGCCGCGACCGCGAGGATCAGCCTCGAGCCGACGATCGAGCGAGTCATCTGGCACCTCCCTCCTCGATCCGCTTCGGGCCGCATCGAGCCGCGCGCGGCGTCCGTTGCGACCTTGGCCGGAGATTGAAATTCGCCTCGGACTCCAGTGGTCGACCCATGCGGTACGGGTGAGTGACCTATCCACCGGAGGATACCGCAACGCGGAGTGGACGTCCAACGGTCTCGGCGCGACCGGTCCGAGCTAAGCGGCCATGAGCGAGGCGAGGAACCCGTCGAAGCGCTCGAGGTCGGCATCGACGAGCGCCTCGACCGCCGGGAGACCCCGAAGCAGGGGGAGCATCTCGCTCCAGTCGAGGTCGAAGACGTACAGGTTCCGGAAGACGTGCCGGAACCTCAGGTACCGGTCGAGGGCGACGGCCGTGGCGGGCGCGAGGATCGCAGGTCGCCGCTCCGGGCGATCGGATGACGCCGCGACGAGCAGGCGTCGGTGCCAGTCCGGGCCCTGCGGCGGCTCGGAGTTGAAGTCGCGCGCGACCGCCTGGAGGAAGCGCTCGAGGGCCGTGTAGAAGGCATGCAGGATCGCGCCGCAGCCGTACACGGTCACCGTGTCCGGCGGCTGCTCGCCGCGGCGGCCTGCCTCGGCCGCCCCTTCCGCCGCCAGGCGTGCGAGCGCCGCGCGCGCGAGCCTGAGCTCGTCCCGGAGCTGCGCGACGAGGGCGCCCTGCGGATCAGGGGCGCTCGCGCTCATACGCAACCTGGCCGAAGCGCACGTGGTGGGCCCGCCACTCGGGGTCCATCGATTCGAGGCGGCGCACGTCCACGTCGACCCCGGCCGCCTCGCGCGCCGCCCGCTCGGCGGCCTCGCACTCCTCGGCGGTGAGCCCCTCGACCGCGAGATCGATGTCCGAGCCGGGGCGGAACGTCCCGCGCGGGAGCGAGCCTATGAGGAGCAGGCGCCGCGGGCGGAAGCGCGCGGCGACCGTGCGGACGGCGCGGTCCGCCGCCTCGCGGGCGCGCCGGCGTGCTTCGAGGATGACCTCGCGCTCGCGCGTGGCGCGCTCGCGGAAGGCCCGGACGAAGTCGCCGTCCCGCGCCGTCATTCCGGAAGTGTAGCACCGGCGCGCTCTGTCGGTCAAAGAGACTTCAATGGTCCGGAGAGACAAGATCGTGACTCCTGCGGCCTCCGGGAGGGCGGCGGGCTCTCCCGCCGAGAGCTCGACGCGCACGGGAGCCCTGAGCATCGGCGCGTCGGGAATCGGGTGGGGCGGAGTCGTCGGGGCTTCCGTGAACCCAGAAGCCATGACAGCCGGTAGGATAGCCGCTCGCCGGTCGGCGCCTCAACTCCGACCGCAAGCGAACGTCGAGGCTGGCCACGGTGTGACGGCGATCGGGTGTGGTACTTCCGGGGTCGGCTGCCACCTCGGCATCGGCCGGTAGATGGCCGAGGTGCAGACCGCGCATATCGCCGATCGAGGTCATCCGCGCGGCCGCCTACGAGCGGGCGCTGCGCGTCGACCCGGGGAACCGCGAGGCGCGCCGCGCCCTCGACCGCCTCCTCGACCCGCCCGCGCCGCCCGCGCCTCGCCGTAGCGAGCTTGCCCGCGCGGCGCGGTTCCCGTATCCTCGCGCCCATGAGCCCGAGCCCGACCGGCCCGTTCGACCGCCTCGTCGACTTCGACACGAAGTACGGGCACCGCAACGACCCGGCCGGCTACGCGCGCTGCCTCGAGGAGGCCGACCGCGACCTCATCCCGATCCTCGACGCTCTCGGCGACCGCGACCTGCTCGCGATCACGGCTTATCACGGCCACGACCCGACGGACCCGTCGACCGACTACAGCCGCGAGCGCGTCCCGCTCGTCGTCCATCACCGGCGCATCCGGCGGCGGGACCTGGGGCTGAGGGTGACGTTCGCCGACCTCGGGCAGACCGTCGCCTCGAACTTCGGCCTCCGCGTGCCGAACGGCGAGAGCTTCCTCGGCGAGATCGCGCCGGCGTGAGGACCCCCGGGGGAGCCGAGCCGATCGGCATCCTCCCCGCGGCGGGCGTGGCCTCGCGGCTCACGCCCTTCCGCTACCCGAAGGAGCTCCTCCCGATCGTCTTCGCCCCGGACCGGCGGACCGGACGCGTCCGCCCCCTGCCGGCGATCGAGTACGCGCTCGAGGCGATGCGGCGGGCCTCCGTAAAGCGTTGCCTCGTCGTGATCGCGGACTGGAAGACCGAGCTCGTCCGGATCCTCGGCGACGGAGCGGAGGCGGGCGTCCGCGTCGCCTACCTGCACCGCGCCGTCCCGCGCGGCCTCGCGGACGCGATCGACGCGGGCCACCCCTGGTTCGAGGGGCGGCAGGTCTGCCTCGCGCTCCCCGACACGATCTTCTACCCGACCGAGGCGATCCGGGCCGTGCGGGCCGAGGCGACCGCCTCGGGCGCCGACCTCGTCCTCGGCGTCTTCCCCGCCAGCCGGCCCGAGGACCTCGGCCCCGTGCGGGTGGGCGCGGACGGCTCGGTCCTCGAGGTGCTCGAGAAGCCGGCGGCGACCGACCTCCGCAACACGTGGGGCGTGGCCGTCTGGTCCCCGCGCTTGAGCGACCTCCTGCACGAGCGGGTCGGGGCGCGCGAGGACGCAGGCGCCGGCCCGGAGCTCGCGCTCGGACACGTCTTCCAGGCCGCGGTCGGGCGCGGGTTCTCGGTCCGGGCCGTCGAGTTCCCGGAAGGGAGCTACGTGGACCTCGGGAGGGCCGAGAGCGTGGGCTCGCTCCTGCTCCGCACCGACCCCCGCGCCGAGGGCGGCGCGACCGAGGCCGAGGCATGACCCCCGCCCGCCGCACCCAGGGCCGGCGGCCGTGAAGAGGATCGGCCTCCTCGGCGCCTTCTCGATCGACAACCCGGGCGACGTCGCGATCGGGCTCGCGGTGCGCCGGGCGCTCGGGCGCCTCGTCCCGGAGGCCGAGCTCCGCCTCTTCGCCCCGCGCTTGCCGGGGGCGTTCTGGGGACACGACTTCAGCGGCGCGCGCGGGCTCGACGTCGAGGTCCTTCCCGTCCCCGCGGTCGATGGCCCGCTCGACTGGGCGCGCCCCCTCGACGCGCTCGTCATCGGCGGCGGCGGCCTCATCATTCCCGAGCGGGGCTTCGACCCCTTCCTCCTCGGCGACCCGCACGCCTGGCGCGATTGCCGGGTCCGCGCCGCCTGGAACGCCGTCTGCGCCCAGGGCGGCGCGTGGGACTCGCCCGGGCGGGCCGCCTGGTGCGCGAAGGTGCGCGAGTGCTGCGAGCGGCTCGCCCACGTGAGCGTCCGCAACCCGAGCACGGCCGACTTCCTGCGCAGGATCGGGTTCGCGGGCGAGATCGGCGTCGTCCCCGACTGCGCCTTCGGCCTCGACCTCGGCCCTCGCCCGGACGCGGAGGGGGATCCGCTCGACGCGCTGCTGCGGCGCTCCGGCTTGGACCCCGCGAAGCGCCGGATCGGGCTCACCGTCGGCTCGCCCCTCGCCGACCCGTGCGCCAGGCCGTTCTTCAGGCGCCTCTTCGCCTCGCTCGGGCGGCTCGCCCGCGAGCCGGGCTTCGGCCCCGCCGAGGTCGTGCTCTTCCCCTTCGGGACGGTCTACGGCGACGCGCACCTCCTCGCGTTCGCGGGGGAAGCGCTCCCGGGCGCGAAGCGGATCGCGGAGCGGCTCGCGCCGCTCGACGCCTGGCGCCTCGTCGGCCGCATGGACCTCTACGTCGCCAACCGCCTCTACGGCATGATCGCGGCCCTCGTCCAGAACGTCCCGTTCCTGGTCCTCGACGAGTACCTCCGCCCACCGGCGGCGACGAGCAAGGTCCGCGACCTCGCGGTCGAGGCCGGCCTCGAGCCACACTACGTCTGCCCTCGCCTCGAGACCGACCCCGACCGCAAGCTCGCGGACCTGCTCGCCCGCGCCGCGGCGGGCACCGTCGACTTCGCGCCGCTCGTCGCAGCCGCGCGCGCGCGGCTCGACGAGCACTACCGGACGATGCTCGGGCGCCTCCTCCTCCCGGTCGAGCCGCGCGCCGAGGGGGACGCGCCGGAGGAGAGACGGTGAGCAGGGCGCGCCGGACGCACCTCTTCCTCGCGCTCGGGTCGTCGGAGTTCGGGGAGGTCACGCTCGGCATCCGCGTGGCGAAGGACCTCGAGCGGGCCGGCGACCGCGCCGTCTTCGTGACGACGGAGTCCGCGGCGCCCCTCTTCGCGGACCGGGGGCTCGAGCACCGCGTGGTCCCGTGCCGGGCGGGCTCGCTCACCGAGCTCAGGATCGACGGCTGCATCCGGGCGGAGCGCCCCGCCTCGATCGTCCTCGCGGACTACGTCATCACCGAGGGGGCCCTCAGGCGCCTCCGGGTCGACCCGCGCTTCCTCACGCGCCACTGGCTCCCGATCGTGGCGATCGACACCTGGTGCTTCCGCGAGACCGGGCGCGTCGTCGACACGTTCCGCGGCCAGCGGACCGAGGTCTCGCCGTGGATCGAGGAGCTCCCGCACCGGCTGGTCCCCGTGCCGGTCGCGCGCCCCCTGCCCGCGCCGGCCGGCGCCTGTGCGCTCCTCCCCGAGCCCGTGCGGCTGGCCGAGGCCGAGCGAGCCGAGGCCCGCGCCGAGCTCGGGCTCGGCGCCGGTGACGGCGCCGTCCTCCTCACGACCGCGCCCTGGCAGCACCGGGCCTACGACGACCCGGACGGCCGGCGGCTGGCGGAGGCCGTGCCGCGGCTCCTCGGGGACTACCTCGCCCGGCTCGGGGCGGCTCTGCGCCTCGTGCACGTCGGGCCGGCGCCGCTCGCCGGACTCGCGGAGGCGCTCGGGCCGGAGCGCTACCGCTTCCTCCCGCCGCTCCCCGCCCCCGCCTTCCGGCGCGCGCTCGGGAGCGCGGACCTCCTCCTCTCCCTCAACGTCTCCGCGACGACGATCGCGACCGCGATCGTCTCATCCATCCCGGTCGTCGTGGTCGCGAGCTCCTGCGACGGGGCGGACGCGGGCCCGGTGCGGGGCGGACGCCCGCCCTCCGAGGCGCTCGCGCGCTGGATCGAGGGGGCGGCGCCGCTCTTCCCGTTCTGGATGTGGCCGCTCGGCTTTCGCCGCCTCCTCGACTCGCTGCTGCGCGCGAACCCGTACGTCGACGCGCTCGCGGCGGTCGAGCTGCTCGACGAGGAGCGGGTCATCGCGATGCTCGAGGCCCTCCTCTTCGACCGCGACGCCCGCTCCGCCCTCGCATCGCGCCAGGCCGACTACGTCGCGGCGGTCGAGCGCCTGCCACGCGCGGCCGAGGTGATCGAGCGATTCCTCGAGGGGCGGCCTTGACGCCACCCCCCAAGCGACGCGATCCTGTACACTTCAGCCAGCTCTCCTCAGGGAGCTCCCGCCCCGCGCTTACGCGGCGGGTCCGGCGCGAGGTGCTGCCAGCGCAGCCCGCAGGGCACGAAGCGGGCGAAGTCCGCATCGCGCGTCACCCACGTGCAACCCTCCGCCATGGCCACGGCCGCGTGCTGCGCATCGGCGACGAGCTTGCCCCGCGCGCCCGTCGCGCGGCAGAGCTCGGCGAACCGCCGCCAGTGGTCCTCCCGCGGCACGACCGTGCGGCACCGCGGATGCGCGACGAGCTGCTCGACCGCAGCCAGCGCGGTGGAAGGCGGCGTGGCGGGCGCGTAGATCTTCGGGTTCGTCACGATCCGCACGAACCCGACGGCGACGAGCGCACTCAGGGCGAAGGGCTCGGGCCCGTTCACCAGCGCCTCGAGCCACTCCCGATAGGGGGCGTGAACCCGCTCGTCCGCGCGGTGCGCGTAGACCAGCACGTTGACGTCCGGCATCAGCACGGGGTCATGGCCCGACCGATGCGCGGTCGTCCTCCTCGAGGGCCCGCGCGAGGTCGTCCGGCTCGCGGTGCACGGGCGGCGCGCCCGCTCCGTAGGTGATCGCCTCGAACCGCGGCGCCGCCTCGACGCGCTGGGCCAGCGTCTGGCGGAGCGCTTCGTCGATGAGCTGGCTCACCGTGATGCCGCGCTTCGCCGCCCGGCGCTTGGCCTCTCGGAGCAGACCGTCGTCGATCACGATGGTGGTGCGCATACATGTGATCATAGAGACGCTGGACCCCTATGTCAAGCCGCCGAAGTGCTTCAGGGATTCCGTCGGGCCGGACGGAAGGCGCAGCTCATCCGGTATCTCGAGCACCTCCCCCTCCTCGAGCTCGAACGACGGGACTACGTGCTCGCAGCGGAGGTCTGGAACCGGTGTCGCTCGAAGGGGATCCGGGTCGTCACCGCCGATGCGCAGATCGCCGCCGCGGCCTTGAACCACGGCATGGCGCTCCTCACGACCGACGCGGATCTCGTGCGGATCGCGACGGTCTTCCCGCTGAGGCTCGCTCGACTCCTTTCCCGAACCGGCCCGCGCACGGGCGCTACTTACGGGGCCGGCGCCGCGGGCCGTGGCTCGGGAGGGCGCTGCCGAGGCTCTTGAACCGGCCCGCGACCGCGTCCCCGCCGCCCGCGCCGCCCGCGCCGAGCCCGGGGACGCCGCCGGCCGCGCCCTCCGCCGCGGCCCACCCCTTCGCCGTCGCGACGATGTTGTCGAGGCCGGGCGTGGCGTAGGGGTCGTCGTCGGGCTGGTTGCGGTCGACCTGCTCCTCGATCTCGCGCAGCTCGTCCGTGGTCGCGTCTCTCATGAGCGTGACCTTCCAGATGGTCGACCGCTTGTGGAGCTTCGCCCCCTTTAGCGACGAGACGTCGGCCTCGGAGACCTTGCCCTTCTCCACCTCGTCGAAGGTGACGAGGAGCGCCCCCGTGTCGTCGAGCCCGAGGTGGGGGAGCGGGACCTTCGCCTCGGTCAGGTGGGGCACGAGGCCGGTCTCGACCCACACCCAGAACTTGGCGTCGCGGGTCCAGCGCAGGCGCGCGAGCTGGCTCGGGACCTGTCCGCCGGGGCGCTTCTCGTTGAAGCTCTCGGCCTCCTTCACGAGGTCGAAGCCGGCGACGATCCCCGAGTAGCTCCGCTTGCGGTCGGGGTCGCTTGACCCTATGCTATCCACGGAAATCGCCCCATGACACTCCGTGAGGCTACGGACCCCCGGGGCGAAAGAGTGCGGAGCGCGCAGCCGGTTCGCAGGGGAGCTGCGACGATGCAGCAAGGAGGACCGTCCGGAGGAACGGAGGCCACCGACCAAACGACGACCGAACTCGCGCGGGCTGTCGTCGCCGGGCGCTACCGCCCCGCGCGCCTGCTCAAGGGGGGGCAGGGCGTCCAGACCTGGTCCGCCCACGACCTCGAGAAGGGCGCGGACGTGGTTCTGAAGACGGTCGCGGCCGCGACGCTCCCGGGCGGCGCGCGCGAGCGCCTCGAGCACGCGGCCGAGGTGCTCGGCCGCCTGCGCAGCCCGTGGCTCCGGCCGCTGCTCGCGGTCGGGCGCGACGGCGACCTCCTCTACGTGGTGCTGCCGTTCCTTGCCGGCGTGACGCTCGAGGCGCGCCTGCGCTCGGGGCCGCTCGAGGCGCGCGAGGCGATCGCGGTCGGCCGCTGCGTGCTGGAAGCCCTCGAGGAGGCCCACGCCGCGGGCGTCCTCCACCGCGACGTCAAGCCCGCCAACGTGATCGTCGCCGAGGCGGGAGCCGTCGAGCGGGCGACGCTCATCGACTTCGGGCTGGCGCGCAGCGAGCGGCTCGAGGCCTCGATCCGCGACCAGCCCGTCGGCACGGTGCGGTACGTGGCGCCCGAGCAGGCCGGCCTCATAGGCGGCGGCGTCGACGCGCGCTCGGACCTCTACTCGGTCGGGGCGATGCTCTACGAGTGCCTCGCCGGGCGACCCGCCTTCGGCGACGCGAGGGCGGGCGAGGTGCTGCGCGCGCACCTCGGCCCGCGCCCGCCCCACTCGCGCAGCCTCGGGCGGCCGACGCCGCGCGCCCTCGACGAGGTCGTGGCGCGGCTCCTCCGCATCGATCCTCGCGACCGCTACCAGTCGGCGGCCGCGGCGGCCGCAGACCTCGACGAGATCGCGCGGGCGCTCGACGCGGGGGACGCCGAACCGGCCGTCCTTGTCGGCGCCCGCGACCGGCGCCGCACGCTCGCCGAGCCCGCGTTCATCGGGCGCGCGCAGGAGCTCGCCCTCCTCGCCGCCGCGCTCGAACGGGCGCGTGCGGGCCGCGGCGGGCTCGTGCTGCTCGAGGCGCCCTCGGGCGGCGGCAAGACGCGCCTCCTCGAGGAGCTGGCCCGGCACGCCCTCCGGCAAGGGGCCCTCGTGCTCCGTGGCCAGGGCTTGGAGGCAGTCGCGGCGCGCCCCTTCCAGGTCCTCGAGGGCGTCGCCCGCGACCTCCTCGCGGCTGCATGCGACGAGCCGGTGCACGCCGCGAGGCTGCGGGAGCGGCTCGGCCCGCACCGCGAGGCGGCGCTGGCCGCGCTCCCGCAGCTCGCCGGGGCCCTGGGCGCCGGCCAGGCCGGCTCGCTCGGCCGCGAGGCCCACGGCGAGGCCCGGACGCTCCGCGCTCTCGCGGCCCTGCTCGACGCGCTCGGCGCGCCCGAGCGGCCCGCCGCCCTGCTCCTCGACGACTGCCAGTGGGTCGACGAGCTGACCGCGAAGCTGCTCGCGCACTGGCAGAGCGCGTCCGGACGGAACGGCGAGGGGCGACGCGTGCTGGTCGTCGTCTCGTTCAGGACCGAGGACGTTCCGCCGGACCACGCCCTTCGCGCCATCGAGACCCGCGCCCGGGTCGTCCTGCGTCCCTTCGACCGCGGCGACCTCGAGCGCCTCGTGCAGTCCATGGCCGGGACGGTGCCCGACGAGGCCGTGGAGATCACCGCGCGGCTGTCCGAGGGAAACCCGTTCCTCGCCGCGGCCGTGCTCCAGGGCATGGTGGAGGCGGGGGCGCTCGTCGAGGGCCCCCAGGGCTGGCGCGTCGAGCCCGCGGCCATGGCCGAGCTCGGGCTCGCACGGCGGGCGGCCGTGGTCCTCGCGCGGCGCCTCGAGCGGTTGCCGCCCCCGACGCTCCGCCTGCTCTCCGTCGGCGCGCTCCTCGGGAAGGAGTTCGACGTCCACGCGGCCGAGGAGCTCTGCGGGGCGAGGGCGGCCGAGACCGCACCGGCCCTGGCGGAGGCGCGCCGCCGCCAGATCGTGTGGACGGACGCGGGCGGGCGCGGACGCTGCACGTTCGTGCACGACAAGCTGCGCGCGGCGCTCCTCGGCCGGCTCGAGCCCGACGAGGCCCGCCGCCTGCACCGGCTCGCGGCCGAGCGCCTCGAGCGGCTCGACCGCGAGCGGGTCTTCGAGCTCACCTACCACTTCGACGGCGCGGGCGAGGGCGCCCGCGCCCTTCCCTATGCGCTCGAGGCCGCCGAGCGCGCTCGCAGCCGCCACGCCCTCGAGGTCGCCGAGCGCTATTACCGGATCGCCGATCGCGCCGCGCGCGCCGCCGCCGACGCCGCCACGCGCCTGCGCGCAGTCGTGGGACTCGCGGACGTGCTCACCCTGCGCGGACGCTACGACGAGGGGGCTCGGCTCTACGAAGCGGCGCGGGCGCTCACCCCCGACCGGCGCGGGCAGGCGGAGATCGAGGGCAAGATCGGGAACCTCGAGATCAAGCGGAGCCGCGCTCCGGCGGCCGCCGAGGCCCTTAAGCGGGCCCTCGGGCTCCTCGGCCGGCGCGTCCCGCGGACGCGGGGCGGGCTCGCCGTCGCGCTCGTCTCCGAGACGCTCGTGCAGGCGCTCCACACCTGGTTCCCGCGCCTGCTGGTGGGCCGCCGCCGCCTCGAGGACGAGAGCGCCGCCGCGGACCTCCTCGCCGTGCGCCTCCTCAACCGACTGTCGTTCGCCTGCTTCGTCCTCGGCCGTGTCCCTCTCGCCATGCTGTGGGCGCACCTCCGCGAGCTGAACCTGGCCGAGCGCTACCCCCCGACTCCGGAGCTCGGCTGCGCCCTGGCGGAGCACGGCTGGATCCTCTCGCACGCATTCCCGAACCTCAAGCGCGGCCGCGCGTACGAGGAGAGGGCTGCCGCGATGGGCAAGGCGCTCGGCCGACCCTGGGAGCACGGGGACGCGCTCAGGTACCTCGGCGCCGCCCAGTACGTCGCCGGCCGCTGCGCCGAGGCCGTCGAGACGCTGCGGGAGGCCGAGCGGGTCCTGGAGCGGGTCGGCGACGCGTGGGGGTCGGCCGCGGCCCAGTGCGCTCGGGCCCACGCGCTCTACCGCCTGGGCCGCGTCCGCGAGGGCGTTGAGCTCGCCCGGCAGGGCTACGAGCTCGCCGCCGCCCTGCACCCCGGCCAGGGCAGTGCCCTGTTCCTGTCCATCTGGGCGACGCTCGCCGAGGGGCGGATCCCCGAGGCCTTCGTCCAGGCCGAGGTCGCGCGGCCCAAGGACCACGTCATCGCCGAGCAGGCGGCGCTGCTCGCGAAGGGCCTGTGGATGCTCGCCGAGGGGCGCACGGGGGAGGCGGCTCGAGCCTTCGAGGAGGCCGACCGGATCCTGCGCGAGACCGGCGTGCCGATGGACTTCTTCGTGCCGATCCCGGTCTGGCTGGCCAGCGCGCTGCGAGCTGAGGCGGCGCGGGCCCCGGCCCACGCCCCGCGCCGGCGGCGCGAGCTCCTGCGTCGCGCCGCGCGCGCGGCCCGGCGAGGCCTCAAGCTCGCGCGGAAGTTCCGCAACAACCTCCCGCACGCGCTGCGCGAGGCCGGGCTCGTCGCTGCGGCGCGTGGGCGCGAGCGGCGCGCGCGGCGGCTCCTCGGCGAGAGCCTGGCCGCCGCCGAGCGCCAGGGCGCGCTCTACGAGCGGGCGCGGACGCTCCTCGCGCGCGGCGAGGTCGGGCTCCCGCTCGGGTGGCGCGGCGCCGCCGAGGACCGGACGGTGGGGCGGCGGGAGCTCGAGGCGGTCGGGGCGAACGAGGTGCAGGCGCCGGAAGAGGGCGAGGGGACGGCGCCCGCCACGCTCTCGCTCGCCGACCGCTTCGCGACGCTCCTCGAGGCGGGCCGCGCCATCGCCTCGGCGCTCACGCGCGAGGCGGTCCTCGCGGCGGTCCGCGAGGCGGCGCAGAAGCTGCTGCGCGCGGAGCGCTGCCTCGTGATTGCGACCGGCGAGACGCCCGCCGACCCGAGCGGAGGGCCGGGGCGCTCGGGACCGAGTCCCGAGCGTAGTTCCCTGCCCGGCCCGGAGCAGGGGGAGTTCGGGGGGGCCGCGAGGCCGTCCCCCCCACAGACGACGAGCGAAGAGGGTGTGAAGCTGAGAGTTTCACACCCTCTGAGCGCCACGCTCGTGCGGCGCGCCCTCGAGGCGGGCCATCCCGTCGTGCTCGCCGAGGGACCGGACGCGGAGGCTCCCGACAGCGCAGTGCTCGACTCCGTCCGCTCGGCGCTCTGCGCGCCGATCGTCGTCCACGGCCACGCCGCGGCGTGCGTCTACGTGACCCACCGGCACGTCGGCGGCCTCTTCGGCGAGGAGGAGGAGCGCCTGGCCGAGTTCGTGGCGACCCTTGCGGGCGCGGCGCTCGAGAACGTCGAGGGCCTCGAGGCACAGCGCCGGGCCGATGCCGAGATCCGGCGGCTCGGCGAGGCCGTCGTGCGGAGCCAGGAGGAGGAGCGCCGCCGCCTCGCCCTCGCGCTCCACGACGGCGCGGGTCAGGTGCTCCCGGTCCTGGGGCTCAGGCTTCACGAGCTGCGGCGCCGAGCGGGCGAGGCGGCCGTGTCGACGGAGCTGGAGAGCATGGGCGCGCTCGTCGAAGCCCTCCTCCAGGACCTGCGCCGCCTCGCCCGGGACCTGAGGCCCGCGGCGCTCGACCGGCTCGGGCTCGCGGAGGCGCTGCGCGACCTGATCGAGAGCGTCTCGGGCCGGAACCTCGAGGTCGAGCTCCGGATCGATCCTCCCGACCTCGCGCCGGCGCCGGCCGCGGCCATCCAGCTCTACCGGGTCGCCCAGGCGGCGCTGGCGAACATCGTGCGCCACGCGCAAGCGAGGCGGGCGCGCGTCACGCTCGTGTCGGAGCCGGCCGGCGGCGCGGTCCGCCTCGAGGTCGAGGACGACGGGCGCGGCTTCGATCCGGGCGCGGCCCGCGCGGGCGCGGGCGGCGGGATCGGCCTGATCGGCATGCGCGAGCGCGCCGCCTGGCTCGGCGGCACGTTCGCGCTCGAGTCGGCGCCGGGGCGCGGGACGCGCATCCGCGTCGTCGTCCCGGCCGAGGGAGAGCCCGCGCCGTGAAGCGGATCACCGTGCTCGTCGCCGACGACCACGTGGTGATGCGGGCGGGGCTCGTGGCGCTGCTCAAGGGCGAGCCGGACCTGGAGGTGATAGGGGATGTCTCGGACGGCGACGAGGCGCTGCGGCGGATCGAGGCCATGCGTCCCGATGTCGCCGTCCTGGACATCGGGATCCGAAGATGACGGGTGTCGAGGTGGCGCGAAGGGTCCGGGACGCGGGGATGAGGACGGCGTGCGCGATCCTCTTCCAGCACCTGGAGCCGGCGTTCTCCCGGGCCGCCCTCGACGCCGGGGCTTCCGGCTAGGCGCTCAAGTCGTCGGACCCGCACGAGCTGCCCGAGGCCAACTACTTGCGGACGGGCAACGCGTCGATGAAGTTCCAGCAGGTCGACTCGTTCGTGCGCCGACGACTCCTCCGGCTGCTCGGCCGGCGGGGTGGCGACCGTGCGAAGCCCGTCGACGCGAAGAAGTGGACCTGGAACCGACTTCAGGGCCTCGGACTCCACCGATGGATCGGGACCATCCGTTATCCTGGAGAGCGAATCGCAGCATGAGAAGACTGTCGGTGAGCCGTATGCGGAAAACGGCACGTACGGTTTGAAAGGGGGACACAGGAGCCCGGGCCCGCAGGGGCACCGCGCCCGAGTTCTACCCATGGGTTCCGACGACGCGCTCGACGAGCTTCGCCGCCGCGGCCTCGTGTCCTCGCCGGGGCCGGCGCCCGCATCCGCCCCATCGCCGCCCCGCCGGCTCGGTCCGTACGAGGTCGAGGGCGAGCTGGGGCGCGGCGGGATGGCCGTCGTCTACCGGGCGCGCCGGGCGGCGCCCGCCGACGGCGCCGGCGCCGGGGCCGGCGGGGCCGCGTCGGCGCCGGCGGTCGCGCTGAAGGTGCTCCAGGGCGGGGCGCTCGCCGCCCGCGAGGAGCGCGACCGCTTCGACCGCGAGGCCCGGATCCTGGCGCGGCTCGACCACCCGGGCATCGTCGGCGTCGTCGACCGGGGCGACCAGGACGGCGCGGCCTGGATCGCCATGCCGCTCGTCGAGGGCGAGTCGCTCGAGGCGCGGCTCGAGCGGGCGCGCGCGGGCGGGGCGCCGCTCCCGCTCGAGGAGGGGCTGACCATCGTCGAGGGCGTCGCCCGCGCCGTGGCCGCGGCCCACGCGGCCGGCGTCATCCACCGCGACCTGAAGCCCGGAAACGTCCTCCTCGACGGGGACGGGCGGCCGCACGTGACGGACTTCGGGCTCGCCCGCGACCTGGCCTCGGCGACGCGCTTGACGAGGACGGGCGAGTCGTGCGGGACGCCCGCCTACATGTCGCCCGAGCAGGTCCGCGGCGAGGCGGCGCGCGCCGACGCCCGGAGCGACGTGTTCGCGCTCGGGGCCGTCCTCTACGAGGTCGCGACCGGCGAGCGGCCCTTCGAGGGCGAGTCGGCGCTCGAGGTCGCGCGCCGCGTGGCCGAGGAGGAGCCGCGGCCGCCGAGCGCCGTCCGGCCGGGGCTCGCGGTCGACGTGGACGCCGTCGTCCTCCGGGCGCTCGAGAAGCCGGCGGAGCGCCGCTACCCGGACGCGGCCGCCTTCGCCGACGACGTCGCCCGCCTGCGCCGCGGCGAGCCGGTCCTGGCGACCCGCCCGACCGTCCTCCGCCTCGCCCTGCGCCGCGCGCGCCGGCACCGGCTGGCGATCGCGGTCTCGGCGCTCGCGCTCGCCCTGGCCGTCGCCGGGATCGTCGCCTGGCACAAGGGTCGCGAGGCGCGCCGGCGGGCCGAGGAGCGGGAGGCGACCGCCCGGCGGACGACGGCGGAGGCCGATGCCATCCGCCGCCGCGCCGACGAGGTCGCGCGCGCGCCCGAGAGGCTCCAGCAGGCGTTCGAGCGCTACCGGGCGAGCGATCGCGAGGGGGCGCTCGCCCTCGTCGACGCCGTCCTCGCCCTCGAGCCGGACCGCCCGGACGCGCGCCTCCTGCGCGGCTTCATAAGGAAGGACCTGCGGCCGGCCGACTTCGCGGGCGCCGTCGACGACTTCGGCGCCGTCCTCGCCCGCGATCCGCTCCACCCGCAGGCCCTGTACAACCGGGCATCCGCGCTGACGGCGCTCGAGCGCTACGAGGAGGCGCTCCGCGACGCCGAGGTCCTCCTCGGGCCGCGGCTCGGGCCCCTCGTCGCCGGCGGGTCGATCGAGTTCGGCGCGCGCCGGGTCCGCGCCCGCGCGCTCCTCGAGCGCGGCGACCGCGCGTCCGCCGAGGCGGCCGAGCCCGACATCCGCTGGCTCGAGGAGCGCGACCCTCCGCTCGGGGCGGGGCTCAGGCGGATGCTGGACAGCGGCAAGTAGTCGGCCTACGATGCCGGCCATGTTCCAGGAGATCCTCGTCCCGGTCGACCTCTCGCCGCACTCGAGCGCGGCCCTCGCCTACGCGCTCGGGCTGCGCGAGGGCGAGAAGCCGATCGCGCGCGACGCCCGCGTCACCGTCGTCCACGCCCTCGACACGGCCTCGGTCGACCTCGGGGCGGCGAGCGAGGTCCTGGACCTCCACGCCAACCTGCGCCGCCACGTGGTCGCCGACCTCGGCCAGTTCGTCGACCGCCACGCCGGCTCGGACTTCCGCTGCGAGCGGCGCGTCGTCGACGGCAGCGCCGTCGCCGCGATCGAGCGCCTCACGCGCGAGCTGAAGCCGCACCTCGTCGTCATGGGCACGCACGGGCGCACGGGGCTCGCCCGCAACATCCTCGGGAGCGTGGCCGAGACGGCCGTGCGGCGCTCGCCGGTCCCGGTCCTCTGCCTGAAGGCGCTGCCCGACCGGACGGCGCCGCGCCCGGCGGCCATCCGCAAGGTGCTCGTCCCGACCGACGGGACCGCCCACTCGCGCGCCGCCCTGCCGTTCGCGATCGCCTTCTGCCGCCACCACGACGCCTCGCTCGCCGTCCTCCGCGTCGCGCGCGACGGCGACGAGGCGCGGAAGCTCCGGGCGAAGGGCCCGCTCTTCCCCGAGTCGCAGCTCGAGCGCCCGCCCGCCGCCCACCTGCCGATCGGCTGGAAGGTCGTGGTCAAGAAGGGCCCGCGCCCGCCCGTCGAGTGGGTCGTGCACACGGGCCCGACGGAGTCCTGGATCGCGGCCGCCGCCGAGGACCTGGGCGCCGACCTCATCTGCATGGCGTCGCACGGCCCGCACCGCTTCCCGCGCTCCCTCCTCGCGGGGACGACGGAGATGGTCGTCCGGCTCGCGACCGTGCCGGTCCTCGCCTTGACGCCCGCGCTCGTGGTCCCGCGGGCCCGGAAGGCGAAGGCGGAGGAGGCGACGGCGGCGGACGAGGTCCTGGAGGTCCTCGAGGAAGCGACGGAGCCGCCGGCCGACGCCGCGCCGGAGACGGCCACCGCCCCCGCCGCCGAGCCCGAGGCGACGACGACCCCCGACGCCGCGCCGGAGCCGGCGTCCGAGCCGAAGGGGTAAGGCGCGCGCGCCGGTCTAGCGCCCGGTACCCGACCTCGGAGGCTGTGAGTCTGTCGACTCACAGCCTCTGGCCTATGTGCAGGGGGGCTTCGCGCCCCCCCTCGGCCGCCAGGCCGAGCCTGGCGGCCTCACCCCGCCCGCGGAGAGGGGCTTCGCCCCTCTCCCGGCGCAAAGGGGCGCCGGGTCCCTCACCCGGACCAGGTAACGTTCACAAGCTCTCAGCGGCAGATGACGAGCGGGACCGGCGAGGCGCCGAGCACGTGCTCGGTGACGCTCCCGAGGGCCCAGCGGGTGAGGCCCGAGCGCCCGTGCGTCGCCATGGCGATGAGAGAGAAGGCCCCGGCCTGCGCGCGATCGAGGATCTTCGCGGCCGGGCGGCCGACGTCGACGTCGGCGGAGGCGTCGAGGCCGAGGTCGCCGGCGCGCCGGGCGGCGCGCGAGACGACCGCCCGCGCCCCGTCGCAGCGGAGCTTCAGGTAGCGGGTGGCGAGGTCGTCCGGGTCGGCTTCGGTCGGGACGGAGCCGGGCCCGCCGTAGACCTCGATGACGCCGAGGAGGACCGCCGTCACGGGCCGGTCGCCGGCGACGAGGGCGAGCATCTCGACGGCGCGGAAGGACACGTCCGACCCGTCGTAGGGGAGCAGCACCCTGGAAAGGACCGGGCGCGGCGCGAGGACCTTCGGCGGCTCGGCCGCCCGCAGGGCGAGGACGCTCACGGGGGAGGCGCGGATCGTCTTGATCGCGACCTTGCCGAGGACGAGGGGGTCGTAGCCGGTCCAGCCGTGCGTCGTGAGGGCGACGAGCGACGGCCCGCGCCCGGCCGCCGCCAGGATCTCCTCGACGGGGTCGCCGACGCGGACGTCGGTCGTCACCTCGCGCGCGCCCGCGGCCCGCAGCCGCTCGGCCAGGCCGGCGAGGTACCGCGCGGCCTCGGCGCGGCGGGCCGCCTCGTCCGCGGCCCCGCCCAGGATCGAGCCCGCCTCGACGACGCGCAAGAGCGCGATCGTCGCCGGCTCGAGGCCGAGCACGTCCGGGAGGATCGCCTCGCCGAGCGGCGAGCCGTCGAGCGGGACGAGCACCCGCAGCGACCTCGTCCGGGCGGCGGCCGAGGCGGTCACGACGTCGGCCCCGTCATCTGAGCTTCTTCCCGGCGCCGAGCAGCTCGACCGCCTTGGCGATGCGCCGCGCCCGGGTCTCGGGCTTCCTCGCCTCGACGATCCACTCGGCGTACTCCCGGCGGTGCGAGTACGCGAGCCCGGCCCAGATGTCGCGCGCCGTCTGGTTCTTCGCCAGCGCCCGCACGAGGTCCGCGGGCATCTCGACCTCGCGCGGCTCGAAGTCGACGCCCATCACGACCTTGACGACCTCGCCCGGCCGCACCCCGGCGGCCGCCTGCATCTTCTTGTTGACCATGAGCAGGTGCTTGCCGCCCATGGGCGAGATCGAGCTGCGGTACGGCGCGCCGTTCAGCAACCCGCAGACGGGGATCCGCGCCCGGCTGCCGAAGACCTTCGCGGCGTCGAACGGGACCTCGAGGAACGTCCACGCGCCGTTCGGGCCGGCGCTCTCGAGCCTCGCCGCGAACGTCCGCTTCGCCTTCGTGAGCCCGGCCGTCGTCATGCGCGTCGCCTCGGTCCCTCCGGAGGCGTGGAGTCTACCCGCGGCCGGCGGCCGGCGGCAAGCGCCTCCGGTCGTGGACATTCCGCTTGACGGCCGGGCCCGCCCGTGGCACAGAAGGCGCGCTGGCCGGCCGCTTCCGCAGCCCGAGGGCCACGTGACCGCCGACCGCTACAGGGCCGCGCTCGACCGGGCCGAGACCCCGCGCCAGGTCGTCGACACCGGCCTCCGCCGGCTCGAGTACGACCACCGGACCCTGGCCCTCCAGGTCCTCTCGGCCTGGGCGACGCTCGGGCGCGTCGACGACTCGCTCTTCCAGGCGCTCTCGGGGCTCGCCCGCCCCTCGTGGGGGGCGTGGAACGCGCTGGCGACGGGGATCGCCAAGGCCCGGCGCCGCGCCCTGCGCGAGGGCGACCCGGACCTCCGGGCCCGCGTCCAGCAGGCCGAGCGGCTCGCCGCCCTGGTCGGCTGGTACGACGAGGAGGCGCCGGCCGACCTCCGCCGGTCGCTCGAGCCCCTCGCGGCGCTCGGCGGCGCGAGCGCCGGGCGCGGCCTCCGCCACGGCCAGGCGCTCGGGCTCGCGATCGCGCTGCGCAACCGCGCCGCCCAAGACCTCCCGGGCGACGACGACTGGTGGCGGCGCGCCGCGCTGGCCCTCGAGCCGCTCCTCGCCTTCGCGGAGGCCGCCCCCGTCCTCGCCCCGCCCGCCGTCGAGGCGGCGCCGTGGCTGGTCCTCCGGGCGGGCGAGCCGCACGCCTTCAACGGGATCGAGCGCGACGGGCGGGCCGTGCTCGTCTCCGCCGGCGGGGTCGCGTCGTTCGACGCCGACGTCGGGGCGGCCGTCCCGATCTTCGCCCGGCGCCTTCGCCTCCTCGCGCTCTCGCCCGCCGCCCCCGGCACCGCCCGCTCCGCCTCCTGCGCGACGAGGGCGGCGGCTTCCGCCGCGACGAGCGCGGGGCCGTCCAGTGGGACGTGGAGGTGCTCGAGGTCCGCTGCGCCTTTCCCCCGCGGCTGTCCGGCGTCCCGATCCCGAACGCGGGGCCGGAGCGGAGGACCCGGCGCCCGGCAGGCGGGGACTGACGCCCGGCTCGCGGGGCGGCGTCCCCGGGCCGCGGCGCCCGCGCCTTTACTCGGCCGCGGCCCCGCGTTAGAAACCTCGCATGAAGCTCCGTCTCCGCCTCCTCGTCGAGCGGCACCGCGACGGCCGGACCACGGCGTCCGTGCTCGGTTTGCCGGCCGCGGCGGCGGGCGGGGGCGCCGGCCCTTCGCCCGTGCGCGGGCTCCCGGCGGCGGAGGCGAGGCGCGAGGCGACGCTGCCCCCGGTGTCGCCGCTCGCCGGGCACGGCGACGACCTCGAGGCCCTCAAGCTCCGGCTCGCCGAGCGCGCGGCCGAGGCGATCGTCGACACGCCGCCGGCGCGGCTCGCGGAGTGGCGGTTCCACCCGGAGCAGCGGCTCGAGCGCGTCGCCGTCCCCGTCACGGCCGTCGACTGGACGGACGAGCCGCTCGAGGCGCGCGGGCCGTTCGAGGTCGAGATGGCGATCGTCGTGACGACGATGCCGCGGCCGCCGCACGCCGTCCTCGTGCCGCGCCTCGGGTTCTCGATCGCGGTCGACGACCCGGCCGGGGCGGCGGCGCTCGCGCGCGCCGAGATCGCCGCCTACCTCCAGGGGCGGCCCGGCCTCAGGCGCCTCGACGCCCTCTTCGCGCTCCTCCCGGCGCGCGAGGAGCGGCTCGACGTGCTCGAGGTCGAGGCGCCGACGCTGACGCCCCTCGAGGTCGAGCGGACGGCGACGGCGGCGTCCCGGCGCGAGCGCGGCGAGGGCGAGGGCGACGGCGACGGCGACGCGGGCGGCGGCGGCTCGGCCCGCGCCGACGCGGCCGTCCTCGAGTCGGTCGCGACCGACCTCGGCGCGGCCGCGCGCGAGGGCGGCCTCGGCGTCGCCCACGAGGCGGAGGCGCTCGTCGAGGAGGTCCTCGGGTTCCTCGCCGGCAGCGACGAGAAGGCGATCCTGCTCGTCGGTCCGAGCGGGGCGGGGAAGACGGCGGCCCTGCACGAGGCGATCCGGCGGCGGCCGCGCCGGGAGGCGGACCCCGCGCCCGTCTGGCACGTGACCGGCGCCCGGCTCGTCGCGGGCATGTCGGGCCTCGGCGACTGGGAGGAGCGCTGCCGGGCGGTCGTCGCGACGGCGCGCCGCACGCGCGCCGTCCTCTCCGTCGGCGACCCGAACGAGCTGGTCGAGCAGGGCCAGGCCGTGGGCTTCGACGTCAGCATCGCCCAGTACCTGAAGGGGCCGATCGAGCGCGGCTGGCTGCGCGTCGTCGGCGAGTGCACGGAGGAGGGCCTCCTCGCGCTCGAGCGGCGCGACCGCGGGTTCGCCGCGCTCTTCCGCGTCATCCGCGTCCCCGAGGCCGACCGGGCGCGCTCGCTCGCCGTGCTCGGGCGGGTCGAGGCGGCGCTCCGGGCCGCCGGCGGGCGCCCGGTCGCGCCGGCCGCGCTCGAGGTCTGCCACGACCTGCACGCGCGGTTCGCGCCGTACCGCGCCTTCCCCGGGAAGGCCGTCCGCTTCCTGCGCCGCGTCGCCCGCGAGGGGCGCGGCGGAGCCACGAGCCCGCTCCTCGCCCCCCCGGCCTGGCCTTCGGCCCATGAGGCCGGGGGGACCCGTTCGCTCGTCGACCGCGGCGAGATGACGCGCGCCTTCGCCCGGGCGACCGGGCTCCCCGAGGTCGTCCTCGCCGACGACCTCCCCCTCGACCCCGACGCCGCCCGCGCCTTCCTGCGCGAGCGCGTCATCGGTCAGGACGGGGCGACCGCCCTCGTCGCCGAGCTGCTCGCCCGCGTGAGGGCGGGCGTCGCCGACCCGCGCCGCCCGCTCGGCTCGTTCCTCTTCCTCGGGCCGACGGGCGTCGGCAAGACGGAGACGGCCAAGGCCCTGGCGGAGCTGCTCTTCGGCCGCCGCACCCGCCTCGTCCGCCTCGACATGACCGAGTACGGCGACGGATGGGCCGCCGCCCGCCTCACCGGGGGCACGTCCGGCGAGGGCGAGGGCGATCTGACCCGGCCGGTGCGGGCCGAGCCGCTCTCCGTCGTCCTCCTCGACGAGGTCGAGAAGGCGCACCCGGGGGTCTTCGACCTGCTCCTCCAGGTGCTGGGCGATGCCCGCCTGACGGACGCGGCCGGGCGGGTGACCGACTTCCGCTCGACGATCGTGATCCTGACCTCGAACCTCGGCGCCGAGATGCCCGAGGGGGCGCTCGGGTTCGGGGGCGGCGCCGACCGCGGCGCGCCCTTCATCGCCGCCGCCGAGGCCTTCTTCCGCCCCGAGCTGCTGAACCGCCTGGACGCGATCGTCCCGTTCGACCCGCTCGGCCCCGAGGTCGTGCGGGCGATCGCGCGCCGCGAGGTCGCGAAGGCGCTCGCCCGCGACGGCCTCGAGCGGCGCGGCGTCCGGGTCGAGGCGGCCCCGGCGCTCGTCGACGCCGTGGTCGCGGCCGGCTTCGACCCGCGCTACGGCGCCCGGCCGCTCAAGCGCGCCGTCGAGCGCCTGCTGGTGCGCCCGCTCGCCCACCACCTGACGGGCCGGGTGGAGGTCCCGCGCCGGCTCCTCGTCGAGCCCTCCGCCGGCGCGCCCGGCGAGGCCGCCGGGCGCGCGGTCGACGTCCCCGCGGCCGCGGGCGCGGCGACGGCGGGCGGGGACGGCGACGCCCTCGACCTCGTGAAGCGCGTCGCCGGCCAGCGGCGCGAGGCCGCGGGCTGGCTCGCGTCCGACCTCGCCGACGACATCCGCGACGAGCTGGCGACGGAGACGGCGCTCGCGCGACCCGGCCCCGGCCCCGGGCCCGGACCCGCGCCCGCCGCCCACGCCGTCCACGCCACGCCCGAGGGGCGCGAGCGCGCCGGGCGCTCGCGCCGGCTGGCCGCGGCCATCGCGGCCCTCGAGAAGGCGCAGCGGGCCGCCGAGGAGCTGGAGGAGCTGGCGGCGCTCTGCCTGCTGGGCGACGACCCGGCCGGGGCCGCGGCCCTTCAAGGGGACGCCGACGCGCTCGAGCGCGAGGTCTCGACCGCGGTCTTCCAGCTCCTGGCGACGCAGGTCCGGAAGCCCGACGCCGCCGTCGTCGCCGTGGCGCCGCTCGAGCGCGACGGCGGCCTCGCCCAGGACCTCATCCGCCTGTACGACGCCTTCGCGACCGCCCACGGCTTCCGCGTCCTGCGCTTCGCCGAGGGCCGGGCCCCGCCGCCCGGGGCGCCGCCGACCGCCCCGGTCCTCCCGACCTGGTTCGAGGTCGCGGCCTTCCCGGCGCCGGGCGAGGCCGCCGACGCGCGCGTCGCCCGCCCGACCGGGGCCTTCGCGGCGATCGTCATGGGCGAGAACGCCGGGCCCTACCTCGCCGGCGAGGCCGGGCGGCACCGGCACCTCCAGCCCGGGCCGGCGGTCCGCGACCGCGGCGAGCGCTTCGCCCTCGTCCGCGTCGAGGAGGTCGGGCACGGGGCCCTCCCGGGCCTGCACACGATCCCGTTCCCGGGCGAGGGCCAGCCGCGCGGGATCCCGGCCGAGCTGCCGCCCGTCGTCCGCATCTACGACGAGCGCGAGACGCCGCCGAACGTGCGCGACCCGCGGACGAACGCCCGGGTGATCCCGGTCCCGTTCGCCCGGGCGGTCGCGGCCGTCGCGCCCCTCGCCCGCGCCTGGCTGGTGGCCCTGGCGACGGGCTCCGCCCCGGCCTCGACCGTGTCGGTCGGATCCGCCTCTCCCTCCGGGAGAGGGTCGGGGTGAGGGAGGCGCCGTGAAGCTCTACGTGCCCGTCCACATCCGCCGCGACAAGGCCGGCCGCTACCGGGCGGCGACGATCGCCGCCGAGCCCCGGGCGGCGCGCGAGGGGACGCTCCTCGAGGACGTGAAGACGCGCCTCGTCGCCGACCTCCGGCGGGCGGCGGCGGCCGCGCCGGCCGGGACGCTCTGGACCTGGTTCGCGCGCCCGCCCGGCGCCGTCGAGCGCCCGGAGCTGCGCGTCGCCCTGAAGCTCGCGGGCGGGCGCAAGGAGTGGGTGCGCGGCCGCTTCACGATCGTCCGCTACCCGGCGCCGGAGGGGCTCGGCGGCTCCATCGTCGCCCTGCCGGCCGTCGACGGGCTCCTCGTCCACGTCGGGCGGGGCGAGGACGAGGCCGACCGCCTGGCCCGGGCGCTCGCCCGCCGCTTCGAGAACGACGCCGATGGCCTGGCGGCCGCGCAGGTCGAGCGGAGCGAGCGCGTCCACCTGCTCGAGGTGGACGTCGACCCGGACGCCCTCGTCGCCTCGCTCGGCCGGAGGGAGGAGGAGGAGCCCGGGCTCCTCGCGGGCCCGTCCCGGGTGCGGCCCGGGAGGCGGCCGAAGGCCGAGCTGCTGCGCGGCGAGACGCTGCTCGAGGTCGGCGTCGACCTGACCGCGGACGCGCGCGACGGGCGGCTCGGGCGGGCGCACGGGCGCGAGGCGCTGGCGCTCGAGGTGATGCGGGTCCTCCTCGGGGAGGGGGGACCGGCGGCGGGGGCGGGGGTGGGGCCAGGGGTGGGGCCGGGCGGGGAGGGAGAGCCGCGAGCGGTGCTGCTCGTGGGGGCGCCCGGGGCGGGCAAGACGGCCGTCGTCCACGAGGTCGCGCGGGCGCTCGCGGGGCGGCAGGCGGCCCTCGACTGGCGGTCGCCGCGGGGGAGCGTCTTCACGCTCTCGGCCGGGCGGCTGATCGCGGGGATGCGGTACGTCGGCCAGTGGCAGGAGCGGACGCTCGCCCTCGCCGAGGAGGCCGCCGCCTGCGAGGCGGCGCTCCACGTCGACTCGCTCCCCGAGCTGATGGCCGCCGGGCGGTCGTCCAACCGCGAGCGGACGACGGCGACGCGCCTGCTCGCGCCGTGGATCGCCTCGGGCGCCCTCGCCGTCGTCGCCGAGGCGACGCCCGAGGGCCTGCGCCGCTGCGAGGAGCACGACCGGGCGCTCGTCGAGCTGTTCCGCGTCGTCCGCGTCCCGGAGGCGGATGCGGGCGAGGCGCTCGCGATCGCCCTCCGCGCCGTCCGCGACATCGAGCGGCGCGAGCCCGTCGCCTTCGAGCCGCGGGCCGTGACGGCGGCGCTCGACCTCCTGCGCCGCTTCGTCCCCTACGAGGCGTTCCCCGGAAAGGCCGTGCGGTTCCTGAAGCGCGTCGCCGAGGAGTCGCGCGGGGCGGCCGGCGCGGCCCCGAACCCGTCCGCGCGCGGCCAGATCGCCCCGTGGATGGTCGTCCACGCGTTCCACCGCGCCTTCGGCGTGTCGCCGAGCCTGCTCGACGACCGGCAGACGCTCGACCTCTCGGCCGTCCGGCGCGCGTTCGAGTGGCGCGTGCGCGGGCAGAAGGCGGCCGTGGAGGCGCTCGTCGACGTCGTGGCCGCGATCAAGGCCGGCCTCGCCGACCCGGAGAAGCCGGTCGCCGCGCTCCTCTTCGTCGGCCCGGCCGGCGTCGGCAAGACGGAGTCGGCGAAGGCGCTCGCCCAGCACCTCTTCGGGTCGGAGGAGCGGCTGCTGCGCTTCGACCTGAACGAGGCGAGCGACCCGGGCGCGGCCGAGCGCCTCGCCGGGGCGGCCGGGGCGCCCGAGGGCGAGCTGACGCGGGCGATCCGCGAGCGCCCGAACGCGGTCGTCCTCCTCGACGAGGTCGAGAAGGCGCACCCGGCCGTCCACGACCTCCTGCTCCAGCTCCTCGGCGAGGGGCGGCTGACGGACGCGCTCGGGCGGACGGCCGACGCCCGCAACTGCGTCTTCGTCCTCACCTCGAACCTCGGCGCCGACACGGCCGGGCGCGACCTCGGGTTCGTCGAGGAGGAGAGGGCCGCCCGGTACGTCCGCGCCGTCGAGAGCTTCTTCCGCCCCGAGCTCGTCAACCGGATCGACCGGATCGTCGCCTTCGGCGCGCTCGACCGGGCGATCCTCCGCGACGTCGCCGCCCGCGAGGTCGAGGCCCTGCTGACCCGCGAGGGGCTCGTCCGGCGGCGGATCTTCCTCGACGCCGACCCGGCGCTCCTCGACCGGCTCGTGGCCGAGGGCGCGCTCGGGGCGACGGGCGCCCGCGCCCTCCGCCGGGCGATCGAGCGCCGGCTGGCGGCCCCGCTCGCCGCCGTGCTCGCCGCCCGGCCGGCGTCGGAGGGCCTGGCCGTGCGGATCGGGCTGGCGGGGGACGGGGGCGAGGAGTCCGTCGCGATCGAGGCCGAGCCGATCGACGGCCTGGGCCCGCCGCCGGTCCTGGGGACCCCCGCTCATCCCGAAGGAGGGACGCCCGCAGGGCGACCCGAGTCGAAGGATGCCGAGGACGGGGCCGGTCTCGGCATCCACGGCGAGCTGCGGGCGCTGGACGAGCGGCTCGCCTCGCTCGAGCGGTCGCCGGAGCGGGCGGCCGTCGTCCGGGCGCTCCTGGACGCGAGCGCCGACCTCGCCGCCCTCGAGCGGCTGCGCAAGCTCGAGGTGGACCTCGCCGCCCTCCGCGACGAGGTCGACGGCCTGCGGATCCTCCTCGAGAACCGCCGGCACGTCGACCGCCGCCGCAAGAGCGGCGCCTGGACCCGGCTCGATCGCCTGGAGGTCCTCGTCCGCTCGGCCCTGCGCCCGGCCGAGCGCGTGCTCCTCCACGTGCGGCCCGTCGGGGCGGCCAGCGTGGGCTGGGCGATCCAGCTCGGGCACCTCTACGGACGGCTGCTCGCGCGGTTCGGGGCCAGCCCGGAGACGCGGGCGGCGCCGACCCCGCCGTCCGCGGCCGGCGGCGCGGCGCTCCAGACCGCGGGGGAGCTGGCGCTCGAGGTCGCCTTCCCGGGGGCGCCGGCCTTCCTCGCCGGCGAGGAGGGGCTGCACGAGGTCCGCCAGCCGGGCGGGCCGGAGGCCTTCGCGCGCCTCGCCCGGGTCCGGGCCGTGGCCCTCGGGCCGGACGAGCCGTGGGCGGCGGGCCTTGCGCGGGCGCGGGCGGGCGGCCTCGGGCCCGTCGTCCGCAAGTACGTCGAGCTGCAGTCCGTCTACGACCTCCGTCTCGAACGGGCCGCGCCGGCCGACCCGGAGGGCGGGGCGTGGGTGGAGCAGTTCGAGAGGCCGTTCGAGGACCTGGCGGTGGCGCTGGCCGCGAGGGAGACGAACGAGGAGCTTTGACGAGGAAACCCGACGTCGCCGGAGCCGGCCCTTGCGCTACGACGTTCCCCTCTTCGTCCGCCGCCACCACGACGGCCGCTTCACGCTCGCCGTCGTCGACCGCGTCGCGCCCCTCCTCGTCGCCCACGACGAGACGCGCGAGGCGGCCGAGGAAGCCCTGCGCGCGGCGCTGGTCTCCCGCATCGAGGACGCCGCCGACCCCCTCGGCCCGCGTCTCCGGGCCGAGGCGGCCCGCGAGCTCCGGCGCTCCCGGATCGGCGTGCGCGTGAGGCGGCGCTCCGGGCGGCGCGCCGAGGTCGTGGTCCCGGTGACGTGGATCCTGGTCCGGCCCGTGAAGGGCACGCCCGAGGCGTTCGTCCCGCGCCTCGGCCTCTGGCTCGACCTGCCGCCCGGCGAGGACCCGGAGAGCGAGGTCGTCGAGGTCGTCCGCGGCCAGCTCGCCGGCGGGCCCGACGAGGGCCCGCTCGACCTCGCCCTCGACGCCGACGAGACCCTCGCCGCCCTCGAGGTCGACGCGAAGCCGCGCGAGCGTCTGGGTCCGGGCGGGCGGCGCGACGGCCAGGGCCCGGGCGCGCTCGAGGAGGTCGGCCTCGACCTGACGGCCGACCTCGCGCGCGAGCGCACGCCCGTCGCCCACGGGCGCGACGGCGAGGTCGCCTCGCTCCTCGCCTCGCTCGCCGCCGCGCCGCCGGCGAGCGTCCTCCTCGTCGGGCCCGCGGGCGTCGGCAAGACGGCGGTCGTGCGCGAGGCGGCCCGCCGCATCGCCGTCCGCGAGGCCCCGGCCGCGCTCGCCCGGGCGCGCATCTTCCACCTCACGGGGAGCCGCGTGATCGCCGGCATGCGCTACCTGGGCGACTGGGAGGAGCGGTGCCGGCGGCTCGTCGACGACGCGCGCGAGCGCCACGCCGTCCTCTTCGTCGACGACCTCTGCGAGCTCTGCGAGGCGGGCCGCTTCGACGAGCGGGATGCCGGCGTCGCCCGCTTCCTCGCCCCGCACGTGGCGCGCGGCGAGATCGCGCTCGTCGCCGAGTCCACGCCCGAGCGCCTCCGGCGCGTCGAGCGGATCGACGCCTCGATCCTCCCGCTGTTCCGCCGCCTGCCCGTCAACGAGCCCAACCGGGCCCAGACCCTCGACGTCCTGCGGCGCGCCGCCGTGCCCCTCGGGCGGCGCCACGGCGTGCGCTTCCGGGCCGACGCCCTGGAGGCGACCGTCGACCTGACCGGCCGGTTCATGCCGGGGCGGCGGAACCCGGGGAAGGCGGCCGAGCTGCTGGGGAGGGTGGGCGAGGCGGTGGGGAGGGAGAGGGGGACGCGCGGGGGGGCGGGGACC
>Ga0187893_10003381_pt1 | contig 32490 bp, 28 predicted proteins | sample MA1701074metaG_FD_139574 | JGI IMG/M metagenome (GOLD analysis project Ga0187893, IMG submission 139574) | White microbial mat communities from a basaltic lava cave in the Kipuka Kanohina Cave System on the Island of Hawaii, USA - MA170107-4 metaG ...
CAGCCTGACTTTGTTCGAAAGAAGGCTGATTTTACAGGTGCTTTCAGAGATTCAGCCTCTACCTGCTGAGTGCCCTATGAGCAACCAACTGAACTTATTCCACTTATAGTTGGACACTAGTGAAGCTAAATGACTAATGACGAAGCCCCAATGTCGAAAGAAATCCGAAGCACAAATGTCGAAGTTTGGTGCTTACGACTTCGAGATTAGTCATTTGGTTCGTCATTAGGGCTTAGTCATTCGTAATTTTATCAGGGGGTTTTGTGCAAGTTGAGGCCTACGAAGGCGAGGAGATGATCCTTAACATGGGGCCCCAGCATCCCAGCACGCATGGTGTGCTGAGGCTGGAACTCCAGACGGATGGCGAGGTGGTGCAGAAAATCACCCCGCACATCGGGTATCTCCATCGCTGTTTCGAAAAGCACGCCGAGAATGTCGATTACCCCGGGGTGATCCCTTACACCGATCGCATGGACTACATCGCGTCCATGAACAATAGTCTGGGTTACGCGCTGGCTGTTGAGAAGCTGATGGGCATCGAAGTCAACGATCGAGTCAAGACGCTGCGGGTCATCGTTGCTGAGTTGAATCGCATCGCGAGCCATTTGCTTTCGGTGGGAACCTATGCGATGGATATTGGCGCTTACACGCCGTTTCTACATTGCTTTCGCGAGCGCGAAAAGATTCTTGACCTGTTTGAGTGGGTTTGTGGTGCGCGACTGCTTTACAACTACAACTGGGTGGGAGGACTTTCGCACGATATCCCCGAAGGATTTGTGGAGAAGACCCGCCAGTTTATGACCGAATTTGCGCCGGTGATTGCCGAACAAAATGAATTACTGTCGTTCAACAAGATCTTCATCGAGCGAACTGCCGGTGTCGGCATTTTGACCGAGGAATTGGCGCTTTCCTACAACGTCACAGGTCCCAACCTTCGCGGGTCTGGCGTTTCGTGGGATCTGCGCAAGGCGGAGCCTTACTGCGGTTACGAAACCTACGATTTCGCCGTCCCGGTTGGCCAAGGTAAGTTCGGGCCTCTGGGGTCCTGCTGGGACCGGTATTACGTTCGTGTCCGCGAGATGGAAGAATGCCTCAAAATCATTCGTCAGGCCCTCGACCGGCTTCCCGAAGGTGATGTTCAGGAGAAAGTCCCCAAGAAAGTGAAGCCGCCGAAAGGCGAGGTCTATGGAAAGACCGAAACACCTCGCGGTGAACTCGGTTACTACATCGTGAGCGATGGCAGCCCGAATCCGTTTCGTGTGAAAATCAAGTCGCCTTGCTTCACCGCGCTTGCCGTTTTGCCGGTGATCTCCAAGGGGGAGATGATCGCCGATATCATTGCGGTGATTGGTAGCATCGACATCGTCATGGGTGAATTAGACCGTTAGCCTTTGTCTGTCCGTCTTTCCGGCGAAAGCTGGAATCCAGGCGACTGTGACTCTGGATTCCGGCTTGCGCCGGGACGTAATTCTGGTTGACTATGGAAGCACTGCTAAAACTTCTTTCTGACAATGCCGTTGGCTACGGAGGTCTTCCGGCACCGCTGCAGTACTTCCTGGCAATGCTATTGGCATGTCTTTTATGCATTGCGTTGGTGGCACTGTTTCCCATCGTTGCCGTCTACGCCGAGCGCAAGGTTGCCGCCCACATGCAGGACCGCTTGGGTCCTATGCGTGTGGGGGGCTGGCACGGTTGGGCCCAGACGATTGCGGATGGCATCAAACTGCTCTTAAAGGAAGACATTATCCCCACGGAGGCCGACCGGCTGCTCTTCAAGCTAGCGCCGCTGGTGGTGTTTGCCGGAGGCTTTGCTTCGCTGGTAGTGCTTCCATTTGGCGCGAGCGTCATCGTCAGCGATCTGAACATCGGTGTTCTCTATATCGTCGCGATTTCCTCGCTGGGTGTTATTGGCATCATCATGGCGGGGTGGGCATCGAACAACAAGTATGCGCTCTTTGGGGGTATGCGAGCCGCAGCCCAAATTGTTAGTTATGAAATCCCGGCTGTGATGGCCATCCTCACCGTTGTTATCCCGGTGGGAAGCCTAGGCATGCAGGACATTGTTCGTGCCCAGGAAGGCGGCTGGTTGGGAATCGGGAATTGGTTCATTTTCAAACCCGTGACCTTTGTTGCATTCTTTGTTTACTACTTGGCTTCATTGGCTGAAGTCAATCGCACTCCTTTCGACATTCCAGAGGCTGAGTCCGAGTTGGTCGCAGGCTATCACACCGAATACAGCGGGATGCGGTTTGCATTTTTCATGCTGGCCGAGTACGTAAATATGTTTGTGGTGAGTGCCATCGCGGCAACCTTGTTTCTGGGTGGCTGGAACAGTCCCGTTCTAGGTGGACCTGTTGCGTTCATGCTGAAGTCAGTGGCGCTGGTCTTCGTCCAATTCTGGCTGCGCTGGACGCTACCGCGGCTTCGCGTGGATCAGTTGATGTATGTCAGTTGGAAGGTCTTGTTGCCGGCTTCGTTTGTGTTGGTCATTGCTGCTGGGGCACTGGCAGTGATGTGACATCCGGGATCCGATCAACGTGGTAGTGCGGACCCGCTTTCTGGGTCTGCCGTTTTTCCCTGGGTGTACGCCAGATTAGCTGACTGCAGGTCTGCGCCACGCGAATTGCTCTCTTGATCTAGGAGCTCTGCATGAAGAAGTACTTTAGCGACATTTTCCAGTCTGTTTGGACAGTTTTGCTGGGGATGCGTATTACTTGGAAGCATCTGTTCACTCGAGCTTGCACGATGCAATACCCGGACCAGAAATGGGTGCTGCCAGAACGCTCTCGGATGCGGCTCTTTAACAAGATCGAAGACTGCATCGGCTGCGGACAGTGTGTGCGCGCCTGCCCGGTGGATTGCATCTACATGACAACGGAGAAGCGGACCAAGGAAGAAGCCCCGGTATTCGCGTCGGATGGCACTCCCATTAAGCTCCGGGTTACGCAGTTTGATATCGACATGTCGCTCTGTTGCTACTGCAACCTTTGTACTTATCCCTGCCCGACACACTGCCTGGTTATGACGCCGGAGTACGAGTTTGCGGTCTATTCCAAACAGGACTTCTTATATCGTTTCGCCAAGGATCAGTCGGTCGCCCCTCCCAAACCGGCTCATCACGCGCCGGCTCCCGAGCCTGCCAAGTAACCTGCTGCGCTTTCGGTTGCGCAGCCGACAAGGAATTTGAGCATGAGCGTTTTCGACGTACTGTTTTGTGTTGTAGCTCTGGTGACGGTGGGTTCTGCCGCGACTGTGGTGCTGTCACGCAGCCTGATCTATTCCGCCTTCGCGCTGCTGTTTACTTTCTTTGGCGTCGCCATTGTTTATGTCTTCCTGGGGGCCGATTTTCTGGCGGCCACTCAGGTGCTGATCTACGTTGGCGGGATTCTGATTCTCTTGTTGTTCGGCGTGATGCTGACGCACCGCTTGTACAACCTGAACGTCAAGACGGAAACGTTTCAGCTCATTCCAGGCATGTTGATTGCGATGGCCGTGTTTATGTCCCTGGCTCTGGCAGCCACGCAGACCCGCTGGAAGTTGGTGCCACAGAAAATGGCTGAACCGACCACTGAAGCTATCGGCAAGCTTTTCATGGGAGAGTATCTGCTCCCCTTTGAAATTGCTTCCATTCTTTTGCTTGTCGCCTTGATTGGTGCTGCCATGCTGGTTCGCCGAAGGAGTGACGCGTGATTACCTTACAGCACTACCTGCTGTTGAGCGCCGCGCTGTTTTCATTGGGCATCTTTGGCGTGCTGACACGGAAGAACGCCGTCAATGTTTTGATGGGAATCGAGCTGATTCTGAATTCGGCCAATATCAACCTGATCGCTTTCTCGCGCTACAGTTCGCATGGCCTGGATGGTCAGATGTTCGCTGTCTTTGTCATCGTGGTCGCCGCGGCTGAAGTCGCTGTGGCACTCGCGATTGTTCTCACCATGTACCGGCTCCTTAAGACGGTCAGCCTCGATCAGGCCGACACGTTGAGACGCTAGCCGCACGAGACCCCATTCATGATCATGAGCAATTTGCAAAGCCTGAAGTTTTTCCTTCCAGAATTGACGCTAACCATCGGCATTCTGTTGGTCATCCTCTGCGACATCTCACTGAAGAGCCTCCGCAATCGCTTGAATCCTGTCCTGACGGTCTTCACGCTTGTTCTGGCGGCCTACTATACGTTCCAGTTGCAGGATGCCACTGCGGCGAGCTTGTTTCATGGAATGCTGGCGATCGACAGCTTTGCCCAGTTCTTCAAACTGTTCCTGCTGCTCGCTGCTGTTCTGGTTGTTCTGGCGTCGCTGCATTCGGCTGAGCTGGCCCCTTTCCATCAGGGTGAGTTCTTTGCACTGCTGCTGGCAGTGACTCTAGGAATGGTGCTGCTGGCCAACTCGACCAATTTGGCGATGCTGTATCTGTCGTTGGAACTGGTTTCGCTGACTTCTTACATCATGGTCGGGTACCTGAAGACGGACCGGTTATCAAACGAGGCTTCGTTGAAGTATATCCTCTTCGGTGCGATCTCCACCGGTTCGATGCTTTATGGCCTGTCGCTCATCTACGGCATGACCGGCAGCCTGAACCTTTACAGCATCCGCGACGCGTTTCTTAGCCAGGGCGTTGAGGGCGTCGACCAGTTTACCGTTCTTCTGATTCTTGTCTTGACGATGGCCGGATTCGGATTCAAGACGGCCGCGGTTCCATTCCACTTCTGGTGCCCGGATGTTTATGCGGGTGCGCCGACGCCTGTCACAGCCTTTCTGTCTGTGGCGCCGAAAGCTGCGGGGTTCGCTGTGCTTTTGCGATTTTTCTTCAGCGGAATGAGTCAGAACAGCGGTGGTCAGTGGGCAATCGTTGGTGGCATCAACTGGCCGATTGTGTTGATCGGAATTTCAGTTCTAACCATGACGCTGGGCAACGTGGCGGCGCTAACGCAAAACAACCTGAAACGGATGCTGGCGTACTCCAGCATCGCACATGCGGGCTACATTCTAATGGGGGCAGTCGTGCTGACAGGCGACGGGGTGAAATCGATGTTGATTTACCTGTTCGTCTATCTGTTCATGAATCTCGGCGCTTTCCTGGTGGTCACAATCATCTACGACAGTGATAAGACCTTTGAGATTGACGACTACAATGGCATGTTCAAACGCTCGCCGTTCGTCGCAGTGGCCATGGCAATTTTCATGCTGTCCCTGATAGGCATTCCCCCGTTCTCCGGCTTCATGGGCAAGTTGTATATTTTCGGTTCTGTCATCGACAAAGGACTGTATTGGTTCGCGGCCATTGGGGCACTCAATGCCGCGGTCGCTGCGTTCTACTACATGCGTGTTCTGAAGGCGATGTTGATCGAAGATGGAAAGGGTATAACGGCCCCACTTCAGGTCTCTTTCTTCAACCAAGCCCTCCTGGTAGCTCTCCTGCTGCCGAACATCCTTCTGATTGTCTTCTGGAATCCCATCGATCGTTGGACTGCGGCCTCCGTGCAGTTGTTCGGTGGAGTCTAGTTCAGGACTGACCTGAAGCTTCAGAAGTTGTATCTCTCCCGCAACACGCGGGCGCGGTCACGGCTCAGAGGTACGCAGGTTCGTGCCGCGTCATTCAGATAGACGTCATAAACGCCGCTCTGTGCCGGGACGATTTCCTTGATCCGATTCAAATTGATGATCGTGGAGCGGTGTGTTCGGAAAAAGATCTGAGGATCTAAGATTCCCTCCATTTCGGCCAAAGGATAGCTCGCCCAATACTCGCCGCTTTGTGTTACGACAATCGTTACGCCTTGCTCCGACCGCAAGTAGTGGATGTCGGCGGGGTTCATCAGGACAATCCGTCGTCCACGCCTTAGTGGAATATGGGGCAAGCTGTATTTCGGCTGTTCCATGTGCAGAATAAATTGACGAATCTTTTCATACTCCTCAGCGATCGCACGTCCATTGTCGTTGAGCTTGCCGATGGCTTGCTGCAGCCGAGCCTCATCGATGGGCTTAAGGAGATAGTCGATGGCGTTCACTTCAAAAGCTTTCACAGCGTATTGATCAAAGGCTGTGACGAAAATGACCTGAGGTTTGGGTTTTATCGTGAGCGCGCGCAATACTTCGAAACCATTCAAGCCAGGCATCTGAATGTCCAGAAAAACCAAGTCCGGCTTGCGGGCCTCGATCTTTTCAATGGCCTGGAGGCCGTCCTCAGCTTCATCTACAATTTCAATGTGTGGATAAGGTTTCAGCAGCTTTTTCAACGAAACCCGCGAGAACTTCTCATCATCGACAATCAAGGAGCGCATCGTTGGCATCGCGTGGGTTCCTCAGCAAGAAGCAAATATTTGGTGATCCTCGTCTATCTCGTGCCTGACTCAGACAACGACTCACAACTAACTCCAAGCCACTGATCGAGCCGCGACGTGAGTCACTGAAACTTCGAAAGGTGCTTCTAGGGCCTAATTTCGATCGGTGTCCCGTCTGGAACCAACTGCCAGACTTTCTCGATTTCTTCGTTTGTGAGCGCAATGCAGCCCTGGGTCCAATCGTGCCTAGAATGCACTTACCGATCGACCCTTGCCCGTTCGGCAACCCATGGATCATGATGTCGCCACCGGGTTACATCCGCGCTTCCTGGCTATTGCCCTATCTGAATCATTCGGGTAAGAGATGCGCGAGGAACGATGAAACTGACTGTTCCGATTACGTCCGGTGATCGTATACAGCCCCTCCGGAGTCCAGTTGTCCCCCTGACATTCCTTGCGGCCTGTCGGCTTTGTGCCAAGCGCAATTTGATAGGTGCGAACGACCTTCTTATCGCGAAGGAGTGTCAGTCTGTGAGCGACTTTCTCGACCAAGACTCTGTCGGCAATCTCGCTACTTCCAAGCGCAGATGCACTTACAAGGAAGAGTCCCAACGTAATAAATACACTTGAGACAAAGTTGGTATTCACTTCACCTCGACAGCCTTTCACACTGAATTCATATGGAGAAACGGCTCAAACACAAACACTGCCAGCAAAGCCCCTCCATTTCCAGTCTGAAATCGATGCGGCATTCCAGCGGGAATCGTTACCAGATGCCGCGCTTCGTAGGTGGTCGTGTCATCCCCGATCCCCAGAATGCCGCCGCCACGAATGCAGAAAGTTAAGACGTCCGATGGATGGTCGTGATCGTCGAGTCTCCAGCCGGGGCGACAGCCCATGAGGCTCGCAATACGAGTACGCGGCGTGTTCGTTGAAAGCTCCGCAATCAGTGCCCCCGGGTCGTTAGGTCGGCGCGCCGGAATCTCATTCCAGGCAAGCATTGCAAAGTCCACAACCTCGACCGGCCGTTTACTGTGTGTAGCAGCTCCATTGGCATTTCCAGGCGCGCTGCCGAAGAACATTCGCAATAATGCGGCTCCTGCGTTGCCGGCGCAAAACGGCGGCGCAGGCTGTCCTGGTGTCAGACAGAAATAGATGTTTCCGTAAACATTCTGGTTGCAATCCAAGTGGCCTTGAATCAAGAGAATCTCTTCCCAATGCTCTCCTGAAAATCGCTCCAGGCGCCTCCCACAAGCCAGGTGTTCCAGCCAACACTGGACGGGAAGTTGGGCTGATTCAAACGACAGTTGTTTCTGGCAAGGTTGCAGCGAGACAACGCTGCCAGGCAGGAGGTCCGGTTTCATAACACCTGCCGTTTTATAGAAGGCCGGACTCATTCGCTACCAGTGCATGACGAATCCACCATCCACATTGATGGTCTGTCCCGTCACATGAGCCGAACGGTCTGACGAGAGAAAAACGATCATATCCGCGATGGCTTCAGGTGTTTGCCATTTGCCTAGCGGCACGACTGCACGAATCTTCCGCTGCGCCCACTCATCGTACGACATTTGTTCGGCAGGCGGAGTCTGATCATGCCAGGCCTGCCACACAGCTCGGTTCAGGGGTGTCTGGACCATTCCGGGGCAAACTGTATTCGCACGGACCCCCTTGGCTGCGAGGTCTTTCGCCATGCATTGTGCAAAGTTGATGTTAGCGGCCTTTGACGCGCTGTAAGGCGGATCAGTTTGCGAGCCGATCTGCCCGGCAACCGAGGCCACAAACACCATCGTTCCGCTTTGCCGTTCCACCATGCACGGCGCAATCGCGTGCGCAACGTGCACCATGCCCATTACGTTCACTTGCAGGACGCGCAGCCAATCGTGTGAGCGCAGATTCGTAAATGGAAAGCCGAATTTCCCCGATCCAACTCCCGCCGCATGCACCAAGTGATTGATGGGACCGAGTCGCGTGGCTGTTTCCTCCGTTGCTGCAACCACCACCGACTCGTCAGTCACATCTGCGGAAATGCCAATCGCTTGGACAGGAAACGCACTTTGGATTTCTTCTGCGGCTTTCGTGGCGCTGTTCGCCAAGTCCCAGATCGCAACGTTCGCACCTTCGGCCGCAAACGTCAGTGCGGTCGCCCGACCAATTCCGCTGCCGCCGCCCGTGACTACAACGGCATGACTTTTCAGATTTAGATCCATACGTCAAAGTCAAGTTACGATTCGACTGCCTTACCCAGCCAACTTCGAATGAACATGGAAAAATCGCCAAATACCGGACGAGACCGCCGCCGAGCCTTCACTCATTCGGCACAAACCGATACCCCACCCAAGGCTCTGTGATCAGATAGCGCGGATGGCTGGCATCTATCTCGATCTTGCGGCGCAACTGATTGATGAAAACACGCAGGTATTCGGTCTGATCGGTGGACTCCCACCCCCACACCGTCTGAAGCAAGGCGCGATGTGTCACAACTTTGCCAGCATTGTTGACGAGGTATTTGAGAACGTCAAATTCCTTGGGAGTCAGCCGGATCTCTTTGCCCCCGACCACAACACGATGTTCGTCGATATCGATGGTGACATCACCGACCGTGAGCACCCGATCATTCGTCGATGACAACCGGCGCAGGACGGCCCGCGCACGCGCCAGCAGTTCATCCATTCCAAACGGCTTGGTGACATAGTCATCGGCGCCCAAATCCAAGGCCGCAACTTTGTCGCTTTCAGAGCCTTTAGCTGAGAGGATGATGATCGGAACCGCCGAGAACTCGCGGACGCGACGGCAGACCTCCAGGCCCGACATCTCGGGCATTGCCAAGTCCAGAATAACCAGGTCGGGGACCTGCTTGCTCAACTGATCCAGGGCCTCCTTGCCAGAGGACGCCGTGAGAACTTCGTAGCCGCGGATGGGCAAACTGGCGCGCATGACGCGGAGGATCTGGGGTTCATCGTCTACTACCAGCACAACCGGTTTCTTCATCCCTCATCTCCTACCGGAGCCAACCTTGAAGCCGTCATTAGCTCGACAGGAATGCTGAAGAAGAAGGTACTTCCACTGCCGGAACTGCTTTCAACCCAAATCTTGCCACCTTGAGCTTCTACGATGCCCCGAGCGATTGCCAGTCCCATTCCAGTCCCTTCGCGCTTGTTCACCGACCGGCTGGAACCACGATAGAACTTGTCGAAGACGCGCGGCAAATCCTGATCCAGGATGCCAGGTCCTTCATCCTGGATACTCATGATCAGGGTATTCGCATCGATCTCACCACGCAAAACCACCGCGCTTTTAGCCTCAGAATATTGAGCGGCGTTCTCCAGCAGGTTAGCCAGGGCGCTGGCCAACAAACGTGCATCGACTTTGACGAGGGGTAATTCCTCTTTCAACTGGACTCGTACCCGATGGTTGGCGAGCGTTGCCGCGCAACGATCCAACACAGTGTCGATCATTTCAGAAACGGACGACCACTCTTTCACCGGATGCAATTCGCCTGCTTCAATGCGCGCCATCTCCAAAAGATTCTGAACCAGTCGCGTCAGACGACTGACCTCTTCACTGATGATCACGTGAAACTCCCGCAGCGCCTCGCGGTCCCAGTCCAGGCTCTTGTCCAGCAGGTTGTCAACGGCGGCCCGAATGGATGTGAGCGGCGTTCGCAAGTCATGAGAAACGGAGGCGAGAAGCGCCGACTTGAGTTGATCGCTCTGTCTTAGCGCTTCAGTACGGCTCAGCTCTTTGAGGAAGCGAGCCCGTTCCAAGGCAAGTGCCACCAGCCCGCTAATGGCTTCAACAGTTCCGGGAGATAATGCGGCAGAGTTCAGGAAAAGAACTCCGGTAACACGTACACCGATCTTCAGTGGCGCATAGGTCTGGCCCGTTTCTTCATTCACCCACAGCTCACCTTTCTCGAAAACCTTCCGCACAAATTCTCTGGAAACCGCTGGAATCGCCGAGTCGGCAGCCAGGCCCCTCAAGTGGCCCGACTCGCTGGGGACAAAGACGTCACATTCACCAACATCGAAGACTTCGCGAACCTGATTGGCAACGCTGGAAACCGCGGTCTCAGGGTCGGGCGCAATGATGATCGCCCGGCTCAACTGGTAGAGCTTCCAAACTTCTTCGCGGCCCCTCTCGGCTTCCTGAGCGGTTTTACGGGCAGTTGACGACAGGTGGCTGGCGAGGATTGCGGTGACGATAAACGCGAACAGCGCGAGCCAATCCTGCGGATCATGAATCGTGAGGGTGCCAATCGGGGGTAGGAAGAAGAAATTAAGGCAAATCATCCCAGCGACGGAAGCCAGGATCGACGGACCAATGCCTTGGGAGGCAGCCGTAAAGAGCACGACCAAGAGGAAGCTCAGCGCAATCGTCGTGGCATTGGCCGACGTAACTAGAACCCGATAAAACCCGGTAACACCGGACACGCCGAACAGAGGCAGGAGATAACCAATCCATCCATGACGAGAGAGGTTGCGCATCTGCCGGCATTATACTGCGGTGAACCTCTCGTTCGCAGTCATTCGTAGCGAATCGATCGTAGATCTGCCCGTAGGTCTCCACACGTTGCAAAGACTGGATGCCCGCTTTCGCGGGCATGACTGATCTGGTGGTTTCAACCGAACCATAGACAGCGTCATTCCCGCGCAAGCGGGAATCTAGGAATCGTCTCAGAAGAATATGGTGCGGCGTCAACAGACCTCAAGTTGGCCAGTACCGGAGGAATTCTATTCCCGTCGAATCTTGTTGAAGATTCACTCCAGCTTCTCCGGCTTGTCACTCGGTGGAATGATTTGAACCGCCGCGCCCTTCACCTCAGCCAGAAACCGATTGAGCACGGAACCTTGAAGCAAGATGTCCCAGCGATTTCGCGCAGACTGCCCAAAGATGACGTGAGTGATCCCTTCGCGCTTCGCAAACTCGATCAGCCCGTCAGCCGCCTTCCTCGACTTGATCTTGACGATCGTTGCACCCAGCTCTTCGGCCATCCGAAGGTTTTCGGCAAGTTGCTGCGCATCTTGCTGGCTGATACGTGTCGGTTGTTCCCGGGGAGTTTCCACATAGACGGCGTACCAGACCACTCCGATTCTTCCCGCGATACGCGCTCCTGCCCGTAATAACGGTTTCGCGGTCTGATTAGAAGACATGCAGACCATGACCTTTTCTGGAATTGGAGCCGGCTCCAGTCCTTCGCGAGCGCGGTATTGTGCCGCTTTCGAGCCGACTTCTTCCGCAACGACGCGGAGCGCCAATTCACGCAGCGTTGACAGATTGCCTTTCCGAAAGAAATTGTTCAAGGCCTGTTCAATCTTCTCCGGACGATACACCTTGCCTTGTTTTAAGCGGGTGCGCAGCTCGTCGATGGTTACATCCACATTGACCACTTCGTCCGCCCTCTTCAGGAAACTGTCGGGCACGGTCTCGCGAACCCGGATTGTCGAAGAACGAGCCACGGCATCGTTCAAGGTCTCCAAGTGCTGAATATTGATGGCAGTCATGACATCGATGCCCGCATCCAACAGGTCCAGGACGTCTTCGTAACGCTTTTTGTTTTTAGAACCTGGAACGTTCGTGTGTGCCAGCTCATCGACCAGGCATATTTCCGGCTTACGCGCCACGATCGCTTCCAGATCCATCTCTTCGAGAACCACACCGCGATAGTCGAGCTTCTTTCGGGGGATGACTTCCAAGTTGCCGATCTTGGCCTCGGTATCGGCCCGCCCATAGGTCTCGATCAGACCGATGATGACGTCAGCACCCTGCTTCCGCAGCAGGTGAGCATCTTCCAGCATCTGGTAGGTCTTACCGACGCCTGGAGCCGCGCCAATATACACACGTAAGCGGGCGTGCTCGGCCTGCTGAAACTTCGCCAGCAAGGCTTCCGCAGTCGGCCTGGCCTCCGTCTCGTGCGGCATCACGTTTTCCTTTTGGTCTCGAGGACTGCAGGTGATTCAGCGACCTGTAAAGTGAAAGTGAAACTCGAACCTTCTCCCAGGCGACTTTCAACGCTGACCTGTCCACCCTGGCTTTCAACCAACCGCTTCACCAAAGCCAGCCCCAACCCGGTCCCCCCTCCCGGCGCGGCTCCCACCTGGACAAAGCGGCTGAATAATGTAGGCAAATGCTCTGGAGGAATGCCATCGCCGGAGTCCTTCACTGTGAAGAAGATGCGATCGGTACGTTCCGTGGCCGAAATCGTCACCCGCCCGTTGTGTCCGGTGTGCCTGATGGCGTTCGACAAAAGGTTATCAAGAATTCGCCGGACTGCTTCTTTGTCAGCAATCACTCGTGGAAGGTCCGGCCAGACTTGGATCTCTAATTCTACCCGCCTGCTCTCGGCCGCAGGCCGATGACGTTCTACCGACGGCCGCACCAAATCCACGGGTCGAAAAGGTGCCGGTGCCAGCTGGCGGGTACCCGATTCGATTTCGGCGAGTTCCAACAGGTCCTTCATCAGCTCTTCCAACTGCGCGGCGTGATTGCGAGCGTCCTCCAACATCTCTCGCTGCGATTCGTTCAATTCTCCCGTGTAGCCCCCGACCAAAGTGTGCAGAGCCATTTGCAGTGCGTGGAGCGGTGCGCCCAGCTTAGCCGAAGCCACAGAGATGAATCGCGTCTTCAATTGATCTACTTCGCGAAGAGCCGTGACGTCCTCCAAAAGCGTGACTGCGCCCACGAGCCGTCCGCTGTCGTTGCGCATGGGGGTCGTCCGCAACCGGTAGCTGCGCTCACTGCCGCCCAACTTTACCGGCACGAGAGCACCTTCACCCTCGGCAGCCACGGGCTTTTGCATCGATACTGCGTCTCGAACAGCCTTGAGAACCTGCTGGCCCGCACTAGAATCGGACAAAGAAAGGGATCTCTCCGGGCCACCTTCCGAAGAGCCGCCATTGAACAGGGCCTTGGCGGCACGATTGGTCTTGCTGACAATGCCCCGTGCGTCAGTGACAATTACAGGTTCGTAGAGGGAATCGATGACCGCGTCCGATTTCTTTTGCTCTAACACGAGACGTCCATACTCCGATTTGCGGAAGTCGCGCAGCCGCGCTGCCATACGATTGAACTCAGCGGCGAGCACTCCAATTTCATCTTGAGACTGAATCTCGATGTGCTGGTCGAAGTCTCCTTCCGCAATGCGTTTGGCTTTATCCGTGAGGGCAGAAACCGGCTGGACGATATAGGCGATAAAGCGCCAGGCGAACAGTGCAGCTAGTCCCGACGCCATCAACGCAAAGACAATCATCGAGGTCTGCGCCCGTCGAGATTGTACCTTCGCGCGGTCGCTGGCCGCTAACATGGCTTGCTGATTCAGGCGCAACAGATCGTCGAGCCTACCTTTTAATTCGAGAAAGACAGGCTCCAGCCGTGTGAAATAGTAGCTGGCGCGGTCAGCCGCAGCACTCACCTCCGCCGAGCTGAGAATGCGTTCCACTTGCTCTCGGTACGCTGAATATTTCTTCTGAATGTCGGTGACGATTTCTTCTTCGCCCGACTCGGTGATGTTGTTTGCCGCAACTTTCAGTTCGTCCAGGAACTTGTGACGGTTTGCGATGAATTGCTCTGAGGCTTTCGCAACTTGGCCGGCATTCCAAAACAGCACCGCCGAATCCTGCCGTTCCAGCGCTTCCTTCATGTTTTCGGCGGCAACAATACTCTTGTAATTGTTCAGCAGTATCGTGTCGACGGCACGCCCCAGCCCAGAAAAATGGTAGGTCCCCCATACGCATACCACCACAATGACCAGAATCAAGAGGCCATAGCTGAACTGAAGCTTTTGCTTAAGGCTTCTCATTGCTGCCCTTCATCTCAACCCAAGGGTGCATCACAGAACCTGCTGCAAGACTGATCGTGGCGTGTCGGAGCTTATGTGTTTCCGCCCCAGTGTCGTTTGCCCCGAGCTGCCGCCTTACCGGGCTGCTCTCTGCCCGGCGGTTCGCAGCTGATCCAGTTCCAGATTCAATTCCAGAACGTTCACCCGAACTTCACCCAGGACCCCCAATTGCCGCGCCTCGGTATGTTTTCGAACCAGCTGACGTAGTTCATCTTGGCTGATCTTACGCTCGCCACTAACGCGCGGCACTTGAAATTCAGCCGCCGCGGGAGTGATGTGCGGGTCCAGTCCTGAGGCGGACACAGTGACCAGATCGACTGGCACTGGCGAGTTTGGATTTTCCGAGCGCCTCTGTTCAGCGGCTGGCTTCACCATCTGTTCGATCAACTTCTTACTGGTGGGACCCAGATTCGTGCCGCCCGAAGCCGTCCCATCATAGCCGGCGCCCGCCGCGGAGGGCCTCGAATGGAAGTAGCCAGGCCCGGTAAAGGGTTGCCCGATCAACCGAGATCCTACGACCTTACCATCCCGCACAATCAAGCTGCCCTGAGCTTTGTCTTTGAATAGAACGTATGCCAGACCCGTGACTGCATACGGATAGATGATCCCAGTCAGCACGGTGAGTACGACTGCCATCGCAACTGCTGGATAAATATGTTTGATGAGATTCATGTGTTCTCCTGAAAGCGGTGTTAGGTTCTATTTAGGTACCAGATTTACAGCAGGGGGTCGAAGAAAACGCCCTGCTGATCTCCCCCCTTATTCGCTGCGCAAGCGGGAGAAAAGATTTGCTCGCCCTTGAACAAAAGCCGACTACGAGGACACGACGACAAAAGTGGAAAAAGGACTATGTTCATGCTCTGTGATGCTCCACAGGTACACGGATGGCTTTTCTGAAAATTCCCTCCGACGGAGGGGTGGCGGGCAGCCGGGGTGGGTTCGTTCCCGTGTCTAAAAACCCTCCTGAAGTCCCCCCCCTTGTCCAAGGAGGGACGCTATCTTCATCGAACGTGGTGCAGCAGCGCATACAGAAGTTGCCTTCATGCAAGCCCCACTGCTGTGATGAGTACGTCAATGATCTTGATTCCGACGAACGGAATGATTACACCACCCACCCCATAGATGAAGATGTTGCGCCTCAGAACCGCAGCCGCTCCCAGCGGGCGATACTTGATGCCGCTCAGCGCCAGGGGAACCAGCGCGATGATGATCAACGCGTTAAAAATCACGGCTGACAGGATCGCGGATTCCGGAGTTGCCAGTCGCATGATATTCAGAGCCGAAAGAGGCCCCTCTTTGGCGCCCCTCAAAGCATATAGGCCCGCAAACATGGCTGGAATGATGGCGAAGTACTTTGCAACGTCATTCGCAATCGAAAAAGTAGTCAACGCGCCTCTCGTCATCAGGAGTTGTTTTCCGATTTCAACGATTTCGATCAGCTTGGTTGGATTGGAGTCCAGATCGACCATGTTTCCGGCTTCCTTGGCCGCCATTGTTCCCGTATTCATGGCCACACCGACATCAGACTGAGCGAGCGCCGGGGCATCGTTTGTCCCGTCCCCGGTCATGGCAACGAGCTTGCCTTCGGCCTGTTCACGGCGGATCAACGCCATCTTGTCCTCCGGCTTGGCTTCCGCCAGAAAGTCATCCACTCCAGCCTCCGCCGCAATGGCCGCTGCGGTGAGTGGGTTGTCTCCGGTAATCATCACGGTCTTGATACCCATGTTTCTCAATTGCACAAACCGTTCACGCATTCCACCCTTAACAATATCCTTAAGGTGGATGACTCCCAGTGCATTTCTCCCGTCCGCCACCACCAGGGGCGTTCCTCCCGACCTGGAGACGCGCTCGACAGCGGCCTTGAGTTCCCCAGGTATCGTTCCTCCCTTAGAATTGACGAACTCAACGACTGCGTCATGGGCTCCCTTGCGAACCGAGCGACCATTGAGGTCGACGCCCGACATGCGCGTCTGTGCCGAAAAGGGAATGAAGTGTGCCTCGTGTTCGCGAAGCTCCCGGCCTCTCAATCCGTATTTGGCCTTGGCCAGCACGACGATGGAACGGCCTTCGGGCGTCTCATCGGACAGACTGGACAGTTGGGCAGCGTCGGCCAACTCCGTCTCCTTAATCCCCGGCAGCGGAATGAACTCCACAGCCTGGCGGTTACCCAGGGTGATGGTTCCCGTCTTGTCCAACAGCAGAGTGTTCACATCGCCCGCTGCCTCCACGGCACGACCCGACATCGCCAATACGTTGTGCTGGATGACCCGATCCATTCCCGCTATACCGATGGCCGATAAGAGTCCACCGATCGTGGTGGGAATGAGGCAAACCAGCAGAGCGACGAGCACCGTGATTGACGGCGGAGCAGCCGCCGCAAAAACACCGGCTGCCTTCGCGGCTCCCACGCTGTAGATCGCATAGGGCAGCAGGCTAACCACCGCAAATACGAATACAATCGTCAAGCCGGCGAGAAGAATATTCAGGGCGATCTCGTTCGGAGTCTTCTGCCGTTCGGCGCCCTCCACCAGGGCGATCATCCGATCCAGGAAAGTCTCTCCGGGATTGGAGGTGATCCGGACCTTGATCCAATCTGACAGAACTCTGGTCCCACCCGTCACCGCAGAGCGGTCGCCACCGGACTCACGAATCACCGGAGCGCTCTCGCCGGTAATGGCTGATTCGTCCACCGAAGCGACCCCTTCGACGACCTCGCCATCACCTGGAATGAAGTCTCCCGCCTTGACAAGCACCAGGTCGCCTTTCCGGAGCATCGGAGCGGGAACCAATTCGGTCGAAAGGCCCTGGATTCCCGGACTCCGATCCTGAACAATCCGATTCCCGTGAGTCTCTGTCTTGGTTTTTCGCAGCGTGTCGGCCTGAGCCTTGCCGCGCCCTTCAGCCATCGCCTCAGCAAAGTTGGCAAAAACAACGGTGAACCACAGCCAGAAGGCAACCTGGCTGGTAAAGAGCAGGTTTTCCGTGTGGCCAGTCGCGATGTCGCGCACGATCAGGAGCGTCGTCAAGAGGCTTCCAATTTCAACCACAAACATGACGGGGTTGCGCGCCACCCATCGGGGATCGAGCTTTTTGAAAGACTCTTTGACAGCCCGTTTCACGATGGGTGGGTCGAACAACGGTCTCTTCTGTGCTTTCTCTGTCATGGATGCTCCTCGATATTCAGTTGCCGAACCACAATTCGCAGTCCTCAATCAAAGCGTTGTGCCTGCGTTCATCAAAAAGTGCTCTACAATCGGTCCCAACGAAAGGACCGGGAAGAACGTCAAAGCGCCCACGATCAAGATCACGCCTACCAGCAAACCGACGAACAGCGGTGTATGAACAGGGAAGGTGCCTGCCGAGGGCGGCGCCGCCTTCTTGCTGGCCAGACTACCGGCAATAGCCATCATTGGGATGATCATGAAGAAGCGCCCAAACAGCATGGCCAATCCCAGTGTTGTGTTGTACCAGGGAGTGTTGACGCCGATTCCTGCAAATGCCGAGCCGTTGTTACCCGTGGCCGAAGTGTAGGCGTAGACAATTTCCGAAAGACCATGTGGCCCATTGTTGTTGAGGGTGGCCGTTCCGTAGTTGGCGACACTCGACCAGGCGCTGAAACCCAGGATGGACAAAGCGAAGATGAGAACGTAGAGCATCGCCAACTTGACATCCTTAGCCTCGATCTTTTTGCCAAGGTACTCTGGGGTACGGCCCACCATGAGTCCTGCAATGAACACCGTCAGAACCACCATCACCAGCATTCCGTACATCCCGGCACCCACACCGCCGAAAATAATTTCGCCTAGCATGATGTTCAGCAGCGGAACCATTCCGCCCAGCGGTGTGAACGAGTCGTGCCAGGAATTGATGGCACCGCAAGAGGCGTCGGTCGTCACTGTGGCGAAGAGTGCTGAGTTCATGATGCCGAAGCGTACCTCCTTGCCCTCCATGTTCCCACCGCCTTGCTCTTTGCCAGGGTCTTCGCTGGCGCTTTGGGAAATCCCGTGCTGAGTGAAATTAGGGTTACCTTGCGCCTCGAAATAATACGCAATGAAGAATCCACCTAGGAAAAGGAGTGCCATGGCGGCAAACACGGCCCAACCATGCTTCTGGTTGCCCGTCATTCGCCCCAACGTGTACGTCAGGCCGGCGCCTATGGAGAAAATGGCGAACATCTCAAGGAAGTTCGATAGCGGCGTGGGATTTTCGAATGGATGAGACGAGTTGGCGTTGAAGAAGCCGCCCCCATTCGTGCCCAGTTCCTTGATGATCTCTTGCGAAGCAACGGGCCCTTGAGCAATCGTCTGCTCTGTTACGGTTTCAATTGTCTTTGCGCCATTCGTGTCCGTCTTCTCGACCTTTTGCGGCTCGACCAAGGTTGCCTTGGTGTATGGACTGAAGTTTTGAACGACTCCTTGCGAAACCAAAACGAGCGCCCCGACAATACAGATTGGCAGCAGCACGTAGAGCGTTGTGCGCGTCAAGTCGACCCAGAAGTTACCTACGGTGCTGGCTGCGCGCCGCGCAATGCCGCGAATGAACGCCACAGCCAACGCGATACCCGTAGCCGCGGACACAAAATTGTGAAAGGCGAGCCCGGCCATTTGCGTCAAGTAACTCATGGTGGACTCGCCCGAGTAGGCCTGCCAGTTGGTGTTGGTGGTAAAACTGACGGCCGTATTGAAGGCGAGGTCAGGGGCAACACCTGGAAATCCTTGAGGATTGTGTGGCAGATAATACTGAAGCCGTTGGAAGGCATAGAGTAGTAGCAGGCCGGCCACGCTGAACATCAACATCGCGGCCGTATAGGCAGTCCAGTGCTGTTCCTGGCTATCGTCTACCCGGCACATGCGGTAGATCAATCGCTCCACGGGACGAAGAACTTTCCCCAGCAGCGTCGGCTCTCCCGAGAAGACCTTAGCCATGAAAAGCCCCAGTGGTTTGGTCACCGCAAGAATGGCCAGGAAATAGATCGCAAGCTGCAGAAAGCCATTGAGTGTCATTGTTTCTCCTTACCGGCTGGCAGGCGCCAGTTCTTCCGAATCCTCTCACTTACTCTTAATTGCCAGATTCGACTGTGGGTCAAAACTTTTCCGGCTTCAGCAGGGCGTAGGTCAAGTACACCAGCAGAGACACCGTGATAAGCCCGCTGATCAGGTATTCCAGGTTGATAGTGACCTCCCCTTCGCCTAAACCCGTTCACAAAAGACGACGTACCAAAAGGAAAGAGCAAAGAACAACAAGATCAAAATGATAAAGATGAGGTCTGACATTTGTTTCCTCCAGCAACCCAATTTGGCGACGATCGAACTCTCGGTTTACCGCCACTAGTGTTTCCCGTCTCGCCGAACCAGCAAGTGTTGCGGGCACCGCGACGGCATCATCGGAGTTTCCTCGGTTTCAGCAGCACGTAAGTCAGAACCCAGAGGACGAAAAAAGCCATCAACCCTGTGACTATTTCCCGATGCATACGCCCTCCCGTCAAAGCAGGTCGCGACAGCGCAGATAGCTAACGCTTCGGAGATCGTGCTCCGTGTCTTCTGCGTGTCTGTCTCCAAAGGATCAACCGGGCGATACAGAGAGAACAGAACAGATCGAGGTCTTTCACAAACAGAGTCCCTCTTTCTCGAAAGAGACTGCGTGCTAGCTTGACCCGGCCCGGAAACCGAACCCTTGCAGTTGTTGCGGTCAAGACGAGTCGTTGGAACCGTTGCAAAGCCAGGTGATCAGAATGAATGAACATTTCTGTTCCTCTCAGCTGTCCCATTCCTAAGCCCGGACCGCTTCAATACGTTATAGCCGCGCGAATGTAAGGAAGTCATAAAGGCTTTGTTAAAAGATCATCACAAACTGATAGTAAGAGTGTTAAGAACGGCTCAACGGGCCGCCGATTCTTGTCGCAGAGCTCTGGAAAGGTTGGCGGGTGACAAGCAGGCTCAGTGGCAGTCCCAGAATCTGGTAGCATTAGGGCGGTTCGGTGGGCAGTGCAGTGAACGCACCGAGAAAACGGACGCAATGGAACAACTCAATCGGAAACGATCAGACGGCGAAGAGAGCGAAGGCAGGTTGCGCAGCACGCACGGAATGAGTTGGGTCCGAGCCAGAACCAGACGGTTTGCTCTCATGATCTTGTCGTTGGGTGCGATGATTGGCTGCGACGTCAATGCGGCTTTGGAGCAGGTTTCTCAGGCGCAGCACCTTTCTGCAGACCTTCTAGTTCAGTTTACGAAAGCTGCCGATGCCGCTAACAGAGCCGTGATGGCAGACACTGACGAAGCGTCCATAGCGTTTGCTCGTGAAGCCGATCAGGCAAAGGGAAAGGTCCAGACAGACATCGACGCGTTGAAGCCTCTTCTCGAACGCCTCAAATACTCCGACGAAGGCCGTTTGCTAGAGGATTTCGTCAATCGATTCACGGAATATCGTGAGCTGGACCGTCGCATTCTCGACCTGGCTGTCGAGAATACTAACCTTAAGGCCCAGCGCCTTTCTTTCGGGCCTGCACAGGAGGCGGCTGATTCTTTCCGCGATTCCCTCAAGCCAGTCGCGCCCCGAGTCCTTGCGGATAAGTGGCGCGTCGAAGCGCTCGTCGCAACCGCCGTCGCGACGGTTCGGGAGATTCAGGTGCTTCAAGCACCCCATATTGCAGATGCCGACGAGGCAGTTATGACGCGCATGGAGAAGAGCATGGCGACATCGGAGGCCGCCGCGCGGAACGCACTCACAAAACTCTCATCCCTCGTTGAGCCCGGGTCCCAGCCACAGATCGTCGCTGCCAAGGCTGCTTTGGACCGATTCATGGCTGTAAATCAACAGATCATTTCCCTTTCGCGTCGTAACACTAATGTGCGTTCGCTGGCACTCTCGTTGAACGAAAAGGGGAAAGTGATTCCTAAGTGTGAGAATGTTTTGCACGCACTCCGAGACGCCCTATCGAAGCGTGGGACTACCGGCACTCGGTAGAATCGCTTGCGAGGGGCTAGGTCGTTGGCCGTTCACCGCAGGCATCCCGAGACCAAACCAAGCAGGTGTGGATCAATTCTTGACAACGATCCCCGAATGATTGCTGTTTAGATCCCAAGCTCGAATCGACCCAACCTGGCGTCAACGACAGACGAGTTCTTCAAGTAAGAACTCATAAGAGGCAATTGATGCAACGTTTTCTTGGGCTAGGCATCTATCGGGCTTGTACCTGCCTGACAATCTGCGCCTCAGGGCGATGAGCTCGTTTTTGCAATCTTCAGGTTTCGACTTCGTGGAGCTTGCCGTTTCACCATGCATTTGCTCCTCGAAAGTGCGTCTAAAGACGGTGCCAGAATGCTCGTAAGTGATTTTTTCTAAAACTTTTCGGGCTCTGTAGCGTCTAATTGGGTGAATCGCGATTGAGGCATGGAGCAGCCCACCCCTTGTTTGCCAAAAGAAGACTGCTAATCTCTCTGGTCGTGCTGCCGGCGTTCGGGTTTGCAGGCTGGTGGTATTGGTATCAACGTCGGTCAGATGAAACGACTGGTACCCCCCTGCTCAACACTGCCAAGGCAGAGCGGCGGGACTTCGTCCACAAGTTGCGCATCCACGGAATTGTTGAAGCCGTTCAAGCCTATACGGTTACCGCACCTCGTTTGTCTGGTTCGGGCCCCACAGGTGGCGGAACTGGGGGAGGTGGTGGCGGTGGGTTCGGCGGAGGTGGCGGTGGAGGAGGGCCTCTTGTCATCACAACGCTGATTCGGTCGGGGACGCTGGTGAAGAAAGGTGACCTGCTCGTTGAGTTCGACCGGCAGGGTCAGATCAAAGCGTCGCTTGACAGGAAAGCCGAATTTCTTGACTTCGAACAACAGATCGCCAAGAAACAGGCGGATCATCAAGCTGCCCGTGCCAAAGACGAATCTGAGCTGAAACAGGCAGAAAATGCGGTTGAGAAAGCGTCTTTGGACATGCGGAAGAATGAGATCGTTTCAAAGATCGACGCCGAGAAGAACCGCCAGTACCTTGAGGAAGCCAAAGCCAACCATAAGCAGTTAACTGAGACCCTGGCGCTGAAGAAGCTTGCGGCCACAGCCGAGCTTAAGGTCTTGGAGATCCAACGCGACCGCGCCAAAGCTGCGATGCTCTACGCCGAAGGTAACTCTGAGAAAATGAGCATTCGCGCCCCGCTGGACGGATTGGCTGTCGTGAGTTCAATCTGGAAAGGTGGGCGCATGGATGAAGTGCTGGAGGGAGAAGAGGTTCGGCCGGGTCTGCCCATTCTTCAAGTGGTGAATCCTGCTTTGATGCAGGTCCGTTCGCGCATTAATCAGGCCGACTTGTCCTACCTCAACGTTGCCCAGCCTGTTCAAGTGATTCTCGACGCCTATCCAGAACTTCAATTCAAAGGCAAGCTTGAGCAGATTGCTCCGATCGGCCTGAAAAGCAATTTCTCCCAGAAAATGTATACTTTCGTCTCTCTGTTCTCCATCGAAGGGTCTGATCCGAAATTGATTCCGGATTTATCTGCAGCGGTGGACGTGGAACTGGAACGCATTCCACATGCCCTGGTGATACCGCGTGACGCCGTGTTGTCCGAGAACGGCCAGTCACTCGTCCGTGTGAAGAACGGGTCCGGTTTTGAGTCGCGGAAAGTGGATCTCGGTGCGATGAGCGATTTTGAAGTCGTAATTCAGTCTGGTATTGAGCCTGGCGCGGTTGTTCTGCGGCACCTGCAGGCGCAGGAAGGAAAGACGTCATGAACGCACTCTTGCTGGTCCTTAGCAAACGTCGCCGCTGGGTTGTGCTTGCTGCCGGCCTGTTAGTTCTTGCAGGCGTGGGCACGTTTACTTTGCGCATGCCGAAAGCTGCCCCCAAAATTAATACGGCCGAAGTCAAGCGGGGAGAGTTCGTGGAGAACGTGCAGGTTCGCGGCGAACTGAAGGCTCTCAGGTCTATCGTGCTGACCGCGCCTTCCGGTGCCGGCGATATCCAGATCATCCGGCTCGTGAAGAACGGGACTCAGGTGAAAAAGGGCGACGTTGTGGTCCAGTTCGATACAAGTACGCTGCAGCGAACCTTGGATCAAAAGATGTCCGAATTGAAAACTGCAGAAGGTGAAATCGAAAGAATCCGGGCGCAAGCCCGACTGAAGGACGAAGAAAACAAGACGCAGCTTACCAAGAACACCTATGACGTTGAGCGGGCCAAGCTGGAGGTCTCCAAGCAGGAGATTCTTGCAGAAATCGAAGGTGAGAAAGCGAAAATCGCGCTGAGTGACGCCGGACACAAGTTGCAAGAGATCGGGACCAAACTGAAATCCGACGAGTCATCCGCCACCGCCGATGTGGAGATCCAGAAGCAAAAACGAGAAAAGGCGACATTTGAAGTCCGCGAAGCCGAGCGAAGCATCGCTAAGATGTCACTCAAAGCACCCGTCGACGGTCTGGTGACGCTCATGTCAAATTGGCGCGCCAGTTCGAATTGGGGTAGCGCTCCCGAATTCAAGGAGGGCGACCGCGCCTGGCCAGGAGCGGGCATTGTCGAGCTGCCAGATCTAACTAGTGTTCGCGTCACCGGGCGGGTTGAGGAGACTGAGCGAGGCCGTCTGAAAACTGGCCAGACCGCAGTCGTGAAGATCGATGCCATCCCTGCGAAGGACTTCGAGGCCACTCTCGTCGACATCAGTCCGCTGGCTAAGCTGGATGTTTCAACCTGGCCCCCGCCAAAGAACTTTGACACAGCGCTGCAACTCAGTGAAAGCGATCCAAAAATCCGACCCGGAATGAGTGCCACAGCGCGTATTGCTGTCGAGCGTGTGCCAAATGTCATTCTGATTCCGGCCGAAGCCTCGTTTCAAAAGAAGGGCCGCAGCGTGGCTTATGTCCTGAATGGGGCTGTCTTCGCGGAGCGTGTCATCGAAATCACACGACGCTCGGGCTCGCAGCTTTGGATTGCGAAAGGACTGAATCCCGGGGAAAAGGTGGCGCTGAAAGATCCGACGCCCGAAGAACAGATGTGAGGCTTAGCGAGTAACAAAGCAAACCACAGAGACACAGAGGAACGGAGAATGCATAGCCAACCCAAGCCAGAACATCGAGAATTGACCATTGGATTGATCTAATTCGAGATTCCTTTGATGCAACTTTTCCGTTTTGAGACAGGTTGACGTTCACGAACTTTCTCCGTGTCTCTGTGGTTTGCTTTGTTTCCTGATCACCTATGAAAATGCGCAAAACGATCTCTTTCATCTTAGGGCTTCTCACTCTTATTGGGCTTGGAGCGCTTGGGTTTGTCGCTCTGAATCAAATGAAGGCTTCCGAGCGGGGCATTCCCACAGTGGCCTTGAAACGGGGCAATGTGGAAATGAAAATCCACACGTATGGCGAATTGCGTGCGGTGCGTAGCGCTACATTAGTCGCTCCGCCTGTGGGAGGCGCTCTGCAAATCGTTAAACTGGCCAAGACTGGATCGCACGTTGAAGCCAACGACGTATTGATCGAATTTGATCCGAGCGACCAGGAGCACATTCTGGAACAAAATCGGTACGACTTGCGCCAGGCCGAGCAAGAGATCGCCAAAGGGAAAGCAGATGCGATTGTTCAGGCGGCGCAAGACCAAGTGGCGCTCCTAAAAGCCCGCTACGAGGTGCGTCGTGCAGAACTGGAAGTGAGCCGCAACGAGTTGCTCAGCGCGATTGATGGCAAGAAGAATCTGTTGACGCTGGAGGAAACCAAACGACGGCTGGAACAACTGGAGCAGGATATCCAGTCGCGCGCTGCTTCGAATCAGGCCAGCCAGCGCGTGCTGGATGAGAAGCGCAACAAGGCGCTGTTAATGATGCAGCAGGCGCAGAAAAACATTGAGAACATGCGGGTGACGACGCCCATCGGTGGTCTTGTGGCTGTAAAGGAAAATCGCGACGCTCTGGGCGGAATGAACTTTGGCCTCCAGATGCCCGACTATCGGGAGGGCGATCAGGTGTTTCCGGGACGTCAAGTTGTCCAGGTCCATGCCGTGGATGAAATGGAGATTTCGGCAAAGGTGAACGAAAGCGACCGTGGAAACTTCAACACAGGCCAGCCGATCCAGGTGCTGATAGACGCTATTCCCGGGAAAACCTTTGGCGGTAAGACGAAGACTGTGGCCGGAATGGCTGCCCGTGACTGGTCCATGGGTGACATGCGGCGGTTCGACGCCACATTCCAACTGAGCGAAGTTGACCCGAGCATTCGCCCCGGAGTTACAGCCCAGGTCACCATCACGGGCGACGTAGTTAAGGATGCGTTGTATCTTCCTCGGCAGGCGCTTTTCGAAAAAGATGGCAAGCCCCTTGTTTACGTGAGGACGAGTGGAGACTTTCAGGCACAGGAAGTAAAGATTAAGGCACGCAACGAGAGCCAGGTGGTTGTGGAGGGGCTCCAAGAAGGAACGGTAGTGGCACTCGTGAATCCTGATGAAGCAGTGAAGAAGAGAGGCAGTGCCAGTGGGCCGTTGACACCAGGAGTGAGCCGATGATTCGCAAACTGCCCGCGGCTGACAAACTCACCATGCCCGGGTGGCGGCAATTCATGCCGGATTTCCGGCTGGGATTGCAGAACCTGGTAGCCCACAAGCTGCGAACGCTGTTGACGATGTTGGGCATGATCTTCGGCGTGGCGGCCGTAGTGTCGATGTTGTCCATCGGGGCCGGTGCGCAGCAGAAGGTCATGGCGTTCATCGAGCAGTTGGGTGTGCGGAACCTGATTGTTGAAGCGCGTGAAGCCAACAACTGGCAGGAAATGCAGAAGGTACGAAAACTCTCCCAGGGATTGTCGTTCCAGGACCTGCGTGTGATTCGCGCCAACGTGAATGGCATTTCGGAAGCTACCGGGCGGAAGCGCTTTATTCCGTCGAAACTGTTTCCCAAGCCGCAGCGTGATTTCCCAACCGTGTATGGCGTCAGCGCGAACTATCAGCGCATTGGCGGCCTGCGAGTGGCCGAGGGCCGCTTCTTTGCCCAGGAGGAAGATGATCGCGCAGCTCCCGTGTGCCTGCTGGGTGAGGGCGCGAAGACAAACTTGTTCGGATACGACGAGGCCCTTGGAAAGTACGTCAAGGTGAACGAGCAGTGGTATCGAGTGATTGGCGTCGTCGGACCGCAGATCAGCGCCCAGACGGAAATGTCTGGCATCCCAACACAGGACCGAAACAACCTGATCTATGTTCCGCTGTATTCGGCCATCTTTCGCACCGAAGACAACATGAGCTGGATGAAAGACGAAATCGATGGCCTCTATTTGCAGATGGAGCCGCAAGCCGACAGTGTGTCTGCGGCAGATGTAGTTCGTGGCATCCTGAACGTTGCTCACCGGAACGCCGGCGACTTCAGTGTGATCGTACCGGCTGAGTTGCTAGCCGAACAGCGCCGCACGCAACGCATCTTCGACATGGTGATGGTCGCGATTGCGTCGATTTCACTGCTGGTGGGAGGCATTGGCATCATGAACATCATGCTGGCCAGCATCCTGGAAAGAACGCGCGAGATCGGAATCCGCCGTGCTCTCGGCGCGCGCCAGAAAGACATCATTCGCCAGTTCCTGATCGAAGCGACTCTGATCTCCTTTGTGGGTGGTTTGATGGGGATTGCCTTCGGGTTTGGCATCTCGCGACTGATCGCTTTGTTGGCCGGTTGGTCGACGATCGTTACCGCGACGTCGATCGTTCTGGCGTTTCTTGTTTCAGTCTCCGTGGGTTTGGTCTTCGGCATCTATCCAGCAAAGAAAGCCGCCCGACTGGATCCGGTAGAAGCCATCCGATACGAATGAAATAAAGAAACTCCAAAGCAAACCACAGAGACACAGGGGCACGGAGAGCGTTTCGTGGCCGTCAACCCTGTCCTCCGAATACAAATTAAAATCAACTGAATGCACTAGAAAGGCCTCTCGTCAGATGAACCGAACAGGAGAATCTCGATTGCTCTCGCTTAAGTTGCTTCTCCATTCTCTGTGCCTCTGTGTCTCTGTGGTTTGCTTTTCGGTTTCGTTTTTCGCCCAAACCTTTCCCACGCCCGACTATTTCCGGCGCGTGTGGTCTGCTCAGTCGATTCCGGAAACAATTGCCGGACCGGAGAAGTTGCGCGACTACGTAATCAGCGGCCGGTTGCGACTGACCCTTGAAGACGCGATTCGGCTAACGCTGCTGAACAATACCGATGTCAAACTGAACCAACTGCAGTACGAGGGCATCAAGTACTCGGTTCTGCGCGCCAACCAGCCGTTTGATCCATTTCTGTTTTCCAGCTTCAATGCCAACCGGCAGACAACGCCGACCATTTCGGAATTGGAAGGCGCGCCCACGTTGAGCAATCTGAGCCAGAACGCACTGTTTAGTTTGAGCCGGCTTTTCGAAACCGGCACGCGCGGGACGGTTTCCTTCAATGCCAACAAGCAGTCGAATAACAGCGTCTTTACGCTGTTCAACCCTTCGCTGGCGACCACCGCTAATGTTCAGCTGATTCAACCGTTGCTCCGTAATCGAGGGTTCTTTCCGAACCGAGCGCCCATTGTAATTGCCCAACGCAATGTGAAGCGGTCGCTGGCCGACTTTGAGGCTTCGGTCAACGATTCTCTTTTTCGAGCGGTGGATCAGTACTGGAGCGTTATCCAGACACGGGAAAATCTCAAGGTATTTCGCAATTCACTGGAACTGGCAGAAGCCTTTTACAAGCAGAACAAGCGCGCTTTGGAGCTAGGGGCGCTGCCACCCCTGGACATTTATCGCTCTGAGTCGCAGGTGGCGACGCGGCGCGTGAACGTGATTCAAGCGGAATACAACCTGAAGCAAGTCGAGGACGCTCTGCGGCGAACCCTCGGTGCCGACCTCGATCCAACCGTGGCCCCTCTTGACCTCGATCTCGTGGAGCCGGTCGAGCCGGGTGGTGACTTGCTGACCATCGACTCCGTGGAGGCATTGGCAAAAGCGATGCAAAAGCGACCTGAGTTGGAGTCAGTTCGTCAGCAGTTGGCCAATGACGACACCAGCATCAAGCTGGCACACCATAACCTTCAACCGGATTTGAGTCTCCAAGGCTTCTACTCTGCCAGTGGACGGGGCGGCAACCAGATTGCTCCCGACAGCCTGCCGCCCATTGTCATCAGTCAGGGGGGGCTGGGTGATGCCTTGCGCCAGCTTCGCAGCTTCGATTTTCCGGCGTACGGATTCAGCGTGCAGCTGCGCCTGCCGGTGAAGGATCGCGGAGTTCAGGCAGATCTGGGAAATGCCTTGGTTGGCAAGCGACGGAGCCTTTACCAGTTGCGTTCGTTGGAGCAGGCTGTGACTCTGGAGGTCCGCAACGCAATCCATCAGTTGGAGCAGTCCAAACTATCCATTGCGGCCTCGCGCATTGCGCGCGACCTGATGCAGAAGAATTTGGAAGCCGAGGAGCGCAAGTATGAGCTGGGAACGCAGACGCTGTTCTTCGTGCTCGACGCGCAAACGCAATTGGTTCAGGCCGAACTCGTCCTGGTGCAGGCACAACTGGGTTACCAGCGCGCGGTGGCAGCCGTACAGACCGCAACCGGAGAACTGCTCGAGAAGCATAGAGTGCAGATCACCACAGATTGACGTTCAGCACGATCGCTTGTGGCAGTCAGGCAGCATGACAGAAAAAACCACAGAGGCACGGAGAGTAACGCCGAAGAACTGAAGTCGAATTGCGAGGTATGAACTGTGAACCAGTAGCAAGATCCTGCAGAAATTTCTGGCGTTTACGAAGCCCAAGCTCCGACTTTTTTCCTCTTACCTTCAACACATTCGACATTCTCACTTGTCCATTTGACCTTCACACTTACTCTCCGTTCCTCTGTGTCTCTGTGGTTTGCTTTTCGTTTCTCTGACGCGTTGAGACAAGGTCGAGCCTGCTCACTCAATCTTCAGCACAATCTTTCCGAATTGCCCGCCTTCCTCCATCCGACGATGCGCAGCCGACGCTTCTGCCAGAGGAAACACCTGGTCGATGACCGGGCGCAGACGATTAGCCTCATAGAATTTCAGGGCGGCTTCAAACTCCTGTGCTGTTCCCATGGTCGATCCCAGTACATTTAGCTGCTTCCAGAAGATCCGGCGGACTTCCAGTTCCTTGGCCGGACCGGTGGTGGCGCCATAGGTCACCACACGCCCACCGGGCGAAACCAGGTCGAGCGCCTTCATAAACGTGTCTCCTCCGGCGCTATCGACGACAACTTGCAAGCCGCGCCCCTCGCAGAGTCTAAGGATCTCGCTGCCCCAGTCTTGGGTGCGGTAGTTGGCTCCCCCTGCAGCTCCCATCTTTCCGGCTTCCTCCAGCTTGGCATCGCTGCCGGAAGTCACCAGCACTTGAGCACCGACTGCTACAGCCAGTTGTAGCACAAAGCCGGAGACGCCGCCGCCGATTCCGGTAACCAGGCAGGTCTCTCCAGCCCGGAGTTGGGCGCGCGTCACGAGAGCCCGGTAAGCGGTCAGCAGCGCCAAGGGGAGTGCCGCGGCTTGTTCGAAGGAGAGTGACGCTGGCTTGGGAAAGGCATGAGTCACTGGTACTGCAATCCGCTGTGCGTACGTGCCGTTGTCTGGTAGTCCCAAGATCCTGAATCCCGGTCCTGGCGCTCGATCATCGCTCCCCCAATTCATCGCTGGATAGATGACCACCGACCTTCCTTGGAGAGCCTGATCGACCTTGGCACCGACCTCGACAATCTCACCAGCTCCGTCAGATCCTAGAATGATGGGCAATTTGATGCCGGCGTAGCGACCGGTGCGAATCCAAACATCACGATGGTTCAAAGCTGCGGCTTTCAGCCCGATGAGCACCTCGTCAGGCCCAAGGGCAGGGTTGGGCACGGTTTCGACTTGGAGTTTCTCGGGCCCACCCAATTCGCGCAGGACGACAGCTTTCATACAGGCTCCCTCCGGGAATCAGAGTTAGTTTGAAACGGTTTCAGTGTAACGTCAAACTGGTCGGCTGAGAACAAGTGCGCCGAATGACCCGTGTTTTAGAAGGATGATCTGCCTCGGTCCGGTCGGCCTTCCACAGGGCACCACAGGCCGCAAATCGGAATCTCTTATTCATTCGATCAAAATAATCAATTTGTAGCCTGTCAGGTTTTTCCTTACAGTGCGCCAGTACCAAGCGGTACGAACTCATAAAAGCCGAATGAACCTGTCCTTCATCGGCTTTGCCTAACCCTTCCAAGGACCAAGGCGTCCTGGAGTAGTCACTGTGCTGACTGCCCTGGGGCGCCTTTTCTTTTCGCCGTTCTGGCGCCTGCTCCTCCACCTCGACTTTCACTTGGAGGTCCTCATCAAACGCTGCAGCGCTTTACTGCTAATTTGGTGCTGGGTATGCGGTTTCGAGGCGGTGCATGTTTTCTCACAACAACCGCAGGCTGCAACGAATTTTCTCGTTTCAGAATATGTGAATGAACACCTGCCGACCTGGCTCAACATCGGTGGTGAACTTCGCACCCGGCTGGAAAGTGTTTCGGGCGGCGAGTTTCGCCACGACAACGACGACTTGTATGTGCTCACCAGGGTTCGCCTCAATCTTGGGGTCAAACCTACAGACTGGCTGAAGTTTCAATTTCAAGGACAGGACGCCCAAGTCTTCGGGAAAGACACGAACCCCGACGGACCCCCTTTTGAAGACATTTTCGACTTACGAATGGCCTATGTCGAGCTTGGTGACAGCGAAAAGAAACCCATCGGTCTACGCGTCGGCCGTCAAGAGCTTGTCTTCGGCGAACAACGCCTGAGTGGACATGTGAGCTGGCTGAACACAGCGCGCAGCTTCGATGCTGTGCGAGCTACGTTAGGACGAAGGTACCGTGACAACGGCTGAAGGCAGGGTTGTGCGCACTCAGCGTGCTGTCGAGCCGCCAGGAAGCGCTCGCGCTGTTTGGGAGATTGTTTGCGATCTCGCCCGCCGCTTCGTGCCGCTTGAGCAATTCCCGTACGCCGGCGTCGAGGACATCTTCCGTGCGTTGTGTCACATTTCCGGCGGAGCAGTTTGTGATTACAGGAATGACGTACCACAGGATTGAAACAACTACGGTCTCTTCTGGCCGTGCCCGTCTCTCAGCCATCCAGGCACGCCCAGGCTTTATGAGGACGGAAAGTTTCTTCATCCGGATGGCCGCGCACGGTTTAACGCCGTGGAGTATCGACCTCCGATTGAGGATACAGACGCCGAGTATCCGGTGATCCTGACGACGGGCCGTGTCGTGTCGCAATTCTTGAGTGGCACGCAGACGCGTCGGATCGGGCCGCTCGTCCAGCAGTGTCCCGAACCGCTGCTGGAGTTGCATCCGGACTCGCGAGAAAACACGGGATCACTAGTGGCGACTGGGTTCGTGTCTGGAGCCGACGTGGGTCCGTGATGCTCTGCTGTCAGGTAGCAAAGACGATCCGTCCGGACACAGTCTTTGCCGACGAGAAGTCTGCGAACCGTTTGACGAACAATGCACTCGATCCGATTTCTAAGATTCCTGAGTTCAAGGTGTGTGCAGTACAAATCGCCAAAGCGTAGCGTGATGCTCGTTCATGCGCGGAAAGAATCGCGCAACGCGCAACAAGGAGAACAACATGGATGACGACGACACCTTCTATGACGTGGATCAACCAGTGAATGATGAAGACGACGCAGACGACGACTGGGGTGCATGGATGCTCGATAACGACACGTCGGTCAACTAGAACCCAATGATCGATCCACAGATGGAGTTCTCGATCGACCCTTCGCGGAGTTAGTTCAAGGCTGGATGAGGAGATGCAAGCTGCAGTGGATGCGTACCGGGATCCTTGGGAAGAAGCCCTTCAGCCGGTGCATCCTGCCCAGTTTTCGGATGTCCTGGTTCAGTCGAAAACCTAGTTGAGCAGTCTTTGTATTCCTAACGGTCATTTCTGTTGTTCGCGGGAGGCATGATCGTGTCGAACCAACCCAAGGAAGTAACCCTTCATTCGCTCGGCCCAGCCTCGCAAGTTCCCCTCGGGGAAGGGAAAACCTTTGAAATAGGAGAGCTCAAGATAGCGGTCTTTCGGACGCGCGATGGCAGGCTCTTCTCGACTCAAGCGTTTTATCCGCACAAGGGGGGCTCTACTGGCCGATGGAATCGTGGGCGGAGGCACCGTGATTTGCCCGTTTCATGCGTACAGGTTTAGCCTGGAAACAGGGAAGCCGGTTGGAAACGACTGCGAGGCTCTGCAATCGTATCAAGTAGAACGGTCTGAAGATGGCCCCCCTACACCTTCATCACCCTTGCTTGAACAAGTGACTAACTAATGACTAGTATATCGTTTCAGTGAAACATATCTTTTTAGGCGAACAACGCATCGAATTTTTTCCAGCGATGGACAACCGGTGCCAGATTGATCTCAGCAATACCTTGCAGGATGCGATCCCGTA